>Ga0070707_100001945_pt1 | contig 19821 bp, 16 predicted proteins | sample KBSK5502metaG_FD_65468 | JGI IMG/M metagenome (GOLD analysis project Ga0070707, IMG submission 65468) | Corn, switchgrass and miscanthus rhizosphere microbial communities from Kellogg Biological Station, Michigan, USA - KBS K5-50-2 metaG | ecosystem: Host-associated > Plants > Roots >...
GAATGATTGCGATGACTCGCGTGATCAATCGCCGCAGCCACGGACGCAATCGGATGTTGAGAAAACCTTCCATGACGATCTGACCGGCGAGGGTTCCAGTGAGGGTTGAGTTTTGTCCCGACGCGAGCAGAGCGAAGGCGAAAAGCGCACTCGCGATTGGAACGCCGAGCATCGGCGAAAGAAGTTTGTAGGCGTCCTGAATTTCGGCGACGCCGTGTTGGCCGCGCGCGTGAAATGTTGCGGCCGCGACAATGAGAATAGCCGCGTTGATGAAGAGAGCGAACATCAGCGCGACGCTGGAGTCGATGGTGGCAAACTTGATCGCCTCGGATTTTCCCTGCGAGGTCTGTTCGTAATTGCGCGTCTGCACAACGGAAGAGTGAAGATAAAGATTATGCGGCATCACCGTCGCGCCGAGAATTCCGATGCCGATGTAAAGCATGTCGCGATTACTAAAGATTTCGGAATGGGGAATAAAACCGCCCAACACGGCTTGAAATTCCGGCTTGGAAAAAATAATCTCGAAAAGAAAACAGCTGCCGATGGTCAGAATCAATACGACGACAAGCGCTTCGATGTAGCGGAAACCTTTGTTTTGTAAATAGAGCACGGCCAGGACATCGAGGGCAGTGATGCAAACACCGATGACCAGCGGAATTTTGAAAAGCAAATTCAACGCAATCGCCGAACCGATCACTTCCGCGAGATCGCAGGCACAGATCGCAAGCTCGCAAATGATCCAAAGCGCAAGCGAAACCGGCTGCGAGTAATGGTCGTGGCACGCCTGAGCGAGATCGCGCTGGGCAGCAATGCCGAGTCGCGCGCAAAGCGCCTGGAGCAGAATCGCCATCAAATTCGAAAGCAGAATGATGCTCAGCAGCGTGTAGCCGAATCCCGAACCGCCGGCCAAATCGGTCGCCCAGTTTCCCGGATCCATGTATCCGACCGCGACGAGATAACCGGGACCGGAAAACGCGATGAGCTTTCGCCAAAATCCTGCGCCGGGAGCGATTGCAATCGTGCGATGCGATTCCGGCAGACTCGGCGACTTACGCTCCACGCGCCATCCGCTCTCGGTCGAAAGCTCTTCGTGCATTCAGAGCAATTTACTTGCTCACGCTTCGCAAACAAGATCGACAATGGAGCCCGGCTCGCAGCGCACCGTCAGATTGATCGGCCGGCAACAAACCGTGCAGTCTTCGATGAACGATTGCTCGGACTGCGAAGTGTCGATTTGTAACGGAAAATTTTCGCCGCAATGCGGGCACGTAATTTCGGTTTCGACAAGAAATTGCATTTGCTGTGGAGGCAGGCGTCTCGCCTGCAAACTAAACAAAGCAGCCGGGGACGGCTGCCACCACAGAAAAAATCTAGAGTGCCGCGTCGGGCTTCGTCATCGCCTCGGCCGCTTTCGTCTCTTCCAACTTTCGGAAATGCAATTGTTTCACCCGACGCGCATCGGTTTGCGAAACCGTCACCAAGTAGTTGTCGATCTTTACCTGCTCGCCTTGTTTCGGCAGATGACCGAGCAAATGCGTGACATAGCCGCCGATCGTACTCACATCCGCGCTTTCCAATTCCAGCTTCGCGAGATCGTTCAACTCGTAGAGCCCGAGCGTGCCGTCGACCGTAAATTCGTTCGCGTTGATCTTTTGAAACTCCGCTTTCTCCATGTCGAACTCGTCTTGAATGTCGCCCACTAATTCTTCGAGCACATCTTCGAGCGTGACCATTCCAACCGTGCCGCCAAATTCATCAACCACGATCGCGAGGTGCGCGTGTTTGCTCAGAAAAAGATTCAACAACTTCTCGAGCGGCATCATCTCCGGCACTGGAATCAATTCGCGTTTGATCCGCATCATGTCCGGATTCGGTTCGCGCATCATTGCTACCAGATCTTTGATGTGAATTAGGCCGACGGTGTTATCCAAATTCTCGCGGGAAAGTGGAAACCGCGTGTGCTTGGATGCGATCGCCTTCTTCGCGTTCGTTTCGAAATCGTCCTCGAGATCGAGATAAACGACTTCGCCCCGCGGCGTCATGATGTCGCGCACCACGCGCTCGCGAAGATCGAGAACGTTCAGCACGAGCTTGCGGCCGAGCGATGACACTTCTTTCGATTTCTCGCTTTGCTCGAGAATCAATCGTAATTCTTCTTCGCTGTGGGCAAGCTCCGTCCCGGCGACTGGTTTCATCCGCAGCACGCCGCGCAAAAGAAAATTCGACGACTTGTGCAGGATCCAGATCGCCGGTTTGAACAAGAAATAAAATGCGCCGAGTGGCCGGACCAAACGCAACGAGACCGTCAGCGGGTTCGCGATCGCGGTGTACTTTGGCGCGAGCTCGCCGAACACGATGTGCATGAAGGTGATTCCGATGAATGCGAGCGTGATTGAAACCGACAGCACCACCGCATGCGAGTGAATGTTCGCGACCGCAAAGAACGGTTCGATCAGGTGCGCGAGAAATTCTTCGCCCACCCATCCGAGCGCCAGGCTCGCCACCGTCACGCCGAGCTGCGTCGCGGAAAGGTATGCATCGAGATGCGCTCGAATATATTTCGCCAAGCGTGCCCGAGGATTCCCCTCCTCTGCCAACTCGTCGAGCTGACTCGCGCGCACTTTGATGATCGCGAATTCGCAGGCGACGAAAAATCCGTTCAGGCCGACAAGCGCCGCGATTGTTAAAAGTTTTGCAATGATGACACCGCCCGAGTCCCATTGCGTGACCGGCACATCGGCGAGCGGCAAAATTAAAGCGGCATTCATTTACTATAACCGTTTCGCTGCGCGAAACGCGCGCGCGCCGCGCAGCGACGCGGCTACAATTCTACCAGCTGGATTTCGTCACGCCAGGGATCAGTCCCTGCGAGGCGAGCTCGCGAAACGTGAGTCGCGAGATTTTGAACCGGCGAATGAATGCGCGGCGGCGGCCCGTCACTTGGCAACGGTTCACAACCCGGGTCGGGCTGGCGTCGCGCGGAAGCTGCGCCAAGCCGGCGTAATCCTTCTTCGCTTTGAGCTCGGCGCGGACCGCGGCGTATTTCTTCACCGTCGCGCGCTTGCGTTCATTGCGATTAATCCAGGACGTCTTTGCCATAAGGAGCGCGCAATGTAACGGACTGGGGGGCGTTTTCAACTTGGTTTTCGTGGAACACTGGCTGCCTGGCGGCCAAGGGTTTACGAGGTTGGTTTGACATCAAACCTCAAACTCGCCAAATGGACGAGTCCGCCGTGATGGACATCACACCTCGCGCATGATTCCGCTCTTTCGAAAACTTTTCCCCTCACACAAGGCCGATCTGACCGAGGCGCTCGATGAAGCCATGCACCGGTTCGTCGAAAAACCGGGCACGATTGTCGATCTTCGTTCGCGCGTTTTTCCTTACGTGGATCTGATCGCGATCAATCTCGATGGCGCAATCGTCGATTCCTCTCCCCCGCGATTAGCGCAGGCCGAAGGCGAAACCGGGCGTGCGTTTGAGTGCGCCAATGTCAGCGTGACTGGTCGACGACTTTCGCTCGACGGCGTTCCACTCGATCTGCGTTTAGAAATGCGGGACGTGATCTGCGATTGGGGTTACGACGCGAACGCCTACGCGGTTCTGATTCTTCGCGAGGCGCGCGAAGGCCACTTCTCGATTTCGGCCGCGCAACTCGAACTGGAAGAAGCAATCATTCGGATCGCCGGAGCGAAAGCGCGTTTGTACGGAATCGAGCTGGAGAAAGTTCGACTCGCGATGCGCGCCCGCGGCCGGCGCTCGCTCGCTGCCGACCTCAAAATCCAGGTGAAGAAATTTTTTACCCGCGCCAGGATCGACATCTACGCCCAGCTCGACATCACGAACGAGTTCGTCGTCAAAATTTCTGAGATTAAATGCAAAGGCGACGGCAAACTCGGTTCGTTCGCCTGCGCCGCACTCGCGCCATTCTTCGAAAAACTGAAAAGCAAAACGTTTGCTCTCAAATCGCTCCCGCTCGGCAGCCTTCATCTCCGTGACATCCACGTCGCTGTCGCCGACACCGTCGAACTCACGGTCGATTTCGGAAGCGCGTAGTTGACGGCGGCGCAACGCGACTTGGAAATTTTTTGGAACTGTCGTCTATTAAGAGCGGATTATGACAACGCAAACCACAACTCTATCAGCGAAGCAAAACGCAAAGATGCAGAAGCTTACTTGGGTTTCTTTGGCGGCCGCTTTCGCTGGGATGCTTGTTGCGGTGACCTTCGACCGTCTCACACGTACCAATTCAGGCTTCTTGCCCGCTCTGGCACCCTTTATCGTGCTAATCGTAATGATTCCCGGCGCATATCGACAAGGCGTGCGTGACGCGACTCAACGCGAATAACTAAATTTGTCGCGAGAGTTGTGGGGCAGGCGCATCGCCTGCCGTCGTTGTCATGTCGAGCGAGGTCGAGACATCTCTCACTGTTTGCGGTGTGGAGAAGCGCGGTAACGGCCAGACAATATTCAGAGATTCCTCGACAGGCTCGGAATGACAGAACTGTAGCGGCGCTCTGCGAGCGCCAGTCGGCGGTCATAGACCGCCGCTACAACATCACTGTCGCGCGAGTCTTCGGAACAGAAGCGCTCCAAGGATGATGAAGAGGACGTTCGGCACCCAAATTAGGAGTTCGGGATGGACTTTGGGATTTCCGCGGAGGGTGTCGGCGATGATGACGAAAAGAAAATACGCGACTGCGACGATGAGGCCCATTGCGAAACCGATGGAAGTTTCGCGGCGGTGCGCGGTCACGCCAAGCGGAACGCCGATGATCGCGAACGCGACGCAGGCGAACGGAAATGAAAAGCGCTTGTTGATCTCGGTCCGGCTCTCGCTCCGCTCGCGCGTGGTTCCGCTGTTCAATTGATCGATCAATTGTTCGATCGACATCGCCGATCGGCTCGGCCGTTTTTTCTCCTTCTCGTAAAGTTCCTCGAGACTGATCGGCAACGTGCCTTCGGTCATGCTGATGCCATCCTTGATTTTGCGCAGGTCGGTCGGGTCTTTCTCGTCGCGCTGCTGATAACGCGCGTTGTAGAGATGCATCAGGATGCGTTTGTTCTCGAGATCGGCCTCGAGCATGCCGGTCTTGGCGAAGGTCACTCGCATCGGCATCGATTTATTGTCGAGCTCGAACACGGTGATGTTCTCGAGCCTGTTCCCTTCTTTTTTGCCGACGTAAATTTTTCGCCCCGGAAATTGATCGATCACCTGGTCGCTGCCGAAAAGCGCCATCGGATCGCGCGTAGCGAGATCGAAAATGGTGCTGCGTAGTTTTTTTTGGGTCGCGGGCGAGACGTCGACTGTGAGCCAGAGACAGACCACGGTGGAGATGATTGAAATGAATCCAAGTGAAACGGCGACGCGCGGGACGCTGACGCCGTTAGCTCGGAGCGCGATCAGTTCGTTGTCGGCCGAAAGCCGTCCGAACACGAGCAGGATGGCGGTGAGAAGTCCCCACGGAATGGTGAAGATGAGCGAGAACGGAAAAACGTAGAGGATGAATGCGACCAGATATTCGACCGGCACGTCATGGTTCACCAGGAGCGGGATTAACTTGCGAAGGATTTGGCCGACGACGAGGACGAGGCTCAGCACAGCGATGGCAAACAGGAGCGTTACGATCAACTCGCGGCTTACGAATTTGTCGATCAGCTTCATAACTCAGCCACAGATGGACACAGATTAGCACAGATTTCCACAGCCTGAATCTTCGCCAACTCCGAATCTGTGTTTGATCGGTGTTAATCTGAGGCTAGAAAATTGCCGTTTCCCTCGTAAAATGATTTTTGAATGATCGACATCTACGACGTTGCGATAATCGGCGGCGGCCCGGCCGGGAGCACGGCAGCAACACTGCTCTCCAGGGCCGGTCGACGCGTAATCGTCTTCGAGCGCGAGAAATTTCCGCGGTTCCACATCGGTGAATCGCTCCTCCCATTCAGCGTCGGAACGTTCGATCGCCTCGGCGTTCGGGAAAAACTCGATGCCAACTTTTTACCAAAGTACGGCGGCGAGATCGTGTCGGCCTGTGGAACCAAGGGCGTGAAGTTTTATTTCAAAGATGGTTTCCGTTCCAAACGCGATCGCGCCTATCAAGTGACCCGATCGGAGTTCGATAAAGTGCTGCTCGATCATTCCCGCGAGAATGGCGCCGAAGTTCACGAAGAAACCGAGGTGACAAAGCTCGAATTCACTGACGACCGAGTGAAGATCGACATCGAAGCGGCGGACGGAACAGAATCAAAGATCGAAGCGCGTTATCTGCTCGATTGCAGTGGGCGGCAAACGATGCTCGGCGGTCTCTTCAAAGTGAAGAAGACTTACGAGCATCTTCAAAAATTTTCCGTCTTCGCGCACTATGAAAACGTTGAACGGCTTCGCGGCAAAGACGCAACCTTGATTCGAATGGTGCGCAGTCTTGATCGATGGTTTTGGCTGATCCCGCTGACCGAAACGCGAACGAGTGTCGGCGTGGTCATGGACACAACCACATTTCGCGCTGAGAGACTCGCGCCCGAAGCCGCGCTCGAAAAATTCATCGCCGAGCAACCGTTGATGAACGAACGAATGAAGAACGCAATCCGCGTCTCGCCGGTTTATTCGGCCGGCGATTATTCCTATCGCAATCGGCAATTGGCTGGCGATCGTTGGTTGCTGGTGGGCGATGCCGCCGGTTTTATCGATCCCGTTTTCAGCAGCGGCGTTTTTCTCGCGATCATGTCTGCGGAAAAAGCAGCCGACACGCTCGACGAGGTTCTGAACGACGAATCGAAACGCGCGCGAGCATTCAAGAAATATTCCAAGACCATCCACCGGATCATGGACATTTACCTGACGTTCGTAAACGCGTGGTATCAGCGGGGGAAAGAATTCCTCGAAGTTTTCTTGAATCCAACCGAGACGATGCAAATCGCAGCGGCCGTCAACGCTGTGCTCGCCGGAAACGCAGGCAAGAGTTTCGCAGTGAAGTGGCGGATGTGGGTCTTTTACTTTTTCGTCTACGCCCAAAAATTTTTCGCGTTCTCGCCGCGCCTACCGCTGGTCCGTCAACAGCCGGCGGAAGCAGCTTCGTGACAGCGGTCTTCAGACCGGCGTTGTAAACCGCGCGCAGTTACAGAACACTAACGCGAATTATGCGGATGAGTGATTCGATTGCGCGCGTTATGACGCAGCGGCGCGCGCTCGTCTGGGTGGGCGTGTTCGCGCTCGCCGCGATCTGCATTGGAATTCTTATCATGCGAATGGAGCTCGACACCGATGTGACGAACATGCTTCCGAAAGGCTTTGCATCGGTCGAAGGACTGAAAATTTACGACCACGATTTCGAACAAACACGCGAACTGACGTTCGCACTGCGTTGCCGACCTGAGGATGTCGGCAAGCTCGAGGAATTCGCGCCGGTATTTGCCGAGAATTTGCGCAAACAATCGTGGTGCGAGCGCGTTCTCGCCGGTTCGCCGATGGAAACGCCTGAGGGAATTCGCGATTTGCAGTCGATCGCAGTTCCGCTGCTCCTGAATTTGGAACCGGCCGCGTTCGCGCAGACGATGTCGATCTTGCAACCGGAAAAAATCCGGGAACGATTGCAACGGCTGCATCAAGAGATCGAAGCCGGTTCGCCGCAGGCAGAATTTGAACTTGAACTTGATCCGCTCGGAATCATTGGCCCCGCACTGAAACCGTTCGCAGAGAATAACGCCATCGAGCAGGAGCAACCGCTCACTTCACCGGACCACACGATGCGCGTTTTTCTCGCGGTGACGAATCAGAAATCGTTGAGCGCGTTCGAATGCCAGCGATTGATGCGCCAGGTAAATGCGTTTCGTGCGCAGGCACGTGACGGCTGGAGCGGCGGGCCGCTTGATGTTCTCGTGACCGGGCGTTCCGCTTACGTTGCCGAAATTTCGTTGAGCATGCGCTACGACATTGCCGCAACGCTCGGCAGTTCGGTGGCGCTGGTCGGCATTATTTTCTTTGTCGGATTCCGACGCTGGCTGCCGCTGCTTGGAATGGGATTCGCGCTTTTACTTTCCTGCGTGATTGGTCTTGCCGGTGGACTGCTCGCTTTCGGAAGACTGCACATGGTCGCGGTCGGCTTTTGCGCAATTCTCGTCGGGCTCGGTGTCGATTTTGCGATTCTGATCTTCGGCCGCTATCAACAGGCGAGGATCGACGGCGAGGATTATCAGCAATCAATCGCCACATCGGTGGCAAAACTCGGTCGCGCAGTTTTTTTCGGCGCGCTCACGACGGCGGTCGGCTTTCTCGCCCTGATTCTCAGCGGTTCGATGGGTTTCTCGCAGCTCGGTGTCCTAATCGCGATCGGAATTTTTTTCGCCGGACTCTTCATGTGCACGATTATGTTTTTGTTTGTGCGCCCCCGGCAACCCCGAAAGGTTTCGGGGCACGATTGGATGTTTGAAGCGGTAAAAAAATATGTCCGCTGGGCCGTCGAGCGGCCTGCTCCCAAGATCCTAATCGCTGGCGGGCTCTTGTTAATCCTGACCGTAATCGGTTTTTCCCCGCTTCCTCCACTTCGATTTGAGGCCAGCGCACGCTCGCTCGAGCCGAAAAACAGCCGGGCCGGCCAGGCGTTGCAGGCAATCATGGAAAAAATGCCGACGCGCTGGGAGCCGGTGCTGGCGATTGTTCACGCGGCGGACGCGCAGGCGCTCCACGACGACTGGCAAACGATCTCGGGGCATTGGGCCGAGCTTCAATCGGCTGGGAAAATCAAAGGATTCTCGACCCCGGCAGCGCTTTGCCTTTCTCCGGCTTGGATGGAAAAAAATCGTGAAACCCTTCGAAATGTGAATTTTCCGTCGACCGTGGAAAGATTGGACAGAACGCTCGATGAAGAAGGATTTGCCCGCGACTCATTCGCGCCGGCGTTCAAGCTCCTGGATGATCTCAAACGCGTCGTTCAATCCGGTTCTCCCCTCCCGAATTGGCGAAATCAACTGCCGAAAAACTCGAGCTGGTGGTTTCTGGTCGATCGCTATTTCGCTAAAGACCCGCTGCTGACGACAGGATTTGTGACGACGAATCAGCCGCTAACGACGCCCGCTCAGCGGGAAGAACTCGGCCGCGAGCTTCCGGTCGCGGGCGTGCCGATGATTTTGTCCGGCTGGGCTTATGCGCTGGCCGATCTCCAGCCCTGGTCGCATCGACAGCTTCTCATCATCAGCGCATTGATGGCGCTGTTCGATGTCGGTCTGCTCGCGATTCTGTATCGGGATTTTCGCCTTTGGCTCATTCAAGTCATCACGCTTGCATTCGGAATCGGAGCGATGATCGCAACAATGAAGTTGCTGCACCTGCATTTGAATCTGCTCAACGTGCTTTCATTCCGGCTCGTGCTCGCGATTGGCGTCGATTACGGCATTTACGTGGTGCTGGTCTGGCAAAAAACACATGAGCTCGAACACGACGTCGCCGGCGTGATCAAGCCGGTGATTCTTGCCGGACTCACGGCAGTGAGCGGATTCGGATCGTTAGCCTGGGCGCGCAATCCATCCATTAGCGGGCTTGGCATCGCGTGCGCGATTGGAATTTTCTGGAGCTTGGTCGCGACGATTTTCTTTCAATTACCGGCAATTGCGGCGGCCAAACCAAAAATGTGGCGCGAACAGTGACGACACTGCAGCCGATATAAGATCGACATTTATGAGCAGAGTTCTTTTTGTTTGTTTCAATTTGATCGCGCTCGCGGCCTCAGCGAATTGCCAGACCCTTTCGCCGAACGAAACGAAGAAGCTTCTGGCGCGATTTCACGAGAAACTGGTGGCGTCGCCCGGTCTAGAAGCAGATTTTCAAGAGGAGAAGACGAGTCATTTTCTGAACAAGCCATTGCTGAGCACCGGCAAAGTTTGGTTCCACGCGCCGAATAAATTCCGGCGCGAAATGAAGGGTGGCGCGCAAACCGTGGCCGTGAGCAACGGGCGCGATTTCTGGATTTATTTTCCGACCCGGAAATCTACTCAACACTTTACGCTGGGAAAAAATTCGCCGGTCGACGCGGCGATCAGCGCAATGATGACCGCCCTGAATCTGGAGAATGTTGAAAACACCTATCAGGTCAGCGCCAGCAAAGTAGAAGGTCGATATGAATTGGACCTCTCACCTCGGACGCCGGCAGGGAAGCGGCTCTTTCAGCGTTTTGAGCTTCGCATCAGTAGCGATCTATTCGTGCAACGCACCGAGATGTTGAAATCGAACGGCGACCGAATCGTCACCACTTATTCAAATCAAACTCGGGCGGCGATTCCGCCCTCGACGTTTGAGTTCACGCCGCCTGTCGGAAGTTCGAGCTCAACGCCGCTGGGGCATTAATGTTTGATCCGCTCGTAGCGAATCGTCGTATTCTGCGACGACATGTCTTCGATCATCCAGGTCAAATGCGCGACGTCGTTGCTATCGATCAAAGCATTAATGAAGTCGCCCGCGAATCGCTCGTCTCCGCTGCAACCGGCCGCAGCGCAAATGGCGCCGGTGTGGACGTTCGGTTCTACGACTTGCACCGTCCAGGTTGGAGTCGCGCTGTCGGCGTTGAACGATTCTGCCCACATGACTGACCAGGTTGAATTTGCGAATAGCGTCAGGTCGCCATTGGGATTCGCGTTGTCCGGCGTGTAATAATAAATCACGCCGACGTGGCCGGGGCTGCCCGCCGCGACCCAGGTGAAGAGCGCTGTGCCCGTTGTCGTTCCAGGAATTGGAGCGAGTTTGCTCCACGTGACGCCTTCATTGGTCGAGCGAGCCAGGACAACTTGGGCGCCGCCGGCGGGATTTGGTTCCTCCGATGCGACCCAAAGTTCGCCGACTTTGCTGAGAGCTGCGCTCGGCAACGCGACCGGCATCGCGAGACCGGTCGAGCGGACCGCAGCGATGATCGAGCCGGTTGAATTCGGCGCATAAACATAAAGTTTCAATTCGGGCACTTCCTGCGGAAGCGTCCCGAAGATTTTTATGATTTGAAGAACGTTGGTGCTGCCCGGAATTTGCAGGAGCGGTCCGGTTTGCGGTTCGAAAAGCCCGGCCCCAATCGATGTCGGCGTCCATGTCGATCCGCGATCGGTGCTATGCAGGAACGCAGTTTCGTACAAACCTTCGTTGGTCGTTTCGTAATCGTCGGTCACCGTCGGCGCCAGCGTCCACATCCGATCCGTTCCGCCTGGGACGACTGCCGGATTACAAGTCCAAGTGATTCCGCGATCATCGCTCGTGCAAACCGCGGTCGTGCCGGCGTAAGGATAATCGAACGTGAAATAAAGCCGATTACCGGGATCGACCGAGATCGAGCTATCGGAATTCAAGTTGATGCTCGAGGCGTAGATCGGTCCGAGCAATTCGGTCCAAGTTTCTCCGGAATCGGTCGAGCTGTAAATGTGCTGGAGCGCGCTGATGTAAAGCGTTCCGTCCGGCGCGGCGGCGAGAATCGGTTCGTTTCCGTCAACTCCGACCGTTACAGGTGTCGGCGCCGGTGTCGGCGTTGGCGTTGGAGTGGGTTTGCCCTTCTTATGTTTGCCGGCAAAGGCCAAAGTCGGAATTGCCAGGCAGAGAAATAATATGGTCGCGGTCTTCATAGCATTGGTCTGAATCGGGTCTGGCGACGAATTGGCCGTATCTCCGCCCAAAAAACCGAGTCAGGCGCCGACTCACATTTGGCTCGACGTGCAGGGCTGGTGCGTGCTAACAATTCGCGAATCGTTCCCCCAATGCGTGCGAGATTCTTTTGCCTGTTTCTCCTTTTTTGCGCTTTGCGCTTTTCGATTGCCACCTCGCGCGAAGAAAGCGCCGTGACCTCGCACATTCCGCGCGATCGAGTTGAATCAAAAGTGATCGCGTCCGTCGGCTACAGTAGGCGCGGGCACATTCTTGAAATCGAGTTCGTAAATGGCGCCATCTATCGATATTCGGAAGTCGCGCCCTCGGTCTATCGTGAACTGATGAGCGTTGAGTCCAAAGCGCGCTATTACGACACGAACATCAAAGGCAATTATCCGTCCGTCCGCGTTCGACCGCGCGTGACGCCGCCGTCACGGTGAAAATTCCTGAACGCTGGACCTGGGCGGAGCTTCGGCACCGGTTCGTTCTCACACCAGAGGAAAAACGCGTCGTCGCGTTTGTCCTCGCGGCGCTGTTGTTAGGCCTCGGAACCAAATGCTATCGCGACACGCATCCGCAACCGGCGGAGATGGGCAAGAAGTCGGCGCGCAAAATTCAGCGCTGAAGATATTTCTCGGGAAGCGGCGCCTGCGCGCTTTCGTGCTGCCAGTAAATCGACAAGATCCACCAACGTTTACCGTCGTTGAAAAGCTGGATGCTGTTGATCCCGTGCATGAACGGTTCGGAATCGCTCGGATCGTGACGCGATTCGTAGGTGCTCCAGACATGCGCGATCTGGCCGAATTGCTCTACCCGCCGCGCGATTTCTTTTTCGTAGAAGCCTTCCTTCTCAAAAAGCGGTTCGACCCGCGCAATGTAGCCTTCAACATCGAGAACCAACGGCGCAAGATCGACATCGTTTCTTCCCGGCACGGTTGCGGTTGGAATCAAGCGCGCTCCCGGAATAAAAAGCGAACGTTCGCGGTCCCAATCACGCTTCTTTCCCGCCGGACCTGAAATTACTTCGTAGGTCGCGGCGATAATCGCATCGATCGAGTCGACGTCGCTTTGTTTCGCCTCGCGCGTCATAATCAAAGATGCGCGAGGACTGCTTGTGCCGCGTTGTGCCCGGGAATTCCGCTGACCGCGCCGCCGCGCAACGCGCTCGAGCCGCAGAGAAAAACATTTTCCCATTCGGTCTCGACGCCCCATTTGCCAACTTGCTCTTTCTTTGTTGCAAACGGCCAGGTCGGCGCGTCTTGAAAAATATTTCCGTGATACATGCCGAGCGAGTTCTCAATATCCACCGGGCTTTTACTTTCGATGCACAAAGTTCCATCGTGCGCGACGGCGAGACAATCTTCCAGCGGTTCTTCCAACCATTGGTTCATGCTGGAGAGAAATTTCTTTTCCGCCGCGGCGCGGACCTTCTCGTTTTCTTTCGCAAACAACGAATACGGCGCGTCGAGTCCGAAAAGCGTGATCGTGTGAAATCCTTTCTCGCGCAGCTCGGGCGAAAGGATTGTGTCGTCAGTCAGGGTGTGGCAATAAACTTCGCACGGCGTCTTGTCGGGCAATCGTCCTTTCGCCGCTTGCTCGTAGCTCGCGTTCATCTGTTCGTAACCTTCGTCGCTGTGAAATGTCCCGCACCACGTCTGCTCGAGCGGATATTTCTTTGCCTTCAGCTTCGGCACCTTGCGCAACAGCATGTTGATCTTAAAAACGCTCCCCTCGTCTACCGTTTCCGGTTCATGCGGTTTGCCGCAATATTTTGCGAGGATGTTGCGGCCGAAATTCACCAGGAGAAATTTTGCTTCGACCGAGGCGCGTTTTCCATCAAGCGCCAACTCAATACTGCGTTTCGCAAGATCGACATCGATCAAATCGACCTTCGTCATAAATTCCGCTCCGGCTTTTCGCGCGGCTTTTTCCAATTCGGAAGCAACTGCGCCCATCCCCCCTATCGGCACTTTCCATTCGCCGGTTTTGTTTCCGATCAGGTGATAAAGAAAACAGCGATTCTGAAGGAGCGACGGATCGTGCGGATGAGTGAAGACTCCAACTTTCGCATCGGTCAGGACGAGCCCGCGCACCAAATCGTTTTGCAAATAACGTTCGAGCACGCGGCCGAGCGGCTCTTCTGCCAAACTCCGCCACGCTTCGCTTGAAACGTCATCGTCGAAACGCCGTTTCATTTCCTCTTTTGAAATCAGCGGCTCGAGCATGCTGTCCCAAACGCGCTCGGCAAAGACGCGCGGCAGATTGTAAAAACCCTTCAGGCGGTCAAATTCCGCCTCGCTTCCCGTAAGATCGACAATCGACCGGCGGCTCAGCTCATCGTTGACGTTACTAATTAAGAGGCCGTCCTGAGCGCCACTCTTAATATAAGGGGTGAATGAGCCGGTCGCCCGTCGCCGCAGCTCAAGGTGTAGCCCGAGATCGCGAATGATTTCCTCGGGAAACAAACTGACCAGGTATGCGTAGCGCGACAGTCGCGCGTCATATTCGGGAAAAATTCTCTGCGAAGTGGTCGCGCCGCCGATGTAATCGTTCTTCTCTAATAAGAGTACGCTCAGTCCAGCGCGGCCGAGATAACTCGCGGCCACCAGGCCGTTATGACCGGCGCCGAGAATGACGACGTCGTATCGGCTCTTAATCTTACTCGTACTCTTGTTCATGCTCGGGATCGAAAGCGACGGTATTTGCCTTCACATCGAACAGCAAACTTCATAATTCAAACTTGGTGAACGCGCGGACTCGTTGCGTGGTCGTCGGTGGCGGACCGGCCGGAATGATGGCCGGTTATTTACTGGCGCGCGCCGGCGTTGACGTGATGGTGCTGGAAAAGCACGCCGATTTCTTTCGCGATTTCCGCGGCGATACGATTCATCCGTCTACGCTCGAAGTGATGCATGAGCTCGGGTTACTCGACGAGTTTCTGAAATTGCCGCATCAAGAACTGCGCGAAGTTCGCGGCATCTTCAATGGGCATCCGGTTCCGATGGCTGATTTCTCGCGCTTGCCAACGCATTGCAAATTCATCGCCTTCATGCCGCAGTGGGATTTTCTGAACTTTCTCGCGGCCCAAGCGAAACGCTTTCCAAGTTTCGCGCTCCACATGCAGCATGAGGTTGTCGATCTTTTGTTCGACAAAGATCGCGTCGTTGCCGTGCGGGTAAAAACGCCAGACGGCGAACGCGACATTTACGCCGATCTCGTAATCGGCGCCGACGGCCGGCACGCGATCACGCACACTCGGGCAAGTTTAGAGTTGAAAGAATTCGGCGCCCCGATCGATGTGCTCTGGATGCGATTGTCAAAGCGCGCAACCGATCCGCCGCAGTCGCTCGGATTTTTTCGGCACGGCAAATTGCTCGTGCTTCTCGACCGCGGCGATTATTTCCAGATCGGGTTCGTGATTCCGAAAGGTGGTCTCGACGAAATCAAACACCGCGGCCTGCCGGCGTTGCACCAGGACATTGTCGAGCTCGGTCCATTTTTGCACGACAGAATCACCGAGCTGGATGATTGGGAAAAAATCAAACTGCTCACCGTGCAGATCAATCGGTTGAAGAAATGGTGTCGCGGCGGACTGCTTTGCATCGGCGATAACGCGCACGCTATGTCGCCGGCGGGCGGTGTTGGAATCAACCTCGCGCTTCAGGATGCGGTCGCGACCGCGAATCTTCTCGCCGCAAAATTAAGAGAAGGACCGGTTCGCGTCTCAGATCTCGAGGAAGTTCAAAAACGGCGCGAATTTCCGGTGAGATTTATTCAGGCGCTTCAAGTCCAGATTCATAAACGGATCAATGGGCGAACCTCCGGCGTCGGCGACAAGCTCCCTCTTCTTCCGCGGTTGTTTCTCTGGTTTCCAATTCTTCGCAGAATCCCGGCGCGCCTGATCGGTCTCGGCCCACGGCCCGAGCACATTCATTCGCCGATCGCTTAGTTGAAAATTGGACGCTGAGCATTGAACGTTTTCTGAAGTGAAAACGGTTACGCTTCCTAACGGCACGAAAGTTCCAGCGCTCGGCCAGGGAACCTGGCGAATGGGCGAAAGCGAACGCGCCCACAACGATGAAGTTGCCGCGCTAAAACTTGGAATCGAATTGGGAATGACACTCATCGATACCGCCGAAATGTACGGCGATGGCCGAGCGGAAACAGTTGTGGCCGACTCGGTCACCGGACAACGCGACAAAATATTTATCGTCACCAAAGCATATCCGCACAACGCGACGCGCGAGCGACTGCCGCAGGCCTGCGAACGCAGTTTGAAACGTCTCCGCACCGACGTTGTCGATCTTTACCTGGTGCACTGGCGCGAAAGAAGGACGCAGCTCGGAGAAACGGTCGAGGCGTTTGAAAAATTACGAGCGCAGGGAAAGATCCGTTACTGGGGCGTTTCGAATTTCGATTTGAGCGACATGAAAGAACTCCTTGCCGTCAAAAACGGCGGAAACTGCGCAACCAATCAGGTGCTCTACAATCTCGAACAGCGTGGAATCGAGTTCGATCTCGTGCCGTGGCAGCTTGAACACAAAATACCGGTAATGGCTTACTTGCCGGTTGGACACGGCCGGCGTTTACTTGACAACGCGACGCTCAAGAAAGTTGCGGAACGCAATGGGGCAACGCCGGCGCAGATCGCGCTCGCCTACTTACTCCGGCAGCCGAATATGATCGCGATTCCGAAAGCGTCTAATCCCGCGCACGTCCGCGATAACGCGCGCTCGATCGGCGTCGAACTCAAGGATGTCGATCTTCAAGATCTCGATCGCGAATTTCCACCGCCGAAATCAAAACAGCGCCTCGGCTTGCTTTGAACTTTAATCGCCGGACTCCTCTTCTTCGTTTTGCGCCGGCAATTTCTTCGTTTTCGCTAACGCCTTGACGCTAAACTTCGCGTTCGTCGCGAGTTGGTCGTTGACGTAAATCTCGATGTGATAATCTCCGCGCGGCCAAGTGCCGGGCTTGGTCAGAGAAAACTGTGCGTCCAAAGTCGAGTCCTGCGCCGTGAGCGTTTTCTCTTCAATCTTGAAATTGTTTGGCGCAGCGTCGCCAACATCGTCTGAAATCCAAACGCCGCGAATTTTATCGCCTGGACTTAATCCTTTCGCTTTGAACATGGCGTAAAAGATATGCGTTTCCGGGGAAAAGATTGTCGCGCCCTCGGATTCGGGATTATTCGTGATGTACGCCTCAACCTTCACTTCCGCCGCAATCGCAATTGCGACCGAAATGAGCAGGAACGCGAGCCAGCCGAACATCTTTGTCATAAACATTACCGCTTCTAAGAAATTAGACGCGAGAATGGCAAAAACATTCTCAGGGTGCGTTGAGAATTGTTAGCGTCGCCTTCCCGCCACGTTTCGGAATTTTGTAGCCGCTGCCGCTGACCAGCGCCATGACGCGGTTTCGTTCTTCTCAGGCAGGTGGTCGGCGATTGAACGCAGCGTGACGGTCGCGGAATCGCGCTCAACTAATAACGATTAACGAGTAACTCGCGGCGAAGCCGCGCCGCAAAGATCGACATCCTCCGAGTTTATGGGAGAATCGGCGTCGTAATTCCCTGGGGCCGAAATGAGTAATTTTTTTGCCGAGCTGAAGCGGCGCAACGTTTACAAAGTCGCGGTCGCCTACGCCGTCGTCGGCTGGGTCATCGCGCAAATCGCAACGCAGATTTTTCCGTTCCTGGAAATCCCAAACTGGGTGGTGCGTTTGGTTATCGTGCTGATCGCAATTGGATTTCCGATCGCGCTGGTGATCGCGTGGGCGTTTGAAGCGACGCCTGAAGGAATCAAGAGAACGGAAGACGTCGATCTTGCTGAAGCGGCTCGCGCACCGAAGAAACATGCTTGGGTCTACGTTTTGATTATCGGCGGCGCGATTTCCATTGCGCTATTTTTTCTCGGACGATATACGGTAACGCCTCGACAAGATGCCGGTGCGGCTCGCACCGAATTGTCTGCTAAATCGATTGCGGTTTTGCCGTTCGATAATCTCAGTCGCGATCCGGACAACGCATTTTTCGCCGAGGGCGTGCAGGACGAAATTCTGACCCGCTTGGCCAAAGTCGCCGATCTAAAAGTTATCGCACGGACGTCGACGCAGAAATTCAAGAGCGCGCCCGACGATTTGCGAAATGTCGCGCAGCAACTCGGTGTCGCGAATATTCTGGAAGGCAGCGTCCAGAAAGCGAACGATCAGGTGCGCGTTAATGTGCAGTTGATCAACGCGCTCACGAACGCTCATCTCTGGGCCGAGATTTATGATCGAAAACTGACCGACATCTTCGCGGTGGAAAGCGACATCGCGAAAACGATCGCCGACACATTGCAGGCGAAGCTGACGGGGAACGAGCGAAGCGCAATGTCGCATGCGCCAACAGAAGACCCCGTTGCACACGAGCTGTATTTGAAAGGACATCACTTCTGGGGTTTACGCGGCGACAATTTGCCGCGCGCAATTGAATTTTATAATCAGGCCATCGCGCGTGATCCAAACTACGCGTTGGCATACGCCGGCCTGGGCGAAACATACATATTGCTTCCCTATTACACCGGTGCCGATCCGAAAGAGGTTCGCCCGAAAGCCAGAGTAGCTACGCTCAAAGCGCTCGAGCTCAACCCGAATCTCGCTGAGGCGCACAACGCAATGGGGAAGATCCTGACTGCCGATGATATCGACCTACAAAAGTCGATACGCGAATATCAGCGCGCGATCGAGCTGAGTCCGAACTACGCCGGAGCGCATCACTGGTTAGGCAATGGTCCGCTTGCAGGTCTTGGACGTTTCGACGAAGCCATCGCGGAAGGAATCCGCTCAACTGAGCTCGATCCGCTCTCCGCGATCAACCTGGTCGATTTGGGAGTTACCTACACGTATGCGCATCGCTTCAAAGAAGCCGAAGCGGAATTGAAGAAAGCATTGGAAATCGATCCGACGTTTGCTTACGCCCACTGGATGTACGGCGTCGTGCTCCAGGTCAGCGGTAATCTCGAAGGAGCGCGTGCTCAGTACGCGACTGCGCACGCGAGGGAAAACGATGCACAAGCGATCACGATGCGGGCGCAGCTTGGCGCGAAAATGGGCCGGCGCGAAGAAGCCGTGCAAGCCTTGTCAACACTAGAGGAACTCGGCAAGCATCAGTACGTCGAAGCCTACTACCGTGCACTTCTATATATAAGTCTCGGCCAGAAAGACCAGGCGCTCACCTCGCTCGAGCAAGGTTACGCCGAACGCGATGGCGATGATATCGCTGTAATCAAGGTGGATCCCCTACTCGACTCCTTGCACGGCGATCCGCGCTTTGAAGCGCTCGTGCAAAAAGTCGTCGCACCGAAAACACAATAGTGAAGATCGACAATTTCTTCGCCGAGTTGAAGCGGCGCAACGTTTACAAAGTCGCGGTCGCCTACGCCGTCGTCGGCTGGGTCATCGCACAAATTGCGACGCAAATTTTTCCATTCCTGGAAATCCCGAACTGGGTGGTGCGTTTGGTGATCGTGTTGATCGCAATTGGCTTTCCAATTGCGCTTGTGATCGCGTGGGCTTTTGAAGCGACTCCGGAAGGAATCAAGCGCACCGAAGATGTCGATCCCGCCGCGGTGTCGCGTGCTCCAAAGAAGCATGCGTGGATTTATGTCGTCGTCATCGGCGCTGCCATCTCGGCGGCTTTGTTTTTCCTCGGCGGTTATACCGTCGGAAACAAAACGGCGGCTGCTGCGCCTAACGAATTATCCGCTAAGTCGATCGCGGTCTTGCCGTTCGATAATCTGAGTCGCGATCCAGACAACGCGTATTTTGCCGAAGGCGTGCAGGACGAAATCCTAACGCGATTAGCGAAAGTAGCGGATCTGAAAGTGATTTCGCGCACATCGACGCAGCGATTTAAAAGCGCGCCTAACGATCTGCGACAGATCGCGCAACAACTCGGCGTGGCGAACATCCTCGAAGGAAGCGTGCAGAAAGCCAACGACCAGGTCCGCGTCAATGTGCAGCTCATCAACGCCCTGACCGACGCGCATCTTTGGGCCGAGACCTATGATCGGAAGCTGACCGATATCTTTGCGGTGGAAAGCGAGATCGCGCGCACGGTTGCCGAGACGCTGCGGGCCAAGCTGACAGCAACGGCGGAACACGTGCTCGCGTCACGGCCGACCGAAAATCCCGAGGCGCATCAGCTCTATCTGAAAGGGCGGTT
>Ga0070707_100001949_pt1 | contig 19800 bp, 23 predicted proteins | sample KBSK5502metaG_FD_65468 | JGI IMG/M metagenome (GOLD analysis project Ga0070707, IMG submission 65468) | Corn, switchgrass and miscanthus rhizosphere microbial communities from Kellogg Biological Station, Michigan, USA - KBS K5-50-2 metaG | ecosystem: Host-associated > Plants > Roots >...
TTGACCACCGAGTGGTGCTCCTCCATCCACACGGAGTCGAACCCGAGCTCCTCGCCGCGCGCCACTTCTTCGAGGGCGTCACGGTAGTAGTGCCCGCCCTCGATGGGGATGAAGCCGATCTTGAGGCTCGCCATGCTACCGATCGGAGGCAAGCTTGCCGTTGATCCCCCAGTTGGACCTCTCGACGTCCTGGAAGACGACGTGCACCTGGTCGGGCGTGGTCTTGCCGATCCGGACCATGGCGTCGGTGATCGCCGCGACGATCTCCCGCTTCTGCTCATCGGTGCGGCCGGCGTACCACTGGATCGTGATGTTTGGCATTGGAGCCTCCGGTCTACTTGAGGCGCTGCATGTCGTCGGGAAAGTTGGAGCTGAAGGAGTAGGATTTCACGGTCCCGTCCGCGTTGAAGCGGACGGTGAGGCTCTTGGAGCGGTCCTCACCGCTGCCGGACCGGGCGAAGAACCAGGTCCACGTGGGATCGCCGCTGTCCAGGCCCACCTCGTAGGGCTCGCCGAACGTCCGACGCAGCTCGCTTTTGCCCGTCTTGCCCGCGACGATGGTGCTGGGCTCCGGCGAAGCAAACTCGCGGCCGGCCTTGAAAGAAACGCAGCCCGCCAGCAGGAGAAGCGCGACCGCGAGAGGGAGCAGGCGGGAGGGCCCCATCGCGCGTGATTATCCCACGCGCTCCGCGGGCCGGTCAACGAGGCTTGACTTGCCCGCCGTGTGCCGCTAGGGTGAGAGAACTCTCGTCGGGAGGTGCCATGCGATGCCGATCCCCGTGATAACCGGCTACTCGAGCCTCAAGGATCTCCCCGAAGAGAAGATCGGGGAAAAGATCACCCGCAAGATCCTCGTCGGCGAAAAAGAAATGGTCGTCTTCTGGAAGATGAAGGCCGGCGCCCGCGCCGCCATGCACCAGCACCCGCACGAGCAGATCTTCTGGATGCTGTCCGGCAAGATGGAGTTCACGCTGAACGGCGAGAAGCGCACGTGCGTCGCCGGCGACCTCGCCGTCATCCCGGGCAATACGCCGCACGAGGCCTTCTTTCCGGTGGACACCGAAGTCGTCGACATCTTCGCGCCGCCGCGGGAGGACATGTTCACGGGCGGGGATACCTACCTCGCGCGCTGACGCGCCCCTCACCCCGACCCTCTCTCCGGAGGGGAGAGGGGGAATTGATGCCGTGCTAACATAGCGGCGTGGAGACGTTCACCTCCGAGGAGCGGGCCGCCCTCGCCCCGTACTTCACGAACCTCGACGGTCCCGTCTTTGCCCTTGTCAATCTGCCCGAAGTCGTCAAGGGTGCGCTGTTCGCCCGGTATTCCCGCTCGGCCAAGTCGCTGCGCCGGCTTTTCCTCGACGAGTTTCGCGAACAGGCGGGAGAGGTCGCGCGGGCGCCCTCCATCGGCACGACGCGCGCCGACCAGCTCTACGAGCGCGTGTTCAGCGACTACGGCGACGATTCCGTGGCCCAGCTCGGCGGCGTGCATCTCGCCTGCGAAGGCGCCTCCAATATCCTGACGAAAGTGCTGGAGTGGGGTCGTCTCATGGCCTACCTCGAACAGTCCACGCGCTACGTCCCGTACACCGACCGGCCGGGCGGCCGCTGGAAGTACCGCGTGCCCGCGGAGCTGGACGGCCATCCCGTGCGCGCCCGCTTCGTGGACACGCTGGACCGCGCGTTCGAAATTTATGCGCGGTGGATCGACCCCATGCGGGAGCACTGGAGCGCGTGCCTGCCCAGGCCCGCGGGAGAGGGCGACGGGCCGTGGCGGATGACCATTCGCGCCAAGGCGCTCGACAGCCTGCGCGGGCTGTTGCCCGCGGCCACGCGCTCCAACGTCGGAGTCTTCGGGACCGGCCAGGCCTATGAAGCGCTCTTGCTGCGGATGCGGGCTCAGTCGCTGAGCGAGGTGCGCGAATACGCCGAGCTGATGCTGGTCGAGCTCAACAAGGTGATCCCGGCGTTTCTCAAGCGACTGGATCGGCCCGAGCGCGGCGGCGCATGGAGCCGATACCTGACGGCGACCCGGGAAGCCTCCGAGCAGGCGGCGCGCCGCCTGCTCGAGGGGATCGAGCCCGAGCCGCGCGCGGAGGTGACGCTGACCGACTTCGATCCCGAGGGAGAAGTCAAGGTGGTGGCGGCGGCGCTCTACGCCGTCTCGGAGCTGCCCGACGACCAGCTGCTCGCCATCGCGCGGAAGCTCTCGACGGAGGAGCGCGCGCAGGTGCTGGCGGCCTATGTCGGCACGCGCGAGAACCGCCGCCATCGGCCCGGGCGCGCCTTCGAGCGGACTGCCTACCGCTTCGACGTCCTGGGCGACTACGGCGCGTTCCGCGACCTCCAGCGTCACCGTCTGCTCACGCTCGAATGGCAGCCGTTGTCGCCGCGCTACGGTTTCGTCACGCCCGAGGAGCTCGAGGAGGCCGGCGCGCTCGCCGACTGGACCCAAGTGATGAACGAATCGGCGGCGCTCCACGACGCCCTGGCCGCCGCGGGTTTCGCGGCCGTGGCGTCCTATGCGGTTGCCATGGCCTACCGTGTGCGCTTCTACATGGAGCTGAATGCGCGCGAGGCCATGCACATCATCGAGCTGCGCACCACGCCCCAGGGCCATCCCGCCTACCGGCGCATCTGCCAGCAGATGCATCGGCTCATCGCCGAGCAGGCGGGCCACCGCGCCCTGGCCGCCGCCATGCAGTATGCCGACCTGTCGGGCGGCGACGCCGGCCGCCTCAGCGCGGAGCGCGAGGCCGCGCGCCGCCGCCAGCCCGCACCCTAGCCGAGGGAGACGACGATGAAATGTCCAGCCTGTGATGCCGAGCTGAGCCAGATGATCGTCAAGGGCGCAGCGCCGAGCGGCACGGACGTGACCGTGGACGTCTGCCGGACTCGCTGCGGCGGGATCTGGTTCGACCAGTTCGAGCTGCGGAAATTCGATGAGCCGTTTGAGCCGGCCGGAGATCTCCTGGCCCTCAAGCGCGCCGCCGGCGTCACCGTCGATCCCAACAAGGCGCGCATGTGCCCCAAGTGCGTCTCGGTCCGTCTCCTGCGCAATTTCTTCAGCATCAAGCGGCAGGTGGCGGTCGAAGAATGCCCGCAATGCGGCGGCTACTGGCTGGATGCGGGCGAGCTGCTCGCGCTCCGCAGCGAGTACCCGAGCGAGAAGGATCGCATCCGGGCGGCCGACGAGTACTTCGAGGACGTGTTCGGCCCCGAGTTCCGCGCGCAGGCCCAGAAGGATGAGGAGAACCTCGCCCGCGCGCGGCGCGTCGCCAACATGTTCCGCTTCATCTGCCCGTCCTACTACATCCCCGGCAAGCAGTCGTGGGGGGCGTTTTAGTGCGGGCGGAGCAGGTCAAGGCGCTCGAGTACCTCCGGCAGAAGGGCACCCTGCTGCCGGCGGCGCAAATCCACGCGCGTGTAGGGGCCGCCTTCGCGGCCCTCGAGGCCGCTCTCGATGGAATCACCGAGTCGGAGGCGCGGCGGCGCGCGATTCCGGGCGAGTGGGCGGTCCAGGAAGTCGTGGATCATCTGCTCGAGACGCATCGGCCGAGTCTCGACGAGCTTCGTCAGCTGCTGGCCGGCCGGCGGCCAGCCGGCGGGCCCATCCCCGCCTCGCTCCAGTCCGCCAATCCCATGGGGCGGGGGTGGAAGGACCTCGTGGCCGACCTCAAGGCCGTGCACGTCGAGGTGCTTGAGACGCTGGCCGCGGCGCCCGACGGGATGACCGACGCGCGGGCCCCGCTGGTGATGGTCGTCAACGTGGATGAGACCGATGGCAGGGCGGCGCCGCTGCACTGGATCGAGGATCTGGACTGGAAGGCCTACGCGATCGTCTTCCGGCTGCACGAGCTCGACCACCTGAACCAGATCAAGAAGACGCTCAAGGCCTGCCGCGGCGCCTAGCGGCGCCTGCGTCCGGCGGCTGGCGGGGCGTAGCCACGCGCCAGATTTCGGCACCCCGTCGTGACGAATACGACACTCTCCGAGGGGGCGGCGCGGCCTAAGTGCCTGCCAGATGGACCCTCTGCTCTGGCACTAAGTTTGCTCCGCTTTAGGGGCCATGACGCGGGGATGGATTCTCTTCAGCGCCGGCGCCCTGATTGGCGCGGCCCTGCTAACTGGTTGCGCCGCCCAGCGGCCCTATCTGAGCGCGGGTGATGCCGGCCTCGGTCGGAACCCCTATCAGATCGGGCCCGTCACCGTCGTCGTCCGGTCGCAGCCCGAGGTGGAGATGATCTGCCGGCTGAGCGCGCCCTCGATCGCTCCGGCCAACGAGCGCATCCAGGGCTGTTACGTGCCGAAGGACAAGATGATCGTCTCCACGCCCGACCCCTACGTGCTGCTCCACGAGTTCAAGCACCACTTCGAGGGCGGCTGGCACGACTGAGACGCACCTCACCCCCCTGCTCTCTCTCCAGAGGGGAGGGGAAGTTAGCCTTTCGCTCTGCTGAACTCCTCTTTCGCCTTCTGCAGCTCGCCCGGATTCGCCACCAGATCGAGCGCCGTCATGGCCAGGGCCTTGGCCGCGGCCACGATGCCCTTCCGCGCCAGCGGTGACTTGGCCCACTCGGCGAACTCCCGCGAGTGACCCGGGATGCCGTCGGGCGCGATCCGGATATAGGGATGGATCGTGGGGATGACCTGACTCACGTTGCCGCAGTCGGTTGAACCGAAGCCCGCTTCGCCGTCGTCGGGATCAATGGGGAAGTCGATCCGCTCCAGATTCTTGGCGAAGATCCCGGCCATGGTGAAGTTGGGCTTGAGCGGATCGTGGATGGTCGGGTCGGGGGTGACCTTGACCGTGCAACCCGTGGCGGTCGCCGCGCCGTCGGCGCAGGCTTGGAAGCGGCGCAGCAGCTCCCGGCAGTAGTCTTTCGTGGGCGCGCGCAGGTAGAACTCGGCGGTGGTGTGTTCCGGGATGATATTGGCCTGATCGCCGCCCTTCGTGATGATGCCGTGCACGCGCGCGTCGGTCCGGAGCTGCTGGCGCATGAGGTCGAGCGAGACGAAAAGCTGGATCATGGCGTTGAGCGCGTTCACGCCGCGCCACGGCCACGACGAGGCATGCGAGGCCTTGCCGAAGAATTCGCACTTGGCCTTGATGATCCCCAGGCTCGGCCGCCAGATCTGAGTGCCGCAGCGACCGTGGACCATCAGGGCCGCGTCCACGTCTTTGAAGACGCCCGCCTCCATCAGTTTGACCTTGCCCGCGCCGCCCTCCTCCGCCGGAGTCCCGATCACCTGGATGCGGCCGGCGAACGGCAAGGTCTTGAGCGCCGCCGCCAGCGCGACGCCGGCGCCCGCACCCGACGTGGCGATGACGTTGTGGCCGCAGGCGTGGCCGATATTGGGCAGCGCGTCGTACTCGGCCATGATGGCGATGGTGGGGCCGGCGCCCCGGCCGGGAATGGTGGCGCGAAAGGCCGTGGGCAGGCCGCCCACGCCCCGCTCCACCACGGCGCCCTGACGCTCGAGGAGGTCGGTCAGCCAGGCGGCCGCCTTCTCCTCCTTGAAGCAGAGCTCGGGGTTGGCGTGGATCTGGTGACTGATCCGGTCCAGATCATCGGCCAGCCGGTCGACGGCCTGGGCGACCTTGCCCTTGGCCTCGTCGAGGGCATGGCTCATCGGGCTCACCGTCCGGCGAACTCGGCCTTGGCGGCCTCGACACGCTTCGGTTCGGCGAGCAGGTCGAGCGTGGTCATGGCCATGGTCTTGGCCGCCGCCACCATACCGGCCCGCGCCATGGGCTTGACGGCCGCGTCGGCGAACTCGCGCGTGTGGATGGCCATCCCGGTCGGGGCGATGGCGATCATCGGCTGGATCGCGGGGATGATCTGGCTCACGTTGCCGATGTCCGAGGAGCCCTTCCGGTCGGGGATCGGCTCACCTTCGGTCAGTCCCACGGTCTTCATATTGGAGGCGAAGAGGTCCAGCAGCACGCGGTTGCTCCGCATGGGCTCGTAGACATTGTCGTGCTGCGTGACCTTGAGGGAGACGCCGGCCGCCTTGGCGGCACCTTCGGCGCACGCGACCACGCGCGTGTGCAGCTCCCACATGGCCTCGATGCTCGGCGCGCGCACGTAGAACATGGCGGCCGCATGCTCGGGGATGATGTTGGCCGCGGCGCCGCCGTTCGTGATGATGCCGTGGATCCGGCACTCGGGGCGCATTTGCTGCCGCAGCATGCTCACGGCGTTGAAGGTCTGAATGCAGGCGTCGAGCGCGTTGATGCCCTCCCACGGATCGGCCGAGGCGTGGGAGGCCTTGCCGGTGTACTCGAAGGTCACGCGCACGATGCCGAGCAGGTCCTGGTGGAGCAGGGTGCGGTCGAAGCCGTGGATCATCATGGCGGCGTCCACGTCCTTGAAGACCCCGGCCTTGATCAGCTTGACCTTGCCCCCGCCGCCCTCCTCGGCCGGAGTCCCGATCACCTGGATGCGGCCCGCCGGCAGCTTCTCGCGCACCGCCGCCAGCGCCGCGCCGGCCCCCGCGCCCGACGTGGCGATGACGTTGTGGCCACAGGCGTGGCCGATGCCGGGCAGCGCGTCGTACTCGCAGAGGATGGCGATGGTGGGGCCGGCGCCGGTCTCGATGGTGGCGCGGAAGGCCGTGTCCACGCCGCCGACGCCCTTCTCCACCTTGAAGCCGTGCTGACCGAGGAACTCCGCGAGCCAGCCGCAGGCTTTGACCTCCGCGTAGCCCAGTTCGGGGTTGTCGTGGATCTGGCGCGACAGTGCCTCCAGCTCATTCGCCAGACGGTCCACCGCCTGGCCGACTGCGTCTTTCAGCGCGCTCATGAACGCCTCCGAGGATCGAAGTGGAGCGATCGACCGCAAACCACGGGCGAGAATACCACAGTCCCGGGAACGGAGCGGCGGGCGTGGCGCTTACGGCGACTCGACGCAGAAGAGGAAGAAGAGCGGCCGCATGGGATCCGAGCTGGCCTCTCGGCGCGAGTCGCCCAGGCAGCGGGCGCGCGGGACGCTGGACGAGGAGCCGGAGTCCGTCGGCGCGGCGCAGCCGACCAGCACGAGCGTCAGCGCCAGCAGGATCGCGCCGCGGCTCACGACGAGTACTTCTCGCCCAGCGTGAACTGCTCGGTGACTCCGATCAGATCGTTGAACTCCTTGAACGGGATGTACCGGTCCGCAAAGGCGAGCACGTCGTCCTCCCGGCCGACGTCAGCCAGGAAACGCTGGATCGCGCGCGCCGCGACGAAGAGCGTGTCGACGGGCAGCAGGATGACGGCATAACCCAGCTCGCGCAGTCGCGGGAACGGCAGGAGGGGCGAGCGGCCGCCCGGCGCGTAGTTGAACAGCAGCGGGGTGTCGAAGGCGCGGGCCACCTGCTCGATCTGCGCCTCGGTGGTGGGCGCCTCGACGAAGAGCATGTCGGCGCCCGCCTTGGCGGCGAGCTCCGATCGCCGGAGCGCGTCGTCGAAGCCGTTGACGGCGATGGCGTCGGTTCGCGCGATGATGAGCAGATCGGGATCGGTGCGCGCCTCGACGGCCGCGCGGATCTTGCCCGCGAACTCCTCGGCCGGGACCACGACCTTGCCCGCCAGATGGCCGCAGCGCTTGGGAAGCTGCTGATCTTCGATGTGCAGTCCCGCCACGCCGGCCGCCTCGTAGAGCGCGACCGTCCGCCGTGCGTTGAGGGCGTTGCCGTAGCCGGTGTCGGCGTCCGCGACGAGGGGAATCGACACGGCCGCGGCCATGTTCCGCGCGTGGTCCGCCATCTCGGCGAGCCCGGCAAAGCCCATGTCGGGCAGCCCGAGCCGCGACGCCGAGACGCCGTAGCCGGTCATGTACACGACGGGGAAGCCCGCCCGCTCGACGAGCTTGGCCGACACGCCGTCGTAGGCGCCGGGGACCACCAGCCCGCGCTTCTGATTGACGAGGCGGCGCAGCGTCTGCCGCCGGCTCGTGGCGGGGCCTCGATCGGGATCAGCCATGGCTCGGACAGCCTACCACGACTGCCGCGGCGGGGAGATCGGTCTTGCCGGGAACTTGCTCTAGCGCTGACCGGCGTGCGCCGGAGTCTCGGAGGAAGATCGAACGGGCAGCTCGAGGACGAAGACGGCTCCGCCTTCGGGGCGATTCTCCACCCACAGGCGCCCGCCGTGCTCCGCGATGACGCTGTGGACCACGCTCAGCCCCAGGCCCCGCCCCTGACCGGGCTCCTTGGTCGTGAAGAACGGATTGAAGATCCGCGGCAGATCCTGTGGCACGATGCCCGGACCGTCGTCGGCGACCTCGATCCGCGCTCCGCCGACAGCCGGCCTCACCCGGATCGAGAGCGTCCCGCCGCCGTGGGCCGCCACCATCGCCTGCTCGGCGTTCTGGATGAGGTGCTGCAGCACTTCCTGGAGCTGCCCCGGGTCGGCCCAGACGTCATCCACGTCCTCGATCTCGGTACTGACCTTGATGCGCTGGGCGGCCAGCCGCGCCTCGTGCAGCTCCAGCACCGCCCTGAACTGCTCGCCCAGCTGGCAGCGCCGCCGCCTCACGGGCGGACGCTCCGCGAACAGGACCAGCTCCCGCACGATGTTCGCGGCGCGCTTGGTGGCGCCGTCGATGACGCGCAGGCCCTGCAGCATCGCTTCGTGGTCCTCGCCCTGGAGCAGCAGATGGACCTGGCCCAGGATGATCATGAGCGGGTTGTTGATCTCGTGGGCGACGCCTCCGGCCAGCTCGCCAACGGCGGCCAGCCGCTCGGCCCGCACCACATCGGTCTGCGACTGCCTCAGCTCGTCCAGCTGGCGCCGCGTCTCGGAGTAGAGCCGGGCATTGTCCAGCGCCAGCCCGATCTGGTCGGCGGTGCACTCGAGCAGCGCCACCTCCTCGTTCGTAAAGCGCTGGTCCGTCTGGCGACCCAGGGACAGCGTGCCCAAGATGCGATGGCGCGCCCGGATCGGCACGCAGACGAAGCCTCGGATGCCGGCGGCCACCACGGCCTCCCGGGCCGCGGGCAGCAGGTCCGGCGCCCGGCTCACCTCGTCGAGCAGGCGCACACGCCCCGAGGCGGCGACGCGGCCGATGAGCCCTTCGCCGATCGGCAGGGTCTGGTTCACCTCGCGGAGCTGCTCGGACAGCCCCCGGTCGCCACAGAGGACCAGGCCGTGGCCGTCGGAGGCGATCAGATGGAGGCTCGCGATCTCGTGCCCGGTGACATGGGTGAGGGCGGCGAGGGCTTTTTGCATGACCTCGTTCAGGTCGAGCGAGCGACTCACCGCCTCGGCCACCGTTCTCAGCACATGGAGGTGGCTGATCAGCGAGGGCGCGCCGCTCGGCGAAGCCGCGCCGCCGGGTACTGCGCTTGACCGCGAACCATTGCGTGCCATGTCTGGACCTGACTGACAGAGGAAGCAAGTCCAGTGCCAGCATGGGATCCGGTAAATGCCTATGCCGTCAGGGAAATCGGAGATAAGGCCGCCGGCGGCTGTTCGCAAAAAGACGCCGCCGCCGCAACAGTGTCATTCGATGTGACGAAGCCGGGTTTTGGCCCGCGCCACACGGCGCGCGATCGATGGATGCGAATAGAGAAAGAACTCCTTTAGAGGATGGGGCTCTCGCTCGGCCAAGTTCAGCTCACCCAGCCGTTCGAGCGCGGTGACGAAGGCGGCCGGATCGGCCGCCGTCCGGAGCGCGAAGTCGTCGGCCTGCCGCTCCACATGGCGCGACCAGCCATTGGCCAGCGGCAGCGCGACCACGGTGACCCCGATCAGGATCAGCCCGAAGAGCGGCAGTCCGGCCGGGTCCCATGGAGCGCCGAGGTGGAGCGCCCGCGACCCCGCACGCAGAGCCTTGTCGGCGACCCAGAACGTGGCCAGGGTGAGCGCGCCCTGGACCGCGAGCCCGCGCCAGATGTCGCCGTGGACGTGATGCGCCAGCTCGTGGGCCAGAATGGCCTCCGTCTCGTCCGGGGTGAACTCAGCGACCAGGGTGTCGAAGAGAAGAATGCGTCGCGTGCGGCCCAGGCCGGTGACCGCGGCATTGGCCGTGCGGCTCTTGCGCGACTGATCCGCGATCCACACGCCGAGCACCGGCACCCCCGCCCGGCGCGCGAGCGCGAGCAGGCGGTCGCTCAGCTCTTTATCTCGCAGCGGGGTCAGCCGATAGAACAGGGGCGCGAGCCACACGGGAGCGACCAAGGCGAGCAGCGCGTAGGCCGCGAAGAACACGATGCCGGCCCAAAGCCACCACCGCGGCGTCTGGCGCATGAGCCCGTAGACGATCTCTGCGCCCAGCAGTCCGAGCGCGCCGCCGATCAGCGCCGCTTTGACGCCGTCCCAGAGCCAGCGGAGGAATGGCTGGTGCAGGAGGCTGAACCGGCGCGGAAGCCAGAACCCGCTGAGCCAGCTCAATGGCATGGTCATGAGCCGGTACGCGCCGGCCAGCACGACGAGGCAAAGCAGGAGCTCGAGCCACCAGGAACTGGTGAGCGCCGCGAGCCGGTCACGGAGCGCCACGGCCGCGCCGGTGGCGAGCAGGGCCGCGAGATAGAGGGCCGAGAGGACGAAGCCCGCGAGGGAGAGTCCGAACTGCCAGCGGTGGTATGTCCGGGCGCGCTCGTCCGTGGCCACGAGCGGTGGCGCCGCTAAGTGCGGCGGTGTGAATCCACCAGAGCCGTGAGCCGGAGGAGGTCGGCGTGCGTCAGGCTGACGAAGCCGAACACTGGCCCGTCGGCGTCCGAGCGCCGCACGATGGCGTAGAGCTCGAGCGGGCGGCGGTCGGGCGGGGAGAAGCGCAGCCTCGCGGAGGTGCCCTCGGGCAGTCGCTCCTCCAGCCGGATCTTGGCGCCGTAGGGGCTGAAGTCCACGGTCTCCCGCATGACGGGGCGGCCGCCCGGAACTTCGACGATGACCCGCCAGGCGACGCGGACCCGCGGGTAGCGGCGCAGTTCGGCTTGCGATTGGCTCATGCCGGCTGAGGCCTCGCCATGGACCCCTAGTCTCGCATTTCAGGGGCTTGCGCGCCAAACCTTTCCCCGATTTGTGCTAGACTGAACGGCAATTCACGCGCACAGGAGCCTACATGTTCCAATCGGTGGAGGACGTCCAGCAGCACTTCAAGAACGCCCGGTACATCGCCAACCGCCGCATCTCCACCGTCGTCTACCTGGCGGAGCGAATGGGCCGGCCGATTCTGATCGAAGGGCCCGCGGGCGTCGGCAAGACCGAGCTGGCCAAGACGCTGGCCGAGATCACCAATCGCCGCCTCATCCGCCTGCAGTGCTACGAGGGACTGGACGAAGGCAAGGCGCTGTACGAGTGGAAATACGCCAAACAGCTCCTCTACACCCAGCTCCTCAAGGAGCGGATCGGCGAGCTCATCGCCGACGCGCCGTCGCTGCCCGATGCCGTAGCCCGGATCTCGGGCCAGGACGATGCCTTCTTCTCGCACCGGTTCCTCGCTGCGCGCCCGCTGTTGCAGGCCATCGAGTCGCCGGATCCCGTGGTGCTGCTCGTGGACGAGATCGACAAGGCGGAGCCCGAGTTCGAGGCCTTCCTGTTGGAAGTGCTCTCGGATTTCCAGGTCTCGGTGCCCGAGCTGGGGACCATCAGGGCTACCAATATCCCGCTGGTGGTTCTCACCTCGAACAATGCCCGGGAGCTGTCCGACGGGCTCAAGCGGCGCTGCCTGCACCTGTTCATCGATTTCCCGGTGCCCGATGAAGAGCTGGCCATCATCCGGCTCAAGGTTCCCGAGATTTCGGACCGCCTCGCCCAGACCGTGGTCACGGCGGTGCAGCGCATCCGCGGCCTCGAGCTGCGCAAGGCGCCCTCGGTGTCGGAGAGCCTGGACTGGGCGCGGTCGCTGGTGATCCTCAACGCCGAGACGCTGGATCGGGATCTGGTCGAGTCCACGCTGACCATGCTCGTCAAGCACGAGAAGGACCTCGACCGGGTCAAGGGCGCGCTCGACAAGGTCCTCGCCGACCTCACCTAGGAAGCGGGTCGCAACAGCCTCAGCGGTCGCGACGCCGCCCCGATGAGCGCCTTGGGCGCGAAGAGGCCAAACCGCAACGCGTGAAGATTCACGTTTAAGCGAGACGGAAGATGAGCGCTTGCGCGAAGGAGCCTAACCGCCACCCGTGAAGACTGACAATCAAGCGAGATGAAAGATGAGCGCCTTGGGCGCGAAGAGGCCAAACCGCAACCCATGCTAATCGACATTTAAGCGAGATAAAAGACGCCCAACCGCCACCCGTGAAGACTCACATTTAAGCGAGATAAATGGACCAGAGAATTCTCGAGTTCATCGGTGACCTGCGGCGGGCCGAGATGCGCATCTCGCCCAGCGAGGCGCTCGACGCGCTCGCGGCCTCGGCCGAGATCGGACTCGACGATCGGGAGACCTTCAAGTCGGCGCTGGCCACCACGCTGGTGAAGGAAAGCCGCGACCTGCCCACGTTCGACCGCCTGTTCGACCTCTACTTCCTCGACCTCCAGGCTCTGGGCGCCGGGCTCAAGAAAGCGCTCGGGCCAGAAGACCCGCGCATCCAGGAGATGCTCGAGCGGCTCATGGCCGAGGACGGGCTCGATCTGGACGAGCTCACCGAGCTGATGCTCCGCGGTCAGGGCACCGACATGGAGATGGCGATCCGCCAGGGGGGCGAGGGCGCCGGGCTCGAGCGGCTCATGTACTTCCTGCAGGTGGGCTACTTCTCGCGGCGCATCTACGACAAGTTCGACTGGGAAGCGATCGAGCGCGACCTCGGGCGGATCATGCAGCTGCTGGAAGCCAAGGGCCTCGACCCGGGGCTGCTCGCCCGGATCCGCAACTACCTCGACCTGCGCCTCGAGGCGTTCAGGCGGATGATCCGCCAGCACGTCGAGCGCGAGCTCGAGCGGCGCGCCTACCGGCAGGGCGAGAAGCTCACGCGGGAGGTGCTCACCGACAAGCCGCTCTTCGCGCTGTCGCCCGAGGAGGTCGCCCAGATGAAGGCCGTGGTGGCGCGGCTGGCGAGGAAGATCAAGGACGCGCTCGCGCTGCGCCAGCGCCAGGAGGAGAAGGGGCGCCTGGACTCGCGGCGCACGATCCGGAAGAGCCTCCAGTACGGCGGCGTGCCCATGGAAGTGCGCTTCCGGCGCCGGCACCGCGAGAAGCCCAAGCTCGTCACCCTCTGCGACGTGTCGGACTCGGTGCGCAACGCGTCGCGGTTCATGCTCCAGCTCGTCTGGAGCTTGCAGGAGTGCTTCTCCCGCGTGCGCTCCTACGTCTTCGTGTCGGAGATCGCGGAGGTCACCCAGGCGTTCAATACCTATCCGGTGGAGCACGCGATCGAGTGGGCGCTGAAGTCCTCCTCCGTGGACTACCACTGCCGGTCCGACTTCGGCTACGCCTTCAGCCGCTTCTCCCGCACCGAGCTCGAGTCGCTCGACCGCAAGACCACGGTGCTGATCCTGGGCGACGCGCGCAACAATTACAATGATCCGCAGGCCTGGGCCATCCGCCAGATCCGCGAGCGCGTGAAGGGCATCATCTGGCTGAACCCGGAAGGCCAGTGGGGATGGGGGATCGGCGACAGTGTCATGCCGCTCTACGCGCCCGCGTGCGACATCGTCAAGGAGTGCCGCACCGTGGGCCAGCTCGTGCAGGTGGTGGACCAGCTGGTGCACCAATGGTGGCGCCGCGGCCGCTGATCCTGCTGCTCGGGCTGGGGCTGCTGCTGCCGGCGGCCACGGGCGCGGCCGATTGCGTCGCCCTCGAAGACTTCGCCAATGCCAAGGTCGGCGAGTTCCCGCAGGGCTGGAAGCCGCGCAAGGACGAAGGCCGTGGGGTGTACTCCGTCCGGCAGGAGGGCCAGCTGCGGTTCCTGCACGCCGCCTCCCGCGGCCTGGGCATCCAGGCGGCCAAGGAGCAGGAGTGGAATCTCGGCGTCTACCCGATTCTGGCCTGGTCGTGGCGGCCCCTGGAGTTCCCCAAGGGCTCGGACGAGCGCAAGTCGAAGGCCAATGACAGCGCGCTGTCCGTCTACGCGGTGTTCCCGCACTCGCCGGTATCCGTGAAGAGTTTGAAGTACATCTGGAGCGCGGTGGTGCCGGTGGGGACCCCGCTCAACTCCAGCGGCGGGCTGACTCAGGCGCGCGTGATCCGCAGCGGGACCGAGAAGAGCGGACAGTGGGTCGAGGAGCAGGTGAACATCCTCGATGACTACAAAAAACGCTTCGAGGAGAGCGATGTCCCGAAGCCCGCGGGCATCGCCGTCCTCACCGACTCCGACGACACGAAGAGCAGCGCCCAGGGGGACTACGCCAACTTCCGCGTCTGCAAGCCGTGAGGTGTCCGCTCCATGGCTGACTCTCCCGACCCCTTCGAGGCCCTCTACGCCCGCGGCGTGACCGACGGCCTCCCGGTCATCCCGCCGACGCGCGAGCGGGTCGAGGCGGCCGTCACGGCCTCGGGCCGGCAGGCGGGCGAGCTGATCGCGCTGGTGCCGCCCAATTTCGGCCGCGCTACGGTGGAGAAGATCGCTATCAATGCCGTGATGGCAGGCTGCCGCCCCGAGTACCTGCCCGTGGTCATCGCCGGCGTCGAGGCCATGTGCGACGACGCATTCGACCTGCACGGTGTCTCGGCGACCACAAACCTTCACTCCCCGCTGTTCATCATCAACGGGCCGGTGCGCAAGACGCTCGACGTCAACTGTGGCGCCGGCGTGTTCGGCCCCGGATGGCGGGCCAACGCGACGATCGGGCGGGCACTGCGGCTCATCGCCGTCAATCTGGGCGGCGCCGCGCCCGGCGTCGTGAGCATGTCGACGCTTGGGCATCCCGGTCGCTATACCTACTGCATCGGCGAGAACGAGGAGGAGAGCCCATGGGAGCCGCTCTCGGTCGAGCACGGCTTCGATCGAGCGGATAGCACGGTGGCGGCTTTCGCCGGCGAGGCGCCTCACGGCGTCTACGACCATCGGAGCCGCAGCGCGCGCGATCTGCTCATCACCATCGGCAAATCGCTCGAGGTCATCTCCCACCACAAATCCACCCACCATGGCGACACCGTGGTGGTGCTCTCGCCAGAGCACGCCCGGACCATCGCGGGGGACGGCTGGGGCAAGGCCGAGATCCGGCGATTCCTCTGGGAGCGATTGCGCAAGCCCGTGAAGGAGCTCATTCCGGGGGTGGAGGGCGGCGAAGGGCTGCCGGCCCACGTCCTGGCGAAGTTCCCCCGTCCGGAAACCAACGAGACGCTCATCCCAAAGTTTCGCGAGCCGGAGAACCTCAAGCTCGTCGTCGCCGGGGGCACGGCCGGGCGCTTCGCCGCCGTCATTCCGGGCTGGACATTCCCCAAGATGTCGCGCATGGTTATCAAGAAAATGCGACTCTTCTAGGAGGCACGCATGGCGACTGACGAGTTCCTGGACCCCACCGACTCCGTGGCGGTGCCGCGCAAGACGGCCACCCGGCCGGCGACGCTGGACGGCAAGGTGATCACGCTGCTGGACATCTCCAAGGCCAAGGGCGATCACCTGCTGGACCGCATCGAGGAGCTGCTGCGCGAGCGGACCAAGGCCAAGGCCATCGTGAGGAAGAAGAAGCCGACCTTTGCCCGCCCGGCGCCCGAGGACCTCCGCGCGGAGATCCTTAAGGGCAGCGACGTCGTCATCGAGGCGCTTGCCGACTGAGGGTCGTGCACAACGTGCAGTGTGCACGACGGCGTGTTCTTCGAGGATCAGGGGCTTCCGACGGCGACGGTGATCTCGACGGAGTTCGCGAAGGCGGCGCGCGCCCAGGCCGCGGCGCTGGGGGCCACCGACTACCGTACCGTCATGGTGCCGCATCCCATCCAGCCATTGACGCGTGACGAGGTGCGCGTCCTGGCAGATAAGGTGTTCGACGAGGTACTGGCGCGTCTCACGGCTGGGGTCAGGTCTTGAATTGCTACATTTTGTGACGGCCAGCGTCAGCTCAGTCCGGGATTCGCGGGTAGCTAAGCTGCCAGGTGCGAAAATTTGTCAGAGAATGTCGTATTTCAAGACCTGACCCCATGAAGACGTGGTATCTGTTCGACGTCAATCCGGCGACGCCGCCGACGATCACGATCGACCCGGGCACGGAGATCACGGTCGAGGTGCGCGGCGCTTTCGCCGACATCAAGGACATCCGCACGGTGCCGACGCCGTTCACCCCGGAATCCGAGGGCCATCCGCTGGCGCCCATTACGGGACCCTTCTGGGTGCGCGGGGCCGAGCCGGGCGATGCGGTCGTGGTGGAGCTGCTGGAGATCACGCCGCGGGGCGAGGGGGTCAATGCGATTCTCAAGAAGTTCGGCGTGCTCATGGACGATTTCCCCGATCCTTACGCCGTCCGGGTGCCGGTACACGACGGCCACGCCTGGTTCGAAGGGCGCATTCCGATCCCGCTCCAGCCCAATCTCGGCACCGTGTCGACGATGCCGCCCGAGGGCTACAAGCCGGCCTACGCGGGGCCCTACGGCGGCGACTTTGACCAGAAGGATGCCAAGGCGGGCAGCCGCATCCACCTGCGCGTGATGGTGCCCGGGGCGCTCGTCTTCTTCGCCGATCCGCACGCCGCCGTCTCGGACGGCATCATCGCGGGCACCGGCGTCGAGTGCGACGCCCGCGTCCGGGCGCGCATCCTCCTCGACAAGGGCCGGCACGTGGAGCGGCCGATCATCGAGGTGGACGATACGGTGCAGGTGATGGGCTTCGGCGAGACCGTGGAGTTGGCCACGGCGGACTGCTCGCGCGCCGCCGTGGAGTATGTGGCGGCGGTGACGCCGCTCTCGCGCCAGGAGGCCTACATGCTGCTCAGCATCGTGGGCGAGCTGCGCGTCGGTACCTCCCCGCGCCCCGTGATGGCCGCCCGCCTCATCATCCCGGGGCCGGTGCTGCGCTCAGCCGGAATGAAGGCCTAGCCCGGAAACTGCCAGACGCGGCCCTGGGCCGGCTCGTCGCTCAGCGTGAACTGCGGCAGCGCAAAGTCGTCCCCGATGTCCTGGAAGACCACGCGCACGCGCTTGCCGATGGCCACGTTCTGCTCGGCCTCGGGCTTGAAGTCGGGTGTCACAAGATTGGCGATGATACGCAGCGCCTCGTGCTCGGTGGGAGTGCCGCGCTGCTCGTCCAATTCGACCAGCGCCACAGGGTAGGGCGTCCATTCCTTGAAGCCCGGCTGGATGGCGTGGACCACGATCTCGTAGGAGTGGATGGTCCCGCGGCCGCTTACTTCCTTCCACTCCCAGTCGAGCGAGGCGCACCAGGGGCAGCCGTGGCTCGGCGGGTAGCGCAGGAGCCCGCAGCCCTTGCAGCCGCGGAGCATGAGACGGTGCGAGCGGGCCAGCTTGAAATGCTCCCGCCACTCGGAGTCGTTCTCCGGAATGACCAGGTTCATCCCGCGATATTCGACCGTGGCCATGATTGATTCCCCCTCACCCTGCCGCTCTCCCCCGAGACGGGGGAGAGGGAAGGGCCGCTAGTTCCTCAGGATGAGCGCGGAGCCGGTGGGCGGCATGCTCCAGCCCAGGTTCATGGCGACGCGCGCGTTCTTCACCTGGCGGCACTTGCCCGGCGAGTAGTCGTAGCTGTGCTTCCCCTCGGCCCAGCCGGGGCAGTAGTCGTCCACGCGCCCCCGGAGCTGGCGCACATTCTCGATGACCATGCTCATGCCGTGGGTGTAGCCCTCGCAGAGGTGGCTGCCCGAGGTATTGTTCGGACGCCGGCCCCCGAGCTCGATGATCCCGCCCGAGACGTACTGCCCGCCCTCGCCCTTCTTGCAGAAGCCGTACTCCTCGAGCTGGAGCATGGTGGTGAAGGTGAAGGCGTCGTAGGAGCCGGTGACGTCCACGTCCTCCGGCGAGATTCCCGCTTGGCCGAAGACGATGTCCTTGGCGTGGTAGCCGGCCACGCGGCTGATGGGGCCGTGGGCCCAATGGAAGTCGGTGCGCGGCTTGTTCACCCGTCCCGCCACGCCCAGAACGTAAACCGGCTTCTGCTTGAGATCGCGCGCCCGCTCAGCGCTGGTCACGATGAGCGCGGTCGCGTTGTCCGTCTCCAGACAGCAATCCAGCAGGTGGAGCGGCTTGACGATCCAGCGCGAGGCGAGCACGTCCTGCACGGTGACGCGCTCCTTGAGCAGCGCCTTGGGGTTTTGCGAGGCGTGCTTGCTGTGGGCCACGCGCACGTGGGCGACCTGCTCGGAGGTCGTCCCATAGTCGTACATGTGGCGCATGAAGGTGAGCGCGAAGCTCTGCCCGGCGCTGCGCATGCCGAAGGGCACCTGGGCGAGGTCGAGGCCGCGCACGGGCTGGGCCGCGCGCGCGCCGGTGCCGCCGATGCGAAAGTCGGAGTAGCCGTTCATGGACCGGTAGAGCGCCACGGTATGGCACATGCCCGTTTCGATGGCGCCCATGGCGAGGCCGACGAGCGCCTCGGTGGACGAGCCCCCGCCCACCACGTCCATGAAGAAATTGAGTCTCAACCCGAGATCGGCCGACACCCAGTTCGACGGAGTCGAATCGCCGCTTTGATAGGACATCATGCCGTCGACGCCGTCCCGCCCCAGCCTCGCGTCCGCCATGGCATTGCGGATGGCCTCGACGGCCATGGCGCGGGTGCTGCGGCCCGAGTGGCGGCTGTACTCCGTCTCGCCGACGCCGACGATGCTGTACTTGTCCTTGAGCGATTTCATGCGATGTCTCCGGGTGCGTGGTTCCCGGCTGGCGGCCGTTCGGACCGGCTGAGTCTAGCGGGGGCGTCCGGGCCCGTCAAGCGAGGCCGGCCTCGCGGCTCGCGGCCGGAGGCCGGGCGAAAGCGAGCAGGCAGAGCGCAAGGGCATTCGAAGGCTTGCCGATTCCTGCCGGTGTTTTCGTACGCGTACCCTGCTAAACTCGCGGCCAGCCCGTGAGTAGGACTCCATGAAGCCCACCCACTTGCCCGAGATGCCGCGTCGCACGTTCCTGGCGATGATCGGTGGCGGCCTCCTCGCCGCGCCGCGCGCCGCCGAGGCGCAGCCGGCGAAGACGCCGCGCGTCGGGCTCTTGGGGTTCGGTTCGGCGGCCGAGTCGTCGCCGCTGTTCGAAGCGCTCCGCCAAGGCCTCCGCGAGCGGGGCTGGGTCGAAGGCCAGAACATCACCTTCGAAGACCGCACCACGGTTGGCCACTACAGCCGCCTGCCCGACGTCGCCGCTGAGCTAGTCCGGCTCAGGGTCGATGTCATCGTGGCGTGGGGGACGACCACGGCCCTGGCCGCCAGTAAGGCAACGCGAACGATTCCAATCGTCACGGCGGGGAGTGAACCGGTCGGGACGGGGCTCGCCGCCAGCCTGGGGCGGCCAGGAGGAAACGTCACTGGCCTGACGACCAGCGGGCGCGAACTGATTGGAAAGCGGATCGAGTTGTTGAAGGAGACCCTTCCGGGGCTTTCCCGCGTCGCCTTGCTCTGGAATCCCGGGAGTCAGACGCAGCCGCTTTCGTTGAGGGACGCGGAGGCCGCGGCCAGGTCGCTGGGCTTACAGGTTCGGCCTACGGAAGTGCGTCGTCCCGAGGATCTCGGGAAGACCTTTGCAAGCATGGCGCATGAACGCCCAGAGGCGCTCGCCCTGGTGGCAAGTAACATGTTCCGGGTTCATCGAGCCAGGATCGTCGAGCTGGCAGCCCGTCACCGCCTGCCAACGATGTTCTCGGATAGGGGCTATGTGGAAGCGGGTGGCCTGATGAGTTACGGGGCGGACCAAGTGGCGATCTTCCATCGGCTTGCGACCTACGTGGACCGGATTCTCAAGGGTGCCAAGCCGGGCGATCTCCCCATCGAGCAACCCACCA
>Ga0070707_100001952_pt1 | contig 19777 bp, 15 predicted proteins | sample KBSK5502metaG_FD_65468 | JGI IMG/M metagenome (GOLD analysis project Ga0070707, IMG submission 65468) | Corn, switchgrass and miscanthus rhizosphere microbial communities from Kellogg Biological Station, Michigan, USA - KBS K5-50-2 metaG | ecosystem: Host-associated > Plants > Roots >...
GTGCTGGAGACCGAGCCCGAGCTGATCGAGCGCCTCTGGGACAACGCTCGATTCTTCAAGGCAGGGCTGAAGCGACTCGGGTTCGACACGGGCCACTCGGAGACGCCCATCACGCCGGTCATCGTCGGCAAGGGGGCGCTGGCCATGAAGCTCTCGGACCGCCTGTTCGAGGAGGGCGTCTTCGCGCAAGGGATCGGCTTCCCGACCGTGCCGGACGATCAAAGTCGGGTGCGCACCATCGTCACGGCCGAGCACTCGCGGGAGGAGCTGGAGATCTGTCTGGCGGCGTTCGAGACGGTCGGACGGGAGCTCGCCATCATCTAGATGCGGCGGTGCCAAGGGGCAACACCGGACTGTTCGTCAATCGCTGCGAATGGTAGGGTTCGCGCACCGTCAGCGCCCTTTCGCGTGCCCGAGGTGCCTGTCCCACTCATGCGTGAACGACCCCTGGAGATCGTCCTCAATGCCCCGGTCGCCGACGTCGAGCGTCGAGCGCCATCTCCCCACTCGATCGAGGCCGCCGCGGGGCACGACGCCGGGCTCGACGTTCTCGGGCGGGCCGCGGCGAATGGCGACGTTGCCGCCCTGGGACACCTCTACGACCAGCTCCTTGCTCCCATCTATCGGTACATCGCGGTGCGGGTTCGGCGCCGCGAGGACGCCGAGGATCTGACCCAGCTCGTCTTCGAGCGCATCGTCGCGGGGCTGCCGCGCTACCGCCCCGGTCGAAGCCCGTTCGCGGCTTGGGTCTTCCGCATCGCGCGCAACGCGGTTATCGACCACGTTCGTCGCGAGCGCCCCACCGAGCAGCTCGACCCGGTCCATGATCTGCCCCACGGTGAGGAGGTCGAGGCCATCACTCTGCGTGGCGAGCAGATCCGCGAGCTGCGCCGCGCGATCGCCACTCTCACGCCGGACCAGCAGGAGGCGATCGTGCTTCGTTTCGTCGCCGGCCTCTCCGCCGAGGAGGCCGCGCGAGTGATGGGGCGTCGCGCGGGCACGGTGCGCGGGCTCACCTTCCGCGCCATCGGCGCACTCCGACGACACCTGAACGGCGACGAGCAATGAGCCTCATTGACGCGCCTCAGCGGCTGATTGGCCGCCTTCTCGCCCGCCACCAGCCCACGGTCATGCCGGACGATCCAATTGCCCGCATGATCGCGCGCGCGGGCGGACGCCTGCGACCGGAGCGCGAATACCGATGGCGGCTTCGAGGCCGGCTGGTGAACCAATACGTCGCCGTGCGCGAGGGATTGGTACGGGAGTCCCCAAAGCGGGTCGCGATGGGCGGCCTGGGCCGCTCGGTCCTGTACGCGTCTCTGGGCCTCGCGATCTCGGTTTCGGCGGTCGGTGCGGCGTCCTCGAGCGCCCTGCCCGGTGATCCGCTGTACGGGGTGAAACGCCAGGTCGAGGAGCTGCGGATGGAGATCGCTCCGCCGTCGGAGCGGCCGATGCTTGCGGCCATGGCGCTCGAGGAGCGACTCTCCGAGGTGGAGCTGCTCGCCGCCGCCGGCAACTGGGACCGGGTGGCGCTTGGCGAGCAGGAGGTCGAGGGAGCCGTCGCGACCCTGCGCAGCCTGGGTGGCTCCCTCCCAGCAGATGAGATCGCGCAGCTCGAACGTCACACCCAGATCCTTACCGATCTGCTGGCTCGGGCTCCCGCCACGGCGCGAGACGGACTTGAGCGGGCGCTGGTCGCATCGGCCGCAGCGGCCGGTGGCGCGAATCCCGGCAACCACCTGGGCCAGGAGAACCAGCTCGGCCGCAGCGGATCCGGCGGCAACACCACGCCGACCAACAATGGGAACCAGACGGGCCAGGGCCAGCCGTCCGGCGGCGGAGGTGCCGGCAACTTACCGAAGCCGAGCCGGGCTCCGGCCCCGACCAGCCAGCCAGCGAACCCGTCAGGGACTCCCGCCCCGACCAGCCAGCCAGCGAACCCGTCAGGGACTCCCGCCCCACACCCCAGCCCGCAGCAACCCCAGCCGACCAACGCTCCGGACGGCAAGCTCTCCGAGCATCCGCGCTGAGGCCAGGAGCGCCCTCCGGCCTCAGATAGGCGTTAGCCGTCCAGCGCGTTAGGCGCTGAGGGAGCAGAAGTACGAGAGCGCCTTCCGTGGCAGTCCGTGGCGGTGCGCTGGAAGCGGCGAGCGATGGACCTGGCGACGCTGCCCGCGAGTCGAGTCCGCCACAACAGAAGACGGGGTAGAGGCGAACCTCTACCCCGTCCCTGCCAGGGGGGCTGGTGCTATCGAGAGCCGGCCCGGAGGCCAGCTCTCGAATGGGCCTTGGCCTAGCGGCGGCGCCGCACAGCCTTCACGTTTGCAAGGGTCAGAGCGCCGAGCGAGCCGAGGAAGAAGATCACCAGGAACTCGATCGGGATCTGGATGGGCTGGCCGTTCTGACCGGGCACCATGGCGGTGTTCGGTACGGATGGCTTCGGTGTCGGGGTCGCAGCCTGCACCTGCTCCGATGTGACCCGAACCTGATCCTGGCCGGTGTCCTTCGGAGTCTGGTCCGAGATGATGCTCGCCACGTTGACGATCGGACCAGTCTCAGGAGCGTTCTGATCGACCTTGGTCACAAAGGAGACGGTTCCACTCGAGCTCAGCAGGGCGAAATGCCAGGTGATGGTGCGAGTGGCGCTGTCGTACGTCCCGCCGTTGTCCGCACTCACGAACGTGAGGAAGGCGGGCAATGGGTCGCTGATCACCGCGTTGGTAACCGGTCCATCTGTCAAGGTGTAGGTCAACGTCCAGGTGACCTGGGCATTGGCTGGCGTGACCGATTTCAGGCTGCCATTGGCGTTGAAGACGAAGTGCACCTCGTGCGTGCTCGCCGCCTTCTCGATGACGAGCGCCGGGCAGATCACCTCGATTGAGGCAGAAGCCTCGCGCGAGAGGTTGTTGTCGGCCACGACGGTTGCGGTGTTGTCCAGGGTCGCGCAGTCGTCAGCAGGCGAGGTCGTGGCGACCACGGTGATGCTGGCGCTGGGATTGCTCTTGGTGGTTCCAGCCGGCAGGTCGCCGAAAGAGCAGGTCAATGTCTGCGCGCCGGCGGCGCCGCTGATCGAGCACGTGCCTGGACCTGAGTACGCCGGATCGATGCTCCAGTCGAGGCTACCGCTCTCGCCCGCGGGAAGCGGGTCGTTGAGGGTCGCGTTGAGCGCAGATCCAGGACCGACGTTCCAGACCACGATGGTAAAGCTGGCCTGGTCGCCGCCGTGGATCGCGGGGTTGGCCGCGGTCTTGGCGATGTTCAGGCCGGGGCACTGCACCGTTACCGACGCCTGCGGGTGCAGGGTCGGGTTATTGCTTGCCGTGACGGTGGCGACGTTCTCGAAGGTTGCGCAATCGTCGGCCGACGTGGCACTCACCACATGGACCGAGATGCCGCTCCCCCCGATCAGCGTGCCGAAGTTGCAGTTCAGGATCTGGGCGCCCACGGCGCCGGTGATCGAGCACGGGTCTCCGTTCGGCTGGCTGACGATCGACCAGTTGAGATCCGCACCGGCCGGCAACGGGTCGCCGAGCATGACGTCGTGGGCATCGCCATCGCCGTCATTCGTGACTGCGATTGTGAAGCCGATCTGCTCGCCGGCACTTACCGTCGCGTTGTCAGCCGTCTTGGTTGCCTTGAGGTCTGGGCAGTTGACGGTGATGGATACCGCCCCAGACGAGTTGCTGTTCACGTTGGAGTCTACGTCTGCGGAGACGCTGGCCGTGTTTTCGATGCCTGGGCAGGTGTCGGCGCTCGTCGTGCCCGTCAGGGTGACGTGCTTCTGGTCGCCGGGATGCATCGTCCCGAAGTGGCAGGTCAGCACGCCGGAGGCGACGGCACAGTCACCGGCATCGGCTCCGCTGGGAGCATCCCAGGTCACGTTGGCGGGGAGGGTGTCGGTGAGGGTGACGTTGGTCGAATCACCGCTCCCACCGGCGGTCACGGTGATGTCGTAGCTGACCTGGTCACCGGCGCTGACGACCGGCGTCGTGGTCGACTTCTCGACCGAGACGTCCGGATGGCAGCTGACCACGATCGATGCGGTGGCGTGAACGGTGGCCGCGTTGTCTGCGCTCGCGCTCGCGTCGTTGTTGAGGGTGCCGCAGGTTTGGTTGCCAGTGTCGCTGACGACGTGCACCGAGGCCGAGGCTAAGGCCGCCATGTCGCCGAACGAGCAAGACAGGAGGTCGCTGACCACGGAGCAGGTGCCGGGACCGGCATAGGCGGGGCTGATCGACCAGCTCACACCCGTTGTAGTCGGCAGCGGGTCATTCAAGGTCACGTTCTTGGCGGTTCCTGGACCGTTGTTGGTGACCTCGATCGTGAAGCCGATCGAGGTGCCGGCGTCCACGGTCGGGTCATCCGCGACCTTGGTGATGGCGAGAACGGGGCAGTTGACTGTAATCACGGTCGGGTTACTCGCAGTCGAGCCACTCCCGCCGTTTGTCGAGGTGTACGAGGCGGTATTCGATAGCGACGGGCAGTCGCCGGCGTCCGTCGTCCCCGTAACGGTGACCGAGAAGGTGGAGTGCGCGGCGATGGTCATTGGACCGCAGGTCAGTGTGCCTGCGCTGATCGAGCAGCTGGCGCTGTTGTCGGTCCAGGTGACGCCTGCCGGCAAGGTGTCGGTGATGACCACGCCGGTCGCATCGCCGTCACCGTTGTTCGCGAGGCTGATGGTGTACGAGGCGGTGTCCCCAGCGGTGATCACCGGCGTGGAGGTCGTCTTCGTGAGCGCCAGACCGGGCAGAGGCGTGATCGCGTTGCTCATGATCTGGTTGTCGCGGTTCCCGATCGAGGCGTCGTCGACCCCCGTGATCCGGATGTGGTACGGGCCGCCGTTGATGCTGGCGGCACCGAGGTTGGCGCCCCACCCGCGCGGACCGAAGCCAGCCGCGAGGTGTCCGCCGAAGAGGAGCTGCACCTGGCCGTCGGACCGCGTGGCATTGAAGCTCACCGTGACCGATGCGAAGTCATCTCCCGTTGCCGCCGGCGCCGTGTCGTGCGTGATCGCCGAAGCACCGGTGATGGTGCCGCCATACATGACGAACTGGCGAGCCGCCTGCGGAAGCTCATGCGCGCTGGTCGGCTGCGGACCGCCCGGCGGAACCGAGGTCGAGTCGCTCGGGATGGGGAACGTGGAGGCAGCTCCGGTCAGACAAACCGTCGCCGTCGGCTGCTGACAGCGGTCGGCGTTCGTGTAGGTGTAATTCCAGGTCGCAAGGTAGTCATAGGCATGATTGATGGTGCCAGTGTCCTTGCGCGCCATGTACGAGATCGTCACCGAGTGCGCGCCCGGCGAGCCGAAGTTGAGGAGCAGTCGCTGGGGAACGACCTCGTCCTCGGTGTACTGGTTGTGTGTGGCGTTCAGGATGCCGTTGGTCCACGCCCCGTCACAGGCGAGATCCGCAGGACGCGGGTTCCCGATCTGACATTGGGCGTAGTCGTCGATGCCGTCGTTCGCCGCGCGCGTGAAAGCGCCGGCGAGTGGGGCAAGTGGACCGATGACGACGTTGAGGATGAGTGCGAAAGCTACGGGAAGTGCGCGGAAGGGATTAAGCCGAGACTTATATGAGGAGTCCATGTTGGGGATGCCCCCTTGGCATTTCAGGTCGCTGCCACGACCGTTGTCTTCTACCGACAGACGGTTCGGTTACCGCTTGTGCCGATGTCCGCTGAGCCGGCCGGGTGGCCCCGACTCAGGACTGGTGCTCGACGTGGGCAGCTCGTCGACCCGATCGCGTGGACTCGTGCTTTCTTCTGCCGACCCGCGTCCCGACCGCGGTCCGGTTCACTTCTCTCAGCTGGCCGCTTCACCACTGGATCGGCGGGACCCTGCCGAGGCGTGCAGGGGCGCGAGTATGGGACCGGGTCCAGTACTTTTGTACCCCTCGATCAAGCGGCACTATGGCGTCTGGTGGGGTCAGGTGCGGAACGGTTTCCATAATGCGGTGACGTCAGGCACCGCATGGTCCTGGGACCATTCAGCTACCCGCACAAAACGGAGGCCCCCGGCGAACCGGGGGCCTCCATCTGACGCGAGGATCGGCAGAGCCGCCCGCTATCGGCGACGGCGAGCAGTCCTCACGTTGACAGCTGCGAGGGTCATCAGCGAGAGGACCAACAGCATCCCGGCCAGGAGCACTCCACCTGCTGTCGAAGATGGCCCACCAAAGGCGGTGTTGGGCGTGCTGGCCGATGGTGCCGGCGTCGCGGCTTGGACCCCACCCTCCGGCGTCGGAGTCGGCGTCGAGGCTCCCACACCTCCACCAGGGGTCGGAGTCGGAGTCGGAGTAGGCGTCGGCGTCGGCGTTGGCGTTGGCGTAGGCGTAGGAGTTGGGGTCGGCGTCGGGGTTGCCTGCGCCTCGGTGCAGTTCAGCGAGTTCGTCTTCGAGTTGGAGACGACGGTCAAGTCCGCTTCGGTGGCGATGACGCCGAGCACGCCGCCGCTCGACAGCGTGAACGGATGAGTCACGTCCACATCGACGTCGAGGGTGCCGGCACCGGTCAAGCCACCGATGTTGATCACGGTGTAGTTGGACTCGACCTGCGCGATGTACCCGCCGGGATCGCTCCCGCCGTTGTTGGTGATGGCCCCGTTATTGGGAGAGAGGTAGACAACAAGCGTCGCGCCCGCGTCCAGCGTTCCCGTCACGGAATAGTCGATGTGGAAGGTGAAGCTGCCAGCCGTGTCGTTCGCGTCGCAGAACAGAATCCCGTTCTGCTCGAACGTGAACGTGGCGGTTCCGCCCTTGAGATCGGAGTACGGCCCGCTGGTCGGGTGGTGGTTCTGGCCGGGCGTGAAGTTGACATCGGCCGCTGCCGGCCGGATGGAAACAACGAGCGAGATGAGCAACGCCGCGATTGCGGCGAGGGCGAGCGTCATCCGCAACGTCGGCCTCGTTAATGTCTGGGTCTGTCGATACACAGCCGGGATACCTCGTGATAAGTCCAATCCGTCGGTGGGATAGCTCCACCCGACCCCCTGGAGACCCGACAGGATACCGGCGAGTACCGGTACCGGCTAGTACCAATGTATTCGCGGCTGGTGAAGATTTGTGCGGATGGGTGCGGCCGCGCTGGGTTCTCCGTTGCCGGGCGACAACAGATGGTCTGCCCGAGCCTGGTACCGGCGTACCAGTTCGATGCGAGCGCGTGTTAGCTCGTCCGGCCGCGGGGCTCAAGCAGCACGACCTGTGTCTCCCCTGGGAGGTTGCTCGGCGTGACCTGCGCCTTGGGCTGTCGCGTGGTGTCGGCGACCCCCATCTCGTGGAGGAATTTCTCAGGGCCAAGCAGGTCATTCGAGGCGCCGTTCACTGCGTAATGCATGGGGATCACGATGCGCGGGCTCACCTGAGCAACAACCTCGGCGGCCTCGGCGGGCGAGATGGTGAACTGGCCGCCGGCCGGGACGAGCAACACATCGATGGGACCGAGCTCCGCCAGCTGCTCCTCGGTAAGCAGGTGGCCCAGGTCGCCGAGATGGCAGACGTGGACGCCATCGATCTCGACCGCGAACACCACGTTCTCACCCCGCTGCGCCCCGCGCTCGCCGTCGTGGAAGGTCCGGATCCCAATGATCAGCAGGTCTCGGAACTCGTACTCCCCCGGCCTGGTGAGGGTGAGACCCGCCGTGATGGACCGCGTGTAGGCGTGATCGGCGTGCTCGTGCGAGATCGTCAGGAGATCGACGTCGTGCTTGCCCGCCACAAAGCCGGTCGCCGGCGGGCACGGGTCTGAAATGACAGTCGCATCGCGCCCGCGCAGCCGAAAGCAGGCGCGGCCGTACCAGGTGATCTCCATCGGTAAACCGATGCTAACGGAAAGCACGAGCGCCGGTGCCCGCCCAATGACACCGGCGCTCGAAGGAGGGAGGGTGGAGGTAGAAACCCGTCTGGATCTCCAACTCGCAGCGTGAAGCCTAGGAGGCCGATGTGAACGTCAAACACCGGCGGTCATAAAGAAACCTGAATCTTCAGGGCCTCGATTTCGTGCGCTCGCGAGGGCGCCTGAACTGAGTGCGACAATGCGCGCCCATGTCGCGTCTCCCGCGTCGCGCGGTGGCCGTGGCCACCATCCTCCTGACTCTGCTGGGGATCACCGTCCTGGCGGTGCGCGGCATCGGTGTGGGGATCGCCGCGCACCCTCTTCCCATCTCAACCCCAGGGCTCACGTCGGAGCCGACGGCCTTCGCCACGCCCTCGCCGACTCCGGATCGCGCGCAGATCTTCGGGCAGATCGAAGTGCAAGTCCGTGCCCTGCGCGGGCTCGCCGCACCCAAGCTGGCCCCGCCCGCCATCATCACGCGGGCGCAGCTCGAGGCAGAGCTGCGCGGTCGGTTCGACCGCGACTACCCACCTGCTCGCCGAGCAGCGGACAACGTGATGTTTCGCGCGCTGGGACTGCTGACAGCCAACCAGGACATCGGCCAGCTCCAGCTTCGTCTGATGAGCGGGCAGGTGATCGGCTTCTACGACGACCAGACCAAGCGAATGACCCTGGTCAGCGACAGCGGCATCAGTCCCCAGGTGGAGATCACCTACGCCCACGAGTACACGCACGCATTGCAGGACCATGCGTTCGGCCTCGCCGCGCTGCAGATGTCGGCCATCGGGGAGGACGACCGCGACCTCGCCAGGCTCTCGCTGGTCGAGGGAGACGCGACGGTCCTGATGTTCCAGTGGGCGCTCGGTCACATGACGCCGCAGGAGCTGATCGGGGTCAGCCAGGGCCCGGCGCCGAACCTGAGCGGCATTCCTGCGTGGATGGTCAATGACCTCGAGTTTCCCTACACCGCCGGCCAGCAGTTCGTGACGCACCTCCAGGCGTCGGGTGGCACGTCCGCGGTCGACGACGCCTTCCGCAAGCCCCCGGCATCGACCGAGCAGATCCTGCACTATGACAAGTACCTGAGCCACGAAGCTCCGATGAAGGTTTCCGCCCCGCCACTGGCTCGTGCCCTTGAAAGCGGGTGGCGCGCCGAGCCGGCCGACACCCTTGGCGAGGCGATGGTCGACTTCTGGTTGAAGGCGCTGGGAGTCACGGACACCGAGGCGCAGCGGGCGGCGGATGGCTGGGGCGGGGATCGCCTGGTGGCTGCCAGCGGACCCGGCGGCGCGACCGCGGTCGCCTGGGATCTGGTTTGGGATACTCCGGCCGACGCGACGCAGTTCGCGCAAACCTACCGACTTGCGGCAGCGCACCTCACGGTCACGGGTCGGCTCGTTGCGATCTCGGATCGCGAGACCCTGGTCGTGCAGGCCTCGTCGCCCGCCATCGTCGAGCGCGCGGTTGCGGGGCTCATGTAGTCCTGGCTACATCGTCTCCGGGGCGCTGATTCCGAGGGTTCCCAGGCCATGAGCCAGGACGAGGCGCACCGCGTCGACGAGCGCCAGGCGAGCAGCGGAGAAGCGCGCCTCTTCGGGGTCATCGGTCAAGACGCGGCAGTCTCGGTAGAACTGGCTGAAGAGGGCTGCCACCTCCAGGCAGTACTTGGGAACCTCGTGTGTCTCGCGCCGGGTCGCGGCATCCGACACCACGTCCGGCAACCGCAAAAGCTCGCGGACCAGCGCCTGCTCGGCGGGGTGACGCAGAAGGGCTGCGGCGTCCGCAGTCGAGGCCTGCATCGTTCGCTCCTTCGCATTGCGCAGGATCGAGCAGCAGCGCGCGTGGGCGTACTGCACGTAGTAGACCGGATTCTCGTTGCTCTGGCGCTTGGCCAGCTCGATGTCGAAGTCGATGGCGGTCGTGGTCGCGCGTGACCCGAAGAACCAGCGCGCCGCATCGGGACCGACCTCTGCCAGCAGCTCGTCGAGGGTCACGAACTCGCCCGCTCGCTTGCTCATGCCGATCTCGGTGCCGTCCCGCACGAACCGCACCCAGGCCATGAGCAACCAGTGGACAGCCTCCGCGTCGAACCCCAGGGCCAGGGCAGCGGCGCGGTTGCGCGCCACCGTGCCGTGGTGATCCTCGCCCCATAGGTAGATCAGCTCATCGAAGCCACGCGAGAACTTCTGCGCCAGGTAGCCGATGTCCGACGCGAAGTAGGTGGGTTGACCGTTGGACCGATACACCACGCGGTCCTTGTCGTCGCCGAAGGCCGTCGACCGGAACCAGGTTGCGCCGTCCTGCTCGTAGATGTGACCACCCTTCCGCAGCTGCTCGACGGCGCGCTCCATCCAACCGTCGCGATAGAGCGATCCCTCGGTGGTCCACACATCGAAGTGCACGCTGAGGCGCTCAAGACTCTCCTCGATGTTGGCGCGGACGCGTTCGCTTGCCCAGCGGCCGATAATCTCGCCCGCATCGGCGCCGTTGGTGGTGGCCTCGGTCCAAACCTTGTCCGGCAGGCTCGCGGCCAGCTCAGCCACGTACTCGCCGTGGTAACCGTCCTCCGGGATTGGCTTACCGCTGCGACGTCCGAGGACGGAGAGGCCGAGGTTTCGGACCTGCGCGTTGAAGTCGTTGAAGTAGTACTCGCGCGTGACACGATGGCCGACGGCCTCGAGGACCCGGCACAGCAGATCGCCCACGAACGCGCCACGAGCGTTGCCAAGCGTCAGCGGGCCCGTGGGATTGGCGCTCACGAACTCGACGTTGACTAACCTGGGGTGTTCGACCGGCACGTGACCGAAGGCGTCGCCCTCACGCAGGATCTCGCCTACCTGGGAAGCGACCCACGCCGCATCAAGCCGGACATTGATGAAGCCCGGCGGCGCGACCTCGGCGGATCCCATGCCTTCCGGTAGCTCCAGCGTCGCCACAATGGCCTCCGCTATACGCATGGGCGCCATGCGGGTCAGCGGGGCAAGCTGCATGGCCACATTGGTCGCGTAGTCGCCGTGCTCGGCCCGCGCCGGGCGCTGGATCGTGACTGGGGGGAGGGCTACCCCGCTCGCGGGAAGAGCGCCCGTAGCGAACGCCTCGGCTCGAGCTCGATCCATGGCGGCTCGCAATATCTCGTGGACGCTCCTCATGAGCGTCGATCCTAGCTCCGCGTGCGGGATTCGACGGTGCCGGCCGACAGCCGAGAGGAGAGCCATCCCATCGCTCGCGCCGCGAGCAGTGCGATTCCTAGGTTCAAGCTCAACCAGATCGGGGCGAGCGTTCGATCTGCCTCGGTCAGGATCGGATGAGCGGCGAGTAGCAGCGGCACGGTCCCGATCGCCACAACGAAGGGTGCCAGCCACCACTGGCGCGCGACGACAAAGCCTCCCGCAGCGCCGAGGAGGCTTCCCCACACGATCGGCTGATGGGGCAAGGATCGGATCAGGGCTGGCGCAATCGCAGCGCCTCGCACAAGGAGAAACTGAATCGGATTCGGGACATCGGGTTTGGAGAAGTGCATCGTGGGCACGTCCTGCAGCAGGTCAGCGAACGACGGAAGGCCCGCAATTGCGGTGTAAGCCGTAAAGACGAGCAATGGCAGGGTCGTTGCGATCGCCCCGACGGCGAATCGCCTCCAGGTGGCCGCGCCCGCGACGAGCGCGACCACGGCGCAAATTGTCAGGGACACAGGCAGGATCACCGCCGATTGACGAGTGAACGTCAGGAGCAGGGCGACCCCGCAGGTACCAACGAGCCAGCGCCGGTCGCCGGCGGCGACATATCGTGCGGCGCAACCTAGAGCCAGGAACCACAGCGCGATGCCCAGTCCATCGGTCGTGAGGTCGATGAGCCACCGTGAAAGCAAGGCGTTCGCCAGCGTCAGGAGCAGAAAGAGGGCGGCGGCGAGCCAGCCAGTTAGGGGTGCCAGCACGAGACCTGCACCGACGGCCACGACCATTACCGCCGCCGCACTGGCAAGGAGCGGCGCCTCTCTTCCCAGCAATGGGAAACCGATCGCACTGACTATTGGCATCACGGGGCGCATTCGATAGATGCCAATCCATCGCTGTCTGGCGGGTTGATCCCAGCCGCCCCACCAGTCCCCGGATGGTGTACGCCGCAGGATGGCGAGCAGGCGGGGGTCAGCGTACTCGTGAACCAGCTGCCAACTCAGATCCCACGAATCGTGGACTGAGACGCCCGCGTATTGGTAGGCATACATCGAGTACCAGAGTGTGTCGTACCCAGCGCGCGGCCGGATGGTTGACCACATCAGCGCCCACGCAACCAGTCCGAGGACGGCCAGCGCAGCTCCACGTGTCAACCAATTGAGGGCCGGTTCGGGCCTGCGCTCGTGCGTCCCACTGCCTGGTGTGCTATCGGTCACGCGCCAATCGCAGCTCGAGTGCCTGGTCCGGCGTGAAGTCGCGGAGGCCCAGGCCGTCCGCCGCCACCTCGAGGAGCGCCGCGGTGGGTGCCAGACCGATCAGCTCGCAATGATCGACGTCCGTCCCGGCCTCGCGAGCCAGGCGCCGGATCTCGTTCACGACCCTGGCGATCCCCGTCTGCTCCCAGTCGACGAGGTTGAGGCTGACCTGGGCGCTCGGGCGCTCTCCCGGGTTCTCGAGCAGCAGTCCCATGGCCTGCACCGCCGGCAAACCGCCGGACGACTCGCGAATGACGCCGGCGATGCGCCTTGCCACCTCCACGTCCTCGGTCGCCAGGTTCACGTTGAAGGCGATGAGCGGCTTTCGGGCCCCGACCGCAACGGCGCCTCCCCGTGGATGGAGCCTGGCCGGGCCGAAGTCCGGGTTCCGGTCGGGGTTCGTTCCGAGCTCCAGCTTGAGGCCCTCGTACTGGCCGCGCCGCACGTCGGCCAGCCGCGTGCGATCCGGCCGCATGGCGGCAGCGCCGTACAGGTAGACGGGCAGGTCATAGAGCTTGGCGATCAGCTCCCCGAAGCGGCGCGCCAGGTCGACGCACTCCTCCAGACGGGTGTGCCCAAGCGGTACGAAGGGGATGACGTCGACCGCGCCGATACGAGGGTGCGCCCCCTCGTGCTGGCTCATGTCGATCAGCTCGAGGGCCCGGCCGACGGCCGCCGTTGCGGCCTTCACGACCGGCTCAGCGCTCCCGGCAAAGGTCACCACGCTGCGGTTGTGCGTCTCGTCGCGGGACTGGTCCAGGAGGCTTACGCCATCGATCTGACCGATGGCATGCACGATCTCAGCAAGGACCTCCGGCCGTCGTCCCTCGGAGAAATTGGGGACGCATTCGATCAGGCTCGCCACGTCGCGAATCCTACCGCGGGGCTGCAGCCTGCCTTCGCGATGTACCCTCGGCCCGATGTCCGCGAACGCGCTCCAGGTGGTCTCCTTCGTGATCCGGCACCGAGTTTGGTCGTCGTGACCGGCACGCTGTATGTCCTGGCACTCCCCATCGGCAATCCCGGCGACATCACGCTGCGGGCGCTCGAAACGCTCGCTCGGGTAGACGTGGTTGCGGCAGAGGACACCCGCCATTTCGCCACCCTGGCCCGGGTCCACGGACTGCGTGTCAAAGCGATCTCCCTGCACGAGCACAACGAGGTTGCGCGAACGCCAGAGCTGCTGGCGCGGCTCCAGGAGGGTGCAGCCGTGGCCCTGGTGAGCGACGCGGGCATGCCCCTAATCAATGACCCGGGCTACCGGCTCGTGCGAGCCGCATTGGCTGCCGGAGTGCCCGTCAGTGCCGTGCCTGGGGCGTCCGCCGTCACGACCGCGCTCGCGGCGACCGGCCTGCCTCCGGTGCCATTCCGCTTCTGCGGGTTTCCACCACGTGCCGCCGGTCCGAGACGCGCCTTCTTCGAGGCGTTGGCACGGGAGTCCGCGACCCTGGTCATCTTCGAGGCTCCCCATCGCCTGCTGGCCTCGCTGCGGGACGCGCTCGCCGCACTCGGGGAGCGAAGCGCATGCCTGGGGCGCAACCTCACGAAGCCGCACGAGCTCTACCAGCGCGGCAGTCTCAGCGAGCTGGTGGCCGCTCTCGAGGCGGAGGACGTCGTGAGGGGCGAGTGCACCCTGGTCATCGCCGGTGCGCAGGAGTCAGCGTCGGAGATGGGTGACGAAACGGCGGAGCGCGCGGCCGTCCTCCTGCTCCGCGACGGAGCGCCGCCCCGGGCCGTCGTCGCCCTACTGACCTCCGTCTTGGGCCTGCCAAGGCGGCGCGCATACGAAATCGCACACCGACCTCGGGCCCAGGAGTGAACGGAGAGGAGCCAGCGGACGACGCGATCCGTGCCGTAGCAGAGGCCGTGGCGGAGGCGCGGCGCTATCGGGCGGTCGATCCATCGGTCGTGCGCCGGCTGGCTCGGGAGGAGCTGGGTCGAGCCCGTGGCCGGGATGATGCCGTCAAGCGCGTCAAGCGACGCCTCCACCAGGCAGTGGGCGCGTATCGGCCGGGCGCTGGCGGTGCCGGGCTGGCCCGCGACCTGGAGCGCCTCACGACCGCTCGACAACGCGACCCATCCGGCGCGGAGCTGCGGGCGGTCTGTCACCGTCTCCTCGCGCGGCACGCATCGACCCACGAGCGCCTGCCGTTCCTCGATCGCTTTTACACCGCGATCTGGGACGTCATCGGTGGCGCACCCGCGAGCCTGGCTGACCTGGGGTGCGGCCTGGCGCCCCTCGCTCTGCCGTGGATGGCGCTGCCACCGGCCACCCCCTACCACGCGATCGACGCCGACGTCGCGGCCATCCAGCTCGTCGACGGCTTCCTGTCCTTGCTCGGGCAGCCGCATGTCGCGGAGGCACGCGACCTCGCAGCCCCCTTCACGGCGCCGGCGGCGGACGTCGCGCTCCTCCTCAAGCTGGTCCCGATCCTTGACCGCCAGGATCCAGCGGCCGCCCTTCGGCTGCTCCGGAGCCTGCAAGTGCGGCACGTCGTGCTCAGCTTCCCGGTCCGCTCGCTGGGCGGACGCCGTCGCGGCATGGAGACGACCTACCGCCGTCGCGTCGACTCGCTGCTGGCCGATCTGGGATCTGGCGTGGAGGACGTGGCGGAGGCATCGGTTCCGAATGAGCTCGTGGCGGTAGTAACGCTCAGAGGCGCGAATGCTGCCCCCAGTGCCTGACCCGCTCGCCACCCGGCAGGGGAGCCTGGCGGTCCCCACCTTCCTGCCGGATGCCACGCGCGCCGGCGTGCGTGGCGTGTCGAGCGAAGATCTCGCGCGCGTGGGCGTGGAGGGCGTGATGGTCAATGCCTTCCATCTGCTCCGGCGTCCGGGTGCTCGCGCGGTGCAGAGCGGGGGCGGGATCCATCGGTTCATGGGCTGGAGCGGTCCGGTCCTGAGCGATTCCGGCGGCTTCCAGGTCTGGTCGCTGATCCGCCAGGATCCTGCCCGAGGCGTGATCCGCGATCACGAGGTCATCTTCCGGGAGCCGACGACCGGCCAGAAGTGGACGCTCACCCCGGAGCGCGTCATCCAGATGCAGTTTCAGCTCGGATCCGACGTGGTGGTCTGCCTCGACGACTGCACCGATGCAGAGGCTTCGTACGACGAGCAGGCACGCAGCGTCGAGCGAACCGTCGCCTGGGCGAAGCGGTCACGAGAGGAATTCGATCGCCTCGCCGGCGGTCTCCGCGAGGGTGAGGCGCCGCCGAAGATCTTTGCCGTCGTTCAGGGCGGAGGGATCGAGGCGCTGCGGCGCGAATGCGCGGGCGAGCTGGCGCGCATCGGCTTCGATGGCTACGGCTTTGGGGGATGGCCGCTTGGCGCGGACGGCCTCCTGCTGATCGATGCGCTCCGCTGGGTCGTCGACGCGTTGCCGCCACGAGCCCCCAAGCACGCGCTAGGCATCGGCCGGCCGGACCACCTGGTGAGCGCCTTCACGCTCGGGTACTCGCTGTTCGACTGCGCGCTGCCGACGCGCGACGCCCGGCATGGGCGCCTCTATGCGTATCGGCCTGGATATCCGGAGCGCCTGCTCAAGTCCGGTGCCTCCTTCTACCGCGCGGTCCACATCCTCGATGCGCGGTATCGAATCGACCGCGAGCCGGTCGAGGCCGGCTGCGACTGTCCAATCTGCAGCACCTACAGCCGGGCATACCTCCATCACCTCTTCAAGGTGGGGGACACCACCGCCGAGCGGTTGGCGACGATGCACAACCTCCGCTTCTACGTGCGGTTGGTCGAGCGGCTCAGGAGGCCGCACTAAGCGTGGGCGGCCGCGGCCTGCCTCGGGTCGTCGCGGCCGATGGGATCTGGATTGCGGCCCCGAGCCCGCGCCAGCCGCTCTGCCAGGAGCTGCAGTGGAATCGCGCTGCCAAGGATCGCTTCGGAGGCGGGGCGAATCAGGTTCGCTTCGGGCGCGGTCAACCGCCCTGCAGGCGTTAGCTCGAGCGGAACTGCCGGCCCGACCCGCGCGCCGAGGATGCCGACGGCTGGCATGCCCAGGATCCGTGCAGACTGCAGCGCCCCCAGCGCCCGCTCGCGAACCTGCTCGCCCTCCGGCTCCCGGTCAGTGAGGATGAGGACGAGGCCCGTCTCCTGGGTGGCAGCCGCGAGATGCCCATGCCGCAGCGTCTCCGTGTGCAGAGCGGTCGCCGGCAAGCCGGACCCCTCCTCGACCTTGAGCGCGAGCTCGCGGGCCGATACGTAATCGATACCTGCTCCGGCGATGACGAGCTGCGCGCATGCCGAAAGGGACTTCGCCGCCTCCGTTGCCGCCTCGTCGTCGGTCGCCACCTCAAGCAAGGCGCGCACCGCCACCGCGTCGAGCAACTCGCCGGCGATCGCCGCGGCCAATGCGGCGGCAACCACGAGCGGGGAGAGGTAGCCGACCGTGTGGCACCAGCTCTGATCCTGTTCGCGTGTTTGGAGGACAAGTTCGACGCTCGCCGCGCCGGGTGACCGGCCACTGACCGTCACGAGCGCGGTCCGTGCGCCCGCCTGCCGTGAGCGTGCCAGCGCCTCGTTGGTGGTCCGGGTGCCTCCCTCGTGAGAAAACCCGAGAAGCAGGCCACCTGCCTGCGGATCGCGCGCCACATCGAGTGCCTGCCGGGACCGAACCAGGTGTCCCCGCCGCGAACCGATTGCATTCGCCACCAGCTCGGCTGCGGCCATGGCGGCGTGCTCGCTCGTGCCGCAGCCGGTGGTAGTGATGGGCTCGCGGCCGTCTGCTGAGTCGCGGATCCACTCGACGAGCGCGGCTGTGGCCGGGTCATGCACAGCCCGATCTGCGACGCGTGCGGCCAGCGCCGGCTCGGCGGCGATCATCTCGGTCATCGCGTACGGCGGCGACGCCCGTCGCGCGGGCATGGTCGATGGCGCCCAGGGCTCCGGTGCGCCCGGGAGCTGCGCCTCCGGATCGAAGCTCGGGCTCATGGGTGAAATTGTCTGCTGGCGCTAGTCAGGGGTGTCCAGCATCGGGATGCGAACCCCGCGCTCGCGGGCGACCTCGATGGCGCGTTCGTAGCCGGCGTCAGCGTGTCGAATCACGCCCATCCCGGGGTCGGTAGTCAGGACCCGCTCGAGTCGGGCGTCGGCGTCGCGAGTGCCATCCGCGACGATCACCATCCCCGCGTGCATGCTGTAGCCGATCCCCACGCCACCGCCGTGGTGGACGCTCACCCAGGTCGCGCCCGCGGCGGTGTTGACGAGCGCGTTGAGGACGGGCCAGTCGGCGATCGCGTCCGATCCATCGCGCATCCCTTCCGTCTCGCGGTATGGGCTCGCGACCGATCCGGCGTCGAGGTGGTCACGCCCGATGACGATGGGTGCCGCCAGCTCCCCCGAACGCACCATTTCATTGATGCGGAGGCCCGCCTGAGCGCGCTCCCCGTAGCCGAGCCAGCAGATGCGGGCCGGCAGGCCCTGGAACGGCACCTTCTCCTCGGCCAGGCGCAGCCATCGGTGCAGGCTGGCGTCATTCGGGAAGAGCTCCATGAGGGCGGCATCGGTCTTGAGGATGTCCGACGGCTCGCCGGAGAGCGCCGCCCACCGGAATGGCCCCTTCCCCTCGCAGAAGAGCGGCCGGATGAAGGCCGGCACGAATCCGGGGAAGTCGAAGGCCTCCTCCACACCTGCGTCGTGCGCTTGAGCCCGGATGTTGTTGCCGTAGTCGAAGACGATCGATCCGCCGCGCTGGAACGCGAGCATGGCGCGGACGTGGTCAGCGATGGAGGCCATGGACCGATGCAGGTAGGCGTTCGCATCCGACGCTCGCAGCTCGACGGCGTCCTGGAACGGAAGGCCGGCCGGCACATACCCGCCAAGCGGATCGTGGGCGCTGGTCTGGTCGGTGACGATGTCTGGGTGCCAGCCGCGTCGAACCAGCTCCGGCTCGACATCCGCGGCGTTGGCGACGAGCGCGATGGAGCGAGCCTTGCGGGCGCTGCGCCAGTGGTCCACCTTGGCGACCGCCTCATCGATGTCGGTGGTCACCTCGTCGAGGAAGCCTGCCGCGTGGCGCCGTTGCGCGCGCTGCGGATCCACCTCGATGACGAGCACCGCTCCCTCATTCATCGTGACGGCCAGCGGCTGCGCCCCGCCCATCCCGCCCAGCCCGGCGGTGAGCGTGGCGGTGCCGGCCAGGGAGCCGTGGAAGTGCTGACGGGCGGCCTCCGCGAACGTCTCGTAGGTGCCCTGGATGATGCCCTGGGTTGCGATGTAGATCCACGACCCGGCCGTCATCTGCCCGTACATCGTCAGGCCGGCGCGCTCGAGCTCGCGGAACTGCTCCCAGGTCGCCCAGTGGGGGACGAGCAAGGCGTTCGCGATGAGGACGCGCGGGGCCTGAGGCGTCGTGCGGAAGACGCCGACCGGCTTGCCCGACTGGACGAGCAGCGTCTCGTCGTCGGCGAGCCTGCGCAGCTCGCGGACGATGGCGTCGAAGGCTTCCCAGGATCGCGCGGCGCGGCCAGTGCCGCCGTAAACGATCAGGTGGTTCGGGTCCTCAGCGACCTCCGGGTCGAGATTGTTCATGAGCATACGCAGGGCCGCTTCCTGCTGCCAGCCCCTGCAGGAGAGGTCGGTGCCGCGCGGCGCGCGGACCGCACGGGGCCCCGCAGCGCGAATCGTCGTGGTCATGGGTCGGATGGTACGCCCGGCGGCGTACCGCGCCGTTAGGTGGTTCGGGGCGCGAACCAGCTGCCGGTGGTGGCCAGGGCCCAGATGACGAAGGCGTTGGCAGCGACGAGGATGAGGCTGATGATCGGGCCTCCGGCGCCGTTGTTGCCCCCGCCGAAGATGCCCGGCACGCTCAGCAACGCAAGCACCGCGGCGATCACGATTCCCGTGATGCGAGCCCAGGATCGGCCGCCGAGCACGTTGGCGCCCGCCACGATGTCGAGGATGCCGAAGGCGAGCAAGATCAGGGCGATGACGATGATCACCCCCGCGAACGCTCCGGCCAAGCCGCCCAACCCCGGCGTCGAGGCGTTGATCTGGTTGGCAGCTCCACCGACGAAAGCTCCGGCGACGAGCGCGAAGAGCCCGAACAGCACGATCAGCGCACCGAGCACGATCATCGTGATGCCCGCGCCGGTGACCATCCCCGGCCTTGGCATGACGGCCGGTCGGGCCGGCAGCCCGGACGCGACGTAGGGCGGCGGGCTGGCCGGCGGCGCCATGGCAGGCGGCGGGGCTGCTGGCTCTGCCATCTCCGGCGGCGGCCCGGCCGGGTCCGCCATCTCCCGCTGCGGAGGGCCTGGCTGGGCTGCCGGTGCAGGCGGCTCGGGCTGGTCCGGCTCGGGTTGATCCGGCATTGGCGGCTCGGAGCTGGTCACTCGGTTCCTCCTTCTCCTCGCGCGGCGCCGTACGCGCCGGCGGCAGTGTACTCGCGTCCTATCGGTCCGAGGCCTTCATTGGCAACACGCGGCAGGCGCTCAGTCATCGCCGAACGGATTGCGCTTGCTGGGCTTTGGCGGCGGTGGCCGGAACAGGTCATCTTCGGTCGGACCTTTGGGCAGA
>Ga0070707_100001953_pt1 | contig 19768 bp, 22 predicted proteins | sample KBSK5502metaG_FD_65468 | JGI IMG/M metagenome (GOLD analysis project Ga0070707, IMG submission 65468) | Corn, switchgrass and miscanthus rhizosphere microbial communities from Kellogg Biological Station, Michigan, USA - KBS K5-50-2 metaG | ecosystem: Host-associated > Plants > Roots >...
GCTAGTTTCACACCGAGGCATGAGCGCGGCGGCACTCGTCGCGCTCATGCCGGCCTGGTGCGTAGATCCACGACGCCTCGATCGGGGTAAGGTCGTTATGTGGAAGCCGTTCGCGACTCCGCGACGCCCGATCTCGCCAGCCGCCTGCTCGACTCGGTGCGCGTGCGAAGCACGATCTACTGCCGTTCCACCATGGGAGCGCCGTGGGGCTTCAGCGTCGAAGGCCACGGCAATCCAAGTTTCCATTTCATAATGCGCGGGAGCTGCTGGCTCGAAGTCGACGGCGAGGACGACCCGCTCGCTCTTCTCGACGGCGATCTCATCGTCCTTCCCAAAGGCCAGCGGCACTCGCTGCGCGACCAGCCAGGCTCGCCGACCGAGTGGCTCGACGACATCCTCGCGGCAATGCCACCGGACGCCGACGGGCGACTTCGCCACGGCGGCGAAGGCACACGCAGCGAGCTGCTCTGCGGCGGCTTTCTGCTCGAGCGCGAGGCCGATCCGCTGCTTCAGGCGCTGCCGACGGTGATCCATGTCCGCCGCGGCACCGACGGCCCCGCCCCGTGGGTGAGTGCGACCCTAGAGCTCATCGGCGCCGTCGCCGGTTCGAATGGCGCCGGCGCAGAGGCCGTTCTGAGGCGTCTCGCGGACGCGATGCTGGCCCAGGCCCTCCGCCTTGCGCTCGCAGAACTCGAAATACACGACCCGGCCAAGGCAGCGGCACTTAGAGACCCGCAGATCGCGAAGGGTGTCGACTTGATCCACCGCGATCATGTGCGAGCGTGGACGGTCGATGAGCTCGCCCGCGCAGTCGGGTACTCGCGCTCAGCGTTCGCGTCGCGGTTCCGGCAACTCGTCGGCGAGTCGCCGATCAGCTACCTGACGCGGACGCGTCTCGCGATCGCAGCAACTCAGCTTCAGCGAACCGATGCGACGCTAGGCGAAATAGCCCTTCGCGTCGGGTATTCGGGCGAGTCGTCGTTCAGCCGGGCCTTCAAGCGCGCGTTCGGCGTTTCTCCCGGTGCCTACCGGGAGAAGCCGTCCGAGCGTCCGATCGAGCTGACGGCCGCTTAGGCCTCAGCCCGCCTCGAACATCGCGGCGAACGGCCGCGCGTCGAAATACACCCTCAGCTCGGCGATCTTGCCGTCCTTGACGGTCGCCCACTCCGCGATATGCGACGTGCCGGCGGGCATATTCGTCTGCAGGTCATAGATCGTAACGACGTCGTCGCCGTCAGCCAAGACCTTCTTGATGTCCATGCCGGTGACAATCGGAGCGAGCTTGGCCAGGGAATCGACGTAGTCGTCGGCGCTGTGGAACTCCTCGATCGGTCCCTGGAAATGAAGGTCGTCAGCGAGCAACAAACGCGCCCGCGGCACGTCGCCGCTGCCGAACGCCTGCTTGTAGCGCTCGACGGTCTCTCTTGCGTCGGCCATACCGGCAAGATGGCGACGATCACCGCGATAGGCAATGGCAGACCGACCGAGATCGTTGTCCGATCGTCCGGACTACTCAGGACTCGACTAGCTTCTGCATCTTCGTCCGCTGAGTTCCGCCGTGGACGAGAGTCTGCACCACGACCGACAAAACAGGAGGCGGATGATGGGAAAGCTGGTCGTATCGGAGTTCATCACCCTCGACGGCGTGATGGAAGATCCGGGCGGAGGCGAGACGTTCGACCACGGCGGCTGGGCCTTCCAGTTCGAGCGTGGCCCGGACGGCGACAAGTTCAAGCTCGACGAGGTGCTCGAGGCCGAGGCGCAGCTCCTCGGGCGCGTGACGTACGAGGGTTTCGCTGCGGCGTGGCCGTCGGTGACCGACGAAGTCGGGTTTGCCGACAAGATGAACACGATGCCGAAGTACGTCGTCTCGTCCACGCTGCAAGACCTCACTTGGGACAACTCGACAAGGATCGATGGCGACGTCGCCGACGAAGTCGCGAAGCTCAAGGAGCAGGTCGCGGGCGAGATCCTCGTCGCCGGCAGCGCCAAGCTCGTCCAGACGCTGATCAATCACGACCTCGTCGACGAGCTCCGGCTGATGGTGTATCCGACCGTGCTCGGCGGCGGCAAGCGGCTCTTCGGCGACTCCGCGTCAGCGAACGCATTTCGCCTCGTCGAGGCCAGGCCGGTGGGCGGCGACGGCGTCGTCATCCTCAGATACGAGCCGCTCGCGCCTGGGACTTAAGCGCCTGAGGCTAAGAAGCGCTCTCGGCAGGCTCAGGCATCAGCCCTACCTGCACCATCAGCGCCATGGAGTTGTAGTAGTCGCGCACGCCGGTGAGTTTGCCGTCGGCGACCTCGCAGAACCACGTGAAGCGCTCCTCGAACTCCGCCCGGTCGCCGGGATCTCACCCGCCGGCGTCGGCAGCGGCCCGTCGTGGGTGCCTCGGCCGACGAATTCGCCAGCAGCGCGGCGCTCGTCCGCGACGACGGCGAGCGTCTCGATCGTCATATCGGAGAAGGCACCCGCCCAGCCGCGCGCGTAGCCGATGAAGCCGTCGGGGCCGTGAACGGTCGCGCCGGCCGCGACGTCGATGAACTCGATTTCGGGGCTAACGAGCTCGTGAGCGCGGTCAAAATCGCGCGCGTTGAACGCTTCGGCCAGGTCTCGAAGGATGCCCGAGTTGTCGGTGGCCATGAGCGCCTCCTTGGGTCGACTGCTAGCGGGAGAGCGATCCTGACGCGCCGAAGGTGAGGTTGCCGTGTTAGAGCTTGTTAGGCCGACCGGCGTTCGGCCTCGTGCTTCAGATACTCGAGCCCGCCCTCGAACGCTTTGTCGAGCGTCTTCTGCAGGGTGCCTCGCAGAAGCCGCGCGAGCAAACCGAAGAACGACTCTTCGGTCCTCACGTGCGTGCCGCCGTGCCGGGGCTCGAGCCACCACTCGTGGTACGCGTTGATCGTGAGCGTCCGGCCGCGCCAAGCGATGTGGCGCGGCGGCTCGATCCGGTCGAGCGTCGACACGATCGTCCCCGGGCCGGCCTTCCAGCGGAATTCCGAACCCGGCGCAAGCGGGCCGGGAAACGACATCGACTTCACGTCGGGGTTCCAGTTCGGCCAGTTCTCGAACCGCGTCAGCACGTCCCAGACGACCTGAGGCGGCGCCTCGATATCGATCTCGGCACTGCTTTTGACTGGCGCGTTTCCTTTTGCGGTCACGATGCTCAGCGGCCGGCATTCTTGGCGACGAAGGCTGCCACGTCTCGGATCTGCTCCTTGCTCAGCCGGCCGGCGAAGGATGGCATACCACCGCCGCCCGACTCGACCCTCGCGCGCACGGCCGCGAACCCGGGCCTCAAAGCGTCGAGGTTCGGGCCGATCTGGCCCGAAGCGGACGCGGCCTTGAGCGTGTGACACGAGCCGCAGCCGGCCTGGCTGAACACCGTCGCACCGGCCGCCGGCCGGGCCGCGGAGGGGATCGGTGAGGGCTTTCCGGAAGACGCGGCAGGGGTGTTTTGGCTGTAGAGCCAGACGGCGCTCGTGTACCAGACGCCGATCAAGATGGCGAACAGCAGCCCGCCCGCGAGCGGGAGGACGAATCGCGGAAATCGGTGCAGCCGGACGATCGTCACCTTCGCCGCGAATCCGCCGTAGACGGCGCAGCCGAGCAGCGAGTGCGCGAGCACGCGACTGCTCGGGTCGCGGAAGCCGAGCTTGAAGATGCAGTGGTAGGCGACGGGCAGGGTGAACGCGAACGCGAGGCGGCCTGACCAACGGTGCACCGGATTCACCCAGGCCGGCTTGCGCCACGGCAGCTTGCGGAAGATCCAGGCGGCCGTGAAGAGCTGGAAGCAGGCCAGGACGGCGATCGCGGTCGCGAACCCGGCCTTCAGGTGGAGCGGATCGCTGAAGAAGAGCCGGAAGTAGCCCTTCGACCGCGGCGCGTGATGCGCGAGCAGGCCGGCGGTGAGTGAGAAGAGAGCAAACGCGAGCAGGGGCGCGGCGAGCCAGCCGTACGACCGCGTGCCGGGCGCTGGGGCTGCAGTGGCCTCGCTCATGGCTCGCTATCGAATCGCAGTGCGGCCGGGCGATCAACCCTCCGGAGGCGTTTGGGCGATTCGTACGCCGCACCTGAACACGACGACCCCGCTCCCGAACGTCGTCGTTTCACGCAGCTCGAGCGTCGCCTCGACGCCGTCGAACAGGCGCTCCCCTCGGCCGACGAGGTCCGGAGCCTTCGAGAAGTAGAACTCGTCCACGAGACCGTGCTCGAGCAGCGCCTTGTCGAGCTCGCCGGTGCCGAACTTGAGGATGCTGCCGCCGGGCTCGGCCTTCGGCCAGAAGTCCGCGAGGCCCTCGTATGTCTTGCGGCCGAGCAGCAGGGCGTCGGCCTCGTCGAGCAGCGTCAGCGCGTACCGGTGGTGCTCGTCGTCCAGAAAGGGCCGGGCCCACTCCGGCGAGTCGACAACCCCGTCGAGGCTGACGAAGGTCCACTCAACGAGCTTCCGGATCGGTGAACTTCTACCGTGCGGCACGGGCGGGCCGCGCCGCGTTCAAGCGGCGCAGGGTCTTAGCCCTTTCCTAAGCAGCGCTAAGCCCTCTCTTACCGGCGGCTGGTTCGCTCGGGGAGTACCCCGACGAAAGGCCAACGATGAGTGACCACGACAACCGAAAGAAACGCCGCGTCATGGTCGTCGCCAACGAGACGATCGGGGGCGCGGAGCTGCTCGACGCGATCCGGACGGGAGGCGACGGGAATGCGACGGAGGTCCTCGTGGTCGCGCCCGCGCTCAACTCGCGGCTCCGACACTGGATCTCCGACGAGGACCGCGCGCGACGCGAAGCCGGATTACGACTCGGCGCGTACCTGCAAGAGCTGGGTCGTCACGGAATCGAGGCAAACGGCTGGGTCGGAGATGCCGACCCGCTTTTGTCGATCACCGACACGCTGCATCAGTTCACGGTCGACGAGATCGTCATCGCCACCGATTCGGAACGAGGCTCGAACTGGCTGGCCAGGAACGTCGTCGACCGGGCGCGCCGGCTCTTGCCCAGCCGATCCACCACCTCGTCGTCGAACGAGCCGCCGCCCGGGACCTGACTACGACCTAGCTTCAAAACGGTGGTGGTCTAACTTCAAAACCGGTGTCCGACACCTGGTTTTGTCAAGCCGGGAACGTGTCGAATTTGGAACGTTTCGTCCTCAGGCTGGATGGCGCTAAGCGAAGGCCTGCAGCCGTTGGCCCTCGACGAACGCCGCGTGCACCGGGAAGTCCTCGATCCGCTCGGGCTCCGGCAACCCGTGTCGCCTGCGGACCGCGTCGAACGTCCCGTCGATGAAGCCCTCGAAGACCTCCCGCGACGGGCAGGTGTCGACGAGGACGATTCCGTCGGGCGCGCTCAAGCACAGATGCAGGCGCATGTTCGCGGCCGGGATCTCGGCGACCATCGACTCGTAGCCCCGCAGCAGCTCGTCCGGATCGCCACGGAACCGCCAGATTGACGCGTACATCAGACCGCCGCCCAGTGTGTCCGGACGTACGGCCGCGAGAAGCCGAGCCGGCCGAAGTGCTCATACGCAGGGGTGTCCAGGTCTTCGGAGGGCGCCTCGATGTCCGCGATGAACCGCCGCGCGCCGGCGACCAGTCCGTCCGCGACGATCCGCGCGCAGAGCGCCGCGTCGGGCTCGTAGTCGTCGGTCATGAGACCGGGAACGGGCCCGTCCATGCCGAGCCAGGCGGTGCCGTCGGGGCCGATGTGCATCGCGCGCGCCGCCACGATCTCGCCGTCCGCCCGGGCGACGTACTGGAACCAGCCGGGGCGGCCGATCAGCTCCTGCAGCCAGGTGCCTACATCGAGGCCGTAGACGCGCTGGAGAAACCCAGCCCATTCGTCCTGGCTCCGGCGATCAACGCGCTCGACAGCGAGCCCCTGGTCCGCGGGCACCGCACTCTCTGCGAGCGGGCTGCCGTCCCGAACGATCCGGTCCTGCGCGTCGAATGGCTCGAGCCCTCGCTCGCGCAGCCAGCTCTCGTACGCCGCGGGCCGGCAGTGAGGCAGCGACTGCAGCAGGAACATCGTGATTCCGGCCTCGTGCCACCCGGCCAGGATCTGGTCGAGCTGCTCCTCGGTCGCCGGCTCGACGACCCCGAGGCCGATCGCACGGCTGAAGTAGCGCCTGCCGGTCGCGGCCCAGCTCAGCGTAAGCGTGCCCCCGATCTCCCGCGTCTTCAACCCGGCCTCACGGGCGAAACCCGCCGGTGCGGCCGCATAGAGATCGGCCCACGAGCGCGCTTCGGCTGCTTCGATCTCGGCCGCCGTGGCAAGCGAAACGGGAGAGGTGTCCATCAGTTGGGTGGTTGAGGTAGCCACTCCTTCCTCCTTTTAGACGCTCTGTCTAGATTCTGAGTCTGACCCTAGCATCCGTCAGACATGTTGTCTAGACTTGTCGTCTATGGCAACTCAGGCGTATCGCACACGCACTCGCTCGCGAAAGGCCGATGCGACCCGCGCGCGGATCACGTCGGCCGTCCGCGACCTGCTTTCCGACGGCGCGTTTCACCAGGCGACGATGGAGGAGGTGGCGGAGCGCGCCGGCATCTCGCGCGCGACGCTCTATCAGCATTTCGGCTCACGCCTCGACCTGATCGACGCGATCTGCGAGACGTTTAGCGAGAATCCCGCGCTCCTTGAGCTGCGAGAGCTTGTCGTCAATCCCGACCCAAACGTCGCCCTCGACCGCACGATCGCGAACAGCGTCCGCTTCTGGGCATCCGAGGAAGCCGTGCTGAGCCAGATCTACGGCGTCGCCGCGATCGACCCCGCAGCGCAAAGCCTGGTCGACCGCCAGCGCGCCGATCGCCGCGGCGAGCTCGAGCGGCTCGTTCGCAACCTCGACCAAGCCGACCGGCTGAGGCCGAACGCGCGTCGCGCCCTGGCCCTGCTGCTCGTGCTCACGAGCTACGAAACCTTCCGCGAGCTCAGCGAGACCAGCCTTTCCCCGCGCCAGGTCACCGCAGCGCTTCAGGAAACGGCGCGCGACCTGATCCTCGCCTGAGAGAGGAAGAGCCTCGCTCGCACGAGGCCCTTCCTCCACAGAGACCGCTACATCTGCAGCGGCTTGACGAGGCCGATCAGGTGGCCCTCGGGATCCTTGAACTGGCCGAGCTCGATCGTGTCCATGATCGTCTCCGGACCCATCACCCGGGTGCCGCCGAGGCTCTCCGCTTTCGCGAGCGCCTCCTCGATGTCCGGCACCGCTACATAGAAGGTGACGTGCCCCTCGTACCCGTCAGGCCCGCCGGCGATTCCGCCGCCGATGCCCGAACCGTCCGGCGCCAGGTTCCCTTCCCTGGTCACCATCCCATAGCTCATCGGGTTGTTTGAGTCGATCTCCCACCCAAAGAGCTCGGTGTAGTAGTTCTTCAGGTTGTCCCCGTCCTTCCCGACTACCTCGAAGTGGACTACCGGCTGGCCCATCTCTTGCTCCTTTCTGGCTGACACCGGGTTAGACCGTCGCACTCGCCGAAACTCATCGCTCCGCGTACGATGCCGCGGATGCACGACTCGTCGCTCACCGTCAAGCCCGCTGCCGCCGAGCAACAGCTCGAACAGCATCGCGCGGAGCTCACCGCCTACTGCTACCGGATGCTCGGCTCGCCGTTCGAGGCCGAGGACGCCGTTCAGGAGACGCTGCTCCGCGCCTGGCGAGGCCTCGACCGCTTCGAGGGCCGCGCGGCGCTGCGCTCGTGGCTCTACCGGATCGCGACAAACGTCTGCCTCGACCTGCTGAACGCCCGCGAGCGCCGCGCCCGGCCGATGGACCTCGGACCCGCGCGCGAGCCGATCGAGTCGAACCTCAACGCGCTGCCCGAGGTGACGTGGGTCGAGCCGATTCCCGTGAGCGCCCATGCACCGGAAAGCGACCCGGCCGAGGTTGCCGTCGCACATGAGACGATCCGCCTCGCGTTCGTGGCAGCGCTACAGCACCTGCCGCCGCGCCAGCGGGCGGCTCTGATCCTCTGCGAAGTCCTGCGCTGGAAGGCGGCCGAGGTCGCGGAGCTACTCGAGACCAGCGTCGCATCGGTGAACAGCGCGCTCCAGCGAGCGCGGGCGACACTCGAGGCGAGCGACGTCGGCGCGGCTCCCGCGGCGGACCTCGACAACGCCGACCGTGAGCTGCTCTCACGCTACGTGAAGGCCTTCGAGGCCTACGACATCGAGGCCCTCACGTCGCTGATCCACGAGGACGCGACCCAGTCGATGCCGCCGTACGACCTCTGGCTGAGCGGCCGCGACGACATCTTCGAGTGGTGGCTGGGGCCGGGCATCGGCTGCAGCGGCTCACGCGTGATCCCGACAGTGGCCGCAAACGGCTCGCCGGCCTTCGGGCAGTACAAGCCGAGCGAATCCGGCAACGGCTTCGACCCGTGGGCACTGCAGGTGCTCGAAGTCTCAGACGGCCGGATCGTCGAGCTGACGTTCTTCCTCGACACCGACCGGGTCTTCCCCCTGTTCGGCCTCCCGCCCCGGCTCGACGCATAGCACGGCGTCCAGGCCGGCGAACGCGATCAGGTCTCGCAACACGGGCGACGCATGCAGCAACCGAAGCGTCCAACCGTGTCGCCGCGCGGCGAGCTGGAGCCGCGCCAGCAGATCGATAGTCTCCGCGTCGGCGCCGAGCGACCTTAAGTCGCAAACGAGAGGTCGGGGCACGGAGGCGGCCATCTGAAGATAGACCGCCCTGCGACCCAAAAATCATCGCCTCGCGACCGATGAATTCGGGCGCGGAGCGGGGTCTAAGCACTCGAAGTCGACCAAGATCGACCGGAAAGGACTAATCAATGAAGACCGCCGACGACCGCACCCGCTGGCTCGCGCTGTACGTGCTCTGCCTCGGCAGCCTGATGATCGTGCTCGACGTGACGATCGTGAACGTCGCGCTGCCCTCGATCCGGGGGGACCTCGGTTTCTCGGAGACCTCGCTCGCATGGGTCGTGAACGCATACCTGCTCACGTACGGCGGCTTTCTCCTGCTCGGCGGCCGGCTCGGCGACCTCTTCGGCCACCGGCGGCTTTTCCTCGCCGGCATCGGCCTCTTCACGGTGGCGTCGCTCGCCTGCGGCCTCTCGACGACACAGTGGATGCTTGTCGGTGCGCGCACCGTCCAGGGACTGGGCGGCGCCGTCGCCTCTGCCGTCTCGCTTTCGTTGATGATGAGCTTGTTCACCGAGCCCGCCGAGCGCGCGAAGGCGATGGGAATCTTCGGCTTCGTCGCCGCCGGCGGCGGCAGCATCGGCGTGCTGCTCGGGGGCGTCCTGACCGACCTGATCAGCTGGCACTGGATCTTCCTCGTCAACGTCCCGATCGGCGTCCTCGTCACCGTCCTCTCGCTGAGGCTGCTGCCCGGCGAGCGCGGTGCGGCGATGTCCGCCCGGCTCGACGTCGCCGGCGCGGTGACCGTGACGGCCGCGCTGATCCTCGCCGTCTACGCGATCGTCAACGGGAACCAGAACGGCTGGAAGTCGGCCGAGACGCTCGGGCTGCTCGGCGCGGCCGTGGTGGGGCTGGCCCTGTTCCTGGGCATCGAGTCGCGGGTTCGATCGCCGCTCGTTCCGCTCGGCCTCTTCAGGCTGCGCAACATCAGGGTCTCCAACCTCGTCGGCGTCCTCTGGGCCGCGGCGATGTTCGCCTGGTTCTTCCTCTCGGCGCTCTACCTCCAACTCGTCCTCGGATACAGCCCGCTGCAGGTCGGCCTGTCGTTCCTGCCCGCGAACCTGATCATGGGGGCGTTCTCGATCGGGCTCTCGGCCAAGCTCGTGATGCGGTTCGGGTTCAGGAAGCCGCTCGCGACAGGGCTCTTGCTCGCCGCGGCCGGCCTCCTGCTGTTCGTGCGGGCACCGGTCGACGGGACGTTCGCCGTCGACGTACTCCCGAGCATGATCCTGCTCGGTTTCGGCGCCGGCATCGCGTTCAACCCCGTGTTGCTCGCCGCCATGAGCGACGTCGAGCCGAGCGAGTCAGGGCTCGCCTCGGGGCTCGTGAACACCTCGTTCATGATGGGTGGCGCCCTCGGGCTCGCCGTCCTCGCGAGCATCGCTGCTTCGCGGTCGCACAGCCTCCGCGTGGGCGGCGCCGGCGAGCTGAGCGCTCTCACCGGCGGCTACCACGTCGCCTTCCTCGTCGGCGCGGCCTTCGCCGCTGCAGCGGCTGTGATCGGGGGGACGCTCCTCCGCGAAGCGCAGCCGGCGGGCGCGCACGAAGCCGGCCGCGCGGCGACTGCCGCCACCGAAACCTCGTAAGGAGGAGAGATGGGCAAAGTTGTCGCGGAGGTCTCGATCTCGCTCGACGGTTATGTCGCCGGCCCGAAGCCGACGCTCGAGAAGCCGCTGGGCGAGGGCGGCGACCAGCTGCACGAGTGGGCCTTTCGGCTCAAGAGCTTTCGCGAGCCCCACGGCCTTCCCGGCGGCGAGACCGGCCCGGACGACGAGCTCGTTGCCGAATCGCTGCGCGCCACCGGCGCCGTCGTGATGGGTCGCCGCATGTTCAGCGGCGGCGATGGCCGCTGGGAGGACGACGCCAACGGCGAAGGCTGGTGGGGAGACAACCCGCCCTTTCACGTACCGGTGTTCGTCGTCACCAACCACGCCCGCGAGCCGCTCGTGATGCAAGGGGGAACCACATTCACCTTCGTCACGGACGGTGTCGAGAGCGCGGTCGAGGATGCGCGGGCAGCGGCAGCCGAAAAGGACGTTTTGGTCGCAGGCGGCGCGAACGCGATCGACCAGTGCATCAACGCCGGCCTGGTCGACGAGCTCCAGCTCCACCTTGCCCCGGTCTTGCTGGGCCACGGGGCTCGCCTATTCGACGGCGTCGGGCCCGAGCTCCCCCGGTTCGAGCTGACGCGGGTGCTCGAGTCGCCGCTCGTGACGCACCTTCGCTACCGCGTCGTCAAGCAGTAGCTCTTTTGCCCGGGCGCGGGCAAATTTCGCTAGGCGGCAGCGCGTCTGGGGTGAGTAGGCTGAACGCTGTGTCCATGCGAGTAGTCGTCCTCTGGCGAGCGGGGCCAACCTGGACGAGCGGCAGCGTCCGCGAGCAACCCGGCTGGGACCAGCATGCGGAGTTCATCGACGCCCTGATCGCGAACGGGACGTTCGTGATGGGCGGCCCCTTCGCCGACAACTCGGGCTCGATGAGCCTGTTGGAAGGCGTCACCGCCGACGAGGCGCGGCGGATCACCGCCCCGGATCCCTTCGTCGAGAACGGCGTTTTCGTGCTCGACGACGTTCGCGAGTGGGACGTCTTCGTCGATGAATTGACGGCCCGAGCCGAGACGCGGACCGACAGCTAGCTCTCGCTCGCCAACTCGAGCAGCTTCGTCACGGTCGTCCAGTTTCGCGCGGTGGCGGTGACGCCGAGCCCCCGCCCGGCGAGGCGCGCCCACAGCTTCGAGCGCGCGACGCCCTTCGGGTGCCACGCATAGATCTCACGTCCGCTGACGACGAGTTGCTCCGGCTCCTCGACGGCCTCCTCGAGCTTCCGCTTGGCGGCCGCGGGAAGCGGTCCCGCGAGGAAGCTCACTTGGTAGCGCTTGGGATCCCTCGCGACCTTGCCGAACGGATTGCGCTCGACCACGCGCGCAAGCTCCGCAGGCGTGCGCACGACGACGTCGATCTCGAGCCCGAACTCGGCCGCGATCAGGCGCTCGCACGCGCGCGCCGTTTGCTCCGGCTTCGCCTTGCTCGACAGGACGACATTGCCGCTCTGGAGGTGCGTCCGCACCTCGACGAAGCCCGCGTCCTCCAAGGCCTCGCGCAGCTTCGCCATCGGGACTCGATTCCGAGAACCGATGTTGATCCCGCGCAGGAGGACGATCTGCGTCGTCAACGGTTGATGGGCGACATGGCGTGAATCGCCCCTCTTCAGCCTGCGGTGCCTTGCAGCTCGGCGGCAACGCGCCGCGCCCGCTCGGACAGGGCCACGGCGCCCTTGGCGTCGTAGAGCTCCACGGCTTGCTCGACCGCGCGGTCGGCGTCGGCCGTCTTCCCCGCCAGGTAGAGGACGTGGCCAAGGTCCTCATAGGCCTCGCCCTTCGCCACTGACATCTCGACCGTGTCTGCGATCTCGCAGGCCTCGCGGGCGAGCCTTTCGGCCTCATCGAAGCGGCCGCGTCGCGCCAGAACCTTGGCCTGGACCCCCCGCACGAGCATCTGTGTGCGCGCGTCGTCGCTCGCGCCCAGCTCCGCGCCTCGACGCGCCGCCTCGAACGCGGCGTCGAGGTCGCCGAGCTCGTAGTGGATCTGTCCCTGGAAACCGAGGGCCGTCGACAGCCAGGACCGGTCGCCTGACTTCTCGAGCATCGCGCAACCGCGCTTACTGAACTCGAGGGCGGCGGCCGGGTCGCCCGCGAGCCGTTCGGTCTCTGGCGCTTGCATGCCAAGCGCCAACGCGAGCGCGACGGAGGCTCCACGCTCTTCAAGTTCGGCTTGGAGCGCGTTCGAGCGGGCGCGAGCTTCGTCGAAGCGTCCGAGCATTCCGAGCGCGAAGACGCAATCGATCTCGAGAACCGGGTGCGTGAAGCCGTTCGCTTCCTGCTCGGCGCCCCAGGCCAGCACCTCCACAAGTGGAGTCGTGCCGTGAAAGCGACCGGCGGCTCGGTACGCAAGCAGCCACGCGTGGAGGTGCGGCAGCCCGATTCGACTTGCGACGACCGAGCCTAGGTCGAACGCCTCACGTGCGTCGTCCATGCGGCCGCGTATGTGGGCTATGGTCCCGCGGCCAAAGTGGGCAACATAGAGCGCGAATAGGTCTCCCGCTTCCTCGAGCTCAGGCAAGGCCTCCTCGATCAAGCGCTCGAGACGGTTGGTCGCGCCCTCGGGCTCGACGTAGCCGGCCAACATGCCCCGCTCGATTGCCGCGGCGCGCTCGGCGATCCGGTCGCCGGACGCCACCGCGCGCTCGAAGAGCTGGGCGGCGCCCTCGTAAGCGAGTTGAATCTGGCCTCCGAAGAACAGGGTGTGGAGGCGGTCGACCTCGAGGAGGAGGTGAATTTCGCCCTCCGGCATGAGCGCAAGCCCGCGCTCGATCAGATTCAGGGCGGCCGCGGAGTCGTCGCGCAGAAGCGCGCGGTGAGCGGCCGCCTCCAGCCGGCTACGGGCGGCGAGCATCAGCTCCGGATCGTCCGGCGAGCCGAGCTCGCTGCGGTAGCGCCAGGCCTGCTCGAGGTGGTAGCCCAAGATCTCGTCGAGCTCGACCAGCTCGTCACCGTGCTGCTCGAGCCAAGACGCAAAGCTCTGGTGCAGGTCGGCGCGCTCGGCCTTCGGCAGCGCGTCGTAGGCGGCGTCACGGATCAGCAGATGGCGGAAGCGAAAGGCGTCGTCGCCGGAGAGCTGGGCGCGGTCCGGACGGACGAGCTCCTTGCGGACGAGGCTCATCAGCCGCCGCGGCACCTCGTGCTCCTCGGGCGCGAGCGCCTCGACCACGCCACGATGGAAGACGTTGCCTTCGACCGAGCCGCGCTCGAGGACGACCCGCTCGTGCGGGTCGAGCTGATCGAGCCGCGCCGCGAGCAGCGCCTGGATCGTCGGCGGCACCGTGATCTTCCCGAGCTCCCCGTTTCCGTCCTGCAGCTCCGCGACCATTGCGACCATCTCCTCGACGAAGAGTGGGTTGCCTCCGGCCGCGTCGAGGATGCGAGCGCGGAGGTTGTCCTCCACCTCGGCGGGCAAAAGGCTCGTCAGGAGCTCGGCGGCTTCGTCAGTCTCGAGCGGCTCGAGGAAAGCGTTGGTCGCGTTCAGCTTGCCGCCGCCCCAGGACTCCCGGCGGTCGAGCAGCTCGGGACGCGCCATGCAGAGCAGCAGGATCGGTGCATCGCGACTGAAATCGGCGATGTGCTCGACGAGGTCGAGAAAGGTCGGCTCGCCCCAGTGGATGTCGTCGAAGACGACCACGACCGGCCGGTCGTGCGCTCGGGCCTCGAGTAGCTTGCGGAAGGCCCAGGCGATCTCGTCGGGCGAACTGGTCGCCTCATCGTCGCCCAGGATTGCCGCGAGCCCCGGCTGCTCCGCGGGATCGGCCTTGAGCTGGATCGCGACCTCCGTCACGGGGAAGTAGCTGATTCCCTCGCCGTACGAGAGGCATCGTCCCGAGACCACCGTCGCGCCCTCGAGGCGGCCGAGGAACTCGGCCGCGAGCCGCGACTTGCCGACACCCGCGGTCCCGAGAATCGTGAAGAGCTGGCAGGTCTTGTCTGCAACGACATTTGCGAACGCCTCTTCGAGCAGATGCTGCTGGCGCTCCCGACCGACCATCGGCGCCGCATGAGTGCGCGGTGCCGGTCCCTGGTCGACCGACACGAGCCGGAAGACGGCTAGCGGCTCCGACTTCCCTTTGGCGGAGACCGGCGCCATCGGCTCGGCCTCGACCGTGCCGCGCACGAGCCGCAGCGTCTCCTCGCCGAGCAGGATCTCGCCGGGCTGCGCGGCCTGCTCGAGCCGGGCGGCGACGTTGACGGCGTCGCCGGTGGCAAGCCGTTCCTGGGTGCCCGTGACGACCTCGCCGGTGTTGACGCCCGTCCGTAGCTGGAGGCGGGTCTGGAACCTCTGCTCCAGCTCCTCGTTCAGCGGCACGAGCGCACGACGCAGGTCGTCGGCGGCGCGCACGGCGCGCAGCGCATCGTCCTCGTGCACAACGGGGACGCCGAAGACCGCCATGACGGCGTCGCCGATGAACTTCTCGACCGTGCCGCCGTGTCGCTCGATCGCCTCCTTGGCGGTCTCGAAGTAGCGGGCCATCACGTTCCGCAGGCTCTCTGGATCGATCCGCTCTCCGAGCGCCGTCGAGCCGGTGACGTCGCAGAAGAGGACGGTCACCGTCTTGCGCGACTCGCGGGCCGGCTTGGCGGAGAGAGGCGAACCGCACGAGTCGCAGAACCGCGCCTCGTCCCGGTTCTCGGCTCCGCAGCTCGGGCAGACAGCCACGCTACGACTCTAGGACGAGGCCACGTTGCTGAGCTCGCCGAGCTGTTCGCGAACTCGCTGGGCCGTGAGCAGGTCGCCTTTCCGCTCGGAGATGCGAAGGGCGTCCTCCAGCGCGGCTCGCTCGCCGTCCGCCCGGCCCGCGAGCCGCTCCACCTCCGCGAGAGAGATCGCCGTGTACGCCCGCACAGTGAGGTAATCGGTCTCTCCCCCGCGCGCAACAGCGGCCTGGATCGACTTCGCGGCCGCGTCGTGATCTCCCCGGCGCGCGAGCACTCTCGCGCGCACGCACGCTTGGCGAACATGCGGCTCGAAGTCCTCCGGCTGGGCGATCCGCTCGACCTCATCTGCGAAGGCCAAGGCGTCGTCCTCGCGCCCCAGTTCGAGCGCCGCCATCGCCCGGTAGTCGACGATCGTCGCGATGTACCCGGTCTCGGCGGTCGGGCTCATGAACTCGTAGCCCTCGCGCAGCACGGCTTCGGCCGCTGCGGGCTGGCCCGCAGCGAGCTCAAGGTCGGCCTCGATCATGGCCGTTCCGGCCCAGTTGCCCGACTGCCCGATGTCGAGGAGTCGCGCCCGGCCCGCTCGCACGTCTTCGCGTCCCTCTTCGATTTCTCCTTGGAATCCTTTCAGGCAGCCACGGACGATCGTCGCGATCGCGTTGAGCTGGGGATGGCCGACGGCTTGCTCGATGATCTCGTTCGCTTGGCGGATGCCCTCGTCCGCCGGAGTTGGGCCCCACCACAGCGCCCAGGCTCTCCACATCAGGATGTCCGCAATCTGTCCCGAGCTGCCGGCCCGCTTTGCCAGCTCGAGGGCTTGCGCCCACCTTCGCTCGCCCTCGGCGCTGCTGCCGAGCCAGCTGACAAAGTTGCCGGCAACCCGGAGTGCCCACGCCACTCCTTCGTCGTCGCCGAGCCGCGCGAGCTCGCTCCCGGCTTCCTCCGCTTTGGCGAGCGCCGCATCCATCGACGCTGTTCGGTCGTGCTCGACCTCGAGCTCGAGCCCGACGAGCCGCGCCCTGTTGTAGATGCGCGCATCGCCCGCTAGCTTGGCCGCGGCGGAGACCTCCTTCAGCACCTCCCGTGTCGCCGCGGAGTCCGAAACTGCGAGCAGGACCCTGGCCTGCTGCAGGAGGGCTTCCCGGTGTGTCCCGCTGCCGTGCGAAGCGAGCCCGACGCTCCGCGGAGCCAGGCTCTCGACAGCCGGAAGGTCGCCGCGGCCGAAAGCTCGTTTCGCGGCGGCGAGCAGGCGTTCTGCCGCGCGCGGAGCGAGGGCGCGTGCAGCTTCGTCGAGCGGGCCGAGCTCGCTGCGGTAGGTGTAGGCCTGCTCGAGGTGGTAGCCGACGATCTCGTCGAGCTCCACCAGCTGGGGCGCGTTCTGCTCGAGCCAGTCGGCGAAGCGCTCGTGGAGCTCGGCGCGGGTCGCCTTCGGAAGCGCCTCGTAGGCGGCGTCACGGATCAACAGGTGGCGAAAACGGAATGCGTCGTCGCCGGCGAGCAAGGACTGCTCAGGACGAACGAGATCCTTGCGAACGAGCTTCATCAGCCGGCCGTCCACCTGGCCCTCCTCGGGCGTGAGCGCGACCACGGCTCCCCGGTGGAACACCTGGCCCTCGACCGCTCCTCGCTCCAGCACGCGGCGCTCGGCATCGTCGAGCTGGTCGAGCCGCGACGCGAGCAGCGCCTGAATGGTCGGAGGAACGGCGATCTCGGCCGACCCGTTCCCATCGCCGCGATCGGCGAGCATCGCCAGCATCTCGCCGACGAACAGCGGATTGCCGCCGGCGGATTCGAGGATCCGCGCGCGGAGAGAGCCGTCGATCGGAGCACCGGAGAGGAGCCGCTCGATCAGCTCCTCCGTTTCATCGGGCGAGAGCGGCTCGAGCAGAACATTGGTGGCGTTCAGCTTGCCGCCTCCCCACGACGAGCGGCGGTCGAGCAACTCCGGACGCGCCATGCAGAGCAGCAGAATCGGAGCGTCGCGACTGAAGTCGGCGATGTGCTCGACGAGATCGAGAAAGACGGGCTCTCCCCAGTGAAGGTCGTCGAGCACGACCACGAGCGGCCCGCGCGCGGCCGCCGCTTCGAAGAGCTTGCGCACGGCCCAGGCGATCTCTTCAGGCGAGCTCGCCATCGTCTCGCGGCCGAGGATCGGGTCGAGAGTGCGCGCGGTCGCCGCGTCGAAACCGAGCTCGGCGAGCATTTCCTCTGGTGAAGGCCCGAGCAGCTCCTTCACTGCCGCGGTGACGGGCCAGTAACTGATGCCCTCGCCGTAGGAGAGGCAGCGCCCGCCGATCACCGTCGCGGCGTCAAGACTCTCGAGGAACTCGGCAGCCAAGCGCGACTTGCCGACGCCCGCGGTGCCGAGGATCGTGAAGAGATGACAGGCACGCTCCCCGACGACGTTGGCGAACGCATCGTCGAGGAGGTGCTGCTGGCGGCCCCTGCCCACCATTGGGACCGTCTGCCGCCCGGCCTCCGGCGCCCCGGCGATGACGCCGAGGAGGCGGAAGGCAGGCACCGGTTCGGCTTTGCCCTTGAGCTCGAGCGGCGACACGGGCTCCACCTCGACGGCGTCCTTGACAAGCCGCAGCGTCTCGCTGCCGATCAGCACCTCGCCCGGCTGGGCCGCTTGCTCCAGGCGGGCGGCGACGTTGACCGCGTCCCCGGTCGCCAGCCGCTCCTCCGTCCCCGTCACCACTTCGCCCGTGTTCACGCCCGTCCGCAGCTCGAGGCGCGTGCCGTACGCCTCAGCGAGCTCGGCGTTCAGGCCTCCGAGCGCGTCGCGAAGCTCGGCGGCGGCCCGAACGGCGCGCAACGCGTCGTCCTCGTGCACCGCGGGAACGCCGAAGACGGCCATCACCGCGTCGCCGATGAACTTCTCGACCGCTCCGCCGTGGCTCTCGATCACGTCCTTCGCGACCTCGAAGTAGCGAGCCATCACACGCCTGAGGCTCTCCGGGTCGAGCTGCTCCCCCAGCTCCGTCGAGCCGGTGACGTCGCAGAAGAGGATCGTGACCGTCTTCCGCGCCTCCCGCGCCGGCTCGGCGGTAAGGTCCGCTCCGCACGCGTCGCAGAAGCGGGCCTCGTCCCGGTTCTCGACCCCACAGCTAGCGCAAGCCGCCACGTTACGAGTCTAGGACGAGTCCAGGCGGCGGACTAGCGCGAGGCGACGCGCCGGGCTCGTCGAATTCCTCTCGCTCGCGCAGATCGACGGCTCGTGGAAGATCTTCGGCAAGGTGTTCGCCCACACGGGTGGCGAGCTGCCGGCGGCTTAGTAACAGACTGTTACTAACTTAGACACGGCCGCATGGGCGGGAACCGTCCGCGTCTTCCGCATCGCTGCCCGAGGGCCGCCGCGCTTCGCGCTTGCAACAGACTGTTACTTAGATTCGAAGCGGGACAGGCGCTCGGGTTTCTCCTCGAAGATCTCGACACGCTCGACCTTGGCGCCGCGCGGGCCCTCCTGGCCGAAGCGGACGAGGGATTCCACCGCTTCCGGCTCGCCCTCGAACACTGCCTCGAGAGTCCCGTCCGGCCGGTTACGCGCCCAACCGGCGAGTCCGCGGGTCTCCGCCGCCCGGGCGAGGGAGTACCGAAACCCAACGCCCTGAACGCGGCCGTGCACGATGACGCGTCGGCGCACCACTATCGGGCCTCCAATCGCATAGTCCACGAACGCAAGGGGCGGGAGACGGCTTCGGGATCAGCGGGCTGGTGAACCTTCACCCAGGAGTCCACTCGGTCTTCCGACCACGCTGTATCAGGTGCGCCCACTGCACGTCCAAAGCACACAGGGCCCACTCCGCCGCCTCGCGCTTCGACGCTACCTCGCCGCTTGCCAGCGTGTGCAGCATCCGGCAAAACAAGAGGACAAGAACAGTCTGTTTCCAGCGGCTCATGGCTCCGGCTTTTGTCGGTGCCGGCGCCCACTCCGCCCACTCCGGCATCGCCGCGCGAATCTCTCGGCGAAGCTGTGCCGGCGATACCGGTTCGATCAGGTTCTTTGGATCGGGTCCGGCAAGGATCAGTCCGCGCTCGCGCAACAACCATCGAAAGACAGCCGTGTTGTCGTGGTTGTCGAAGGTGAGCTTGCTCGCCCCGTTGTCGAGATAGAGATAGGGCGACCGGGCAGGATCGACTCGACGAAGATTGTCCTTCGCGATGTACGAGCCTTCCAAATGCTGAGCCCAGGGAACCTCGAGCGCATAGATCTGCTCGTGTATTGCCTGGAGCTGGCCTCGCTGCGCGACGTTGACCTCGCCTTGCGTGATCGGGGAAGCCGGTCGGGCCGTCCACGCACCGAGTTTAGGCCCGGGCGAGAGCCGAGGCGCCGCGGCCGGCCGCGCCTCGACCGCACCCTTGCTCAAGCAGCCGTTCCGGCTGTTCCCTTCTCCGCCCGCCATTGCTCGACCGCCTCCGGCGGGATCGCCAGGTGGAGCGACTCTCCTGTCTCGAGCAGCGACTTGAGGCTGGAGAGGATCTGCGGCCACCCGCCCCAGATCTCGTCGCTCATGTCCTCGGTCAGGCCGCTGTGCGTCACGCGCAGGCGGCAGATCTCGCCTCGCGGCTGGATCTCGTACGTGATCGTCGTCGCCGGATAGCTCGCGACCACCGGGCTCCAGAGGGCCTTCATCGTCTGGACAAGCCGGTGCGGCGGATCGACCTCGACGTCCTCGCCCGTCGCAAACGACCCGGGGTCCATGTCGGGGGGCGGATTGAACGTTACTGCCTCCGGATCTCGTTGTCCGTGATCGCCTCCCAGAGGCGCTCCGGCGTCGTGCGGATCCAGACCTCGAACACCTTTTCCATCGTCTCCTCCTCGATCGTCTTCTTGAGCCCGCTCAGCGC
>Ga0070707_100001955_pt1 | contig 19734 bp, 16 predicted proteins | sample KBSK5502metaG_FD_65468 | JGI IMG/M metagenome (GOLD analysis project Ga0070707, IMG submission 65468) | Corn, switchgrass and miscanthus rhizosphere microbial communities from Kellogg Biological Station, Michigan, USA - KBS K5-50-2 metaG | ecosystem: Host-associated > Plants > Roots >...
GAGAAGCCGGGCCCGTTAAAGGCGCTCTGCCATCACCCAACGCCGGATCAGAGCTCGACCTTCATTATTCTTTGTCTCCCGCCCAATGCCTACAACGCGCATATTCAGCACGGCGATACCGCGATTCCGTTCAATTGCACGAAGGAAGGCAATCAGGGGCCGTGCAACCAATAAACTGATTCTTTTCTTTCACGACGCGCGGCCGGTGCGATCAATCTGCAATGTCGCGCGCGTTTTTTCTTTTGGGATTAGCGTCGATCTTCGGCGTCAGCAGTTGTTGGGAAGGAACGACTCGATCTATCTGCGCGACCGTTCTCTCTGAACGCGGCGAAGTTCAGTACTCCAAGCAACTATCGACAAACTCGCGTCCAGTCGATTCAAAGACAAAACTCTGCGCTGATTCCATTTTGAAGACGGCAAGCGACGCAGAAGTCGACTTGATGCTGATCCCCGGTGCCCTCACGCGCATCCCCGGCGACTCGGAATTAAAGATTGCAGAACTCACACTGACGAAAGATGGCAACGAAACCGGCGAGGCGATCCGCGAGCGGCACGCGCGAGTGGAATTGCACAGCGGCGGGATGATCGTCCTCTTTGAAGGATTCGCGCAATTCAATATTCAGACGCCGAACGTTGGCATTAATGTTTTGCCAAGTTGCCTTTTTCGAATTGATGTCGATCAAAGCCGAACGCGGCTGACATGTGTTCACGGGAAAGTTTTCGCCACCCCAAAAGCCGGTCAGCGTGTCGCGGTTGAGGCCGGCTTTTTTTGCGAATGGCCGGCCGAGCGATCTGTCATTTCGGTGCCCGAGGATCGACAAGCGCAAACGGATATGACGACCACGCTTCAAATCGGACGGGAATTGACCGATCTGGGAGTGGCCGCGCGAGATCGGTTGCCCGGCGTTCCGTGATAAAGGGCTCGGGAATTGCTTTTTAGGCATTAGCCGCTGGGGAAAAAGGGCAAAAGCGGCTGACCGCCTATGCCTTCTCCGACCGAAACTCTGCGATTCTGCGCCATTCTGGCGACGGCAATATTCTTATCGCGGCAAACAGGAAATGCTCAGGACGCCGGGCCTGGCCCATCCGACGCTGTTGCGCCGACCATTACCGTACGCGCTTCGGCGAGCGATAACTCCGGTGCACAATTCCTGAGCGCCTTCATCTCGACCGCGATGAGATCGAACGGCAAAAACCTTGTCTCCTGCGTAGCGACTGCGGTGAAGCTGCGCCCGGATCTGGCAGGCAAGATCGTTGTCTGCTCGCTTAACATCGCCCGGATTAAGGCACAGTCGGTGACTGGCCGAGTCTCGCTCGACACGATCGATCAAATCATTAAAGCCGCGATCGCCGCGGCGCCGTCCGCGGCATCGGCCATTGTCACGGCCGCCATTGAATCGGAACCCTATGCGCGCGACTCCATTATCGCCGCTGCGATTAGCGCAGCTCCCGATCAGGAATCCGGAATTCGCGTGGCCGTCGCGAGCAGCAGTTCGATGTCGATCTCGCCTGCCGTGATCGCTTTTAATCCAGCGGAGGCCGGACCTTCAGGCGCCGTCAATTCGCCAGAGCAGCCGCCAAGTGGCCCGTGAAAACGCCGGCTCTTGCTAATTCGCGCTGCGTTGTGTCAGGATAATCAGTGCGTGATCGATTACTCTTCATAAGAGCGGCTAGGTTACTAACTTGGCCCAAGTCGGTTTCACCCCAATGCATCCGAAAACAAAAAGCCTAATCGTTGGCGCCATTGCGTTTTGGATTGCTATCGCCGCGCAACTTCACGCGCAGGAAGCAGTCGGCACCACGACGACGGCAACGACCCCGTCGACCACGACATCGGGTAACACAGCGCCGCTCTTTCAAAATCCGAGTGAGACAGAAAGTCAGTCAACCGTCCCGGCGTTGAATCCGACTCCGGATTCGGAATTGCACAGTGCCGAGATCACTCAAAATGAAGTTTCGGCCGAGCCGCGACGTTTCCAATACGGTTTCCAAGTTACGACGCGCGGTGTTTATGATGACAACATCAACATCAGCCAAACGAATAAAGTTTCCGATTATTACTTCACGATCGAGCCGGTGTTAACGCTAGGCGCTGGCGACATCAGTGGCGGCGAAACGAATTACTTTCGTTTCGATTACGCGCCGAGCGTGTTTCTGTTCGCCGATCATTCCGAGGACGATGCGTTCCAGCAATTGATTCACCTCGCAGGTCAACATCGTTTTTCGCGACTGACTCTGACGCTCGGCGAAGACATCGCTATTTTGGATGGGACTGACCTGCGAAGCATCGCCGATCAAACGCAGCCCGGAAGTCATGCGAACCTCGACGTCAGCGGTCGAACAAAATTTCAAACCTACAGCACGCACTTGAATGCGAGCTATGATCTGAGCGGCAAAACATCTATCAGCACCGGATTCGATTCGCTGGCGACTGAATACAATTCCTCGAGCCTGTTCAGCTCGGCCACTTTTTCCGAGAATGTTTTTGTCAATTACCGCTACAGCGACAAACTTGTCGCCGGTCTGGGCGGCACCGGCGGCTACAACGTTGTCGATCAGCCGAACCCGAACCAGACATTCGAACAAGCCAATGTCCGCCTCAGTTACCAGGCGCTTGGCAAAGTCAGCCTCAATTTTTCCGGTGGTGTCGAATTTCGCCAATTCGAGAACGATTCACGCGGCCAGTACATCTCGCCTGTCTTCGACTTGAGTCTTGGCTACACGCCTACCGACGCGACTACTTTTTCGATCACCGCCAGCCGTCGCACATTTAATTCCGGTGTTTTGGCGGGACAGGATTTTGCCGGCACTACTTTTGGCGCGAGCCTTCGCCAGCGATTCTTGCAACGCTTTTACGTGGGCGTCTCCGGCGGCTATCAAAATTCGGATTACTTCAGCACGGTCAACGGCGTCGCCGCAAATCGCCAGGACAATTACTACTTCATCGAACCGTCGCTCGATTTTTCGATCACTAGATTTTGGACGTTCGGCGGTTATTATTTGCATCGCCAGAATGACAGCTCCGGCACGCTCCAATCGTTTAGCTTCTCCGATAATCAGGTTGGTTTTCGAATGGCGCTTGTTTTTTAAAACAATTCGTTAGGTCAAAGTGAAAATCCTCAGAGTTAGTTTGATCACAGTGCTCGTTCTTCCTGCCGCACTTCTGGCCCAAAGTGCAACGCCGGGCGACGCCGTTCGGCCGATAGCGACGCCTTCGGAGATTGTTCGCGCCCTTGCTGCATCGGCCGCGTCAACTGGCTCCGCTGCTCCGCAAACAAGCGCCCTCAATGCGCCGACCGGTTACGTGTTGCGCTCCAATGATCAAGTGGCAGTCGAAGTTTTTGGCGAAGAAGATCTGCGCACAAATGCGCGATTGAATGGAGAAGGCAATCTGAGTTTGCCATTGCTCGGCTCGATTCATCTCGCCGGAATGACGCTGGCCCAGGCTGCGTCGAAGATTACCGAACTTTACGGCCGCGACTATCTGGTTAATCCGCGCGTCAACGTAACGCTCGTCGGTTATGCAAAGCGTCGCTTTACGATCCTCGGTCAGGTGAATCGGCCGGGTAGTTATGAGATGCCAGATGGCAGTACCGACGGTGTCGATCTTTTGGAAGCGATCGCGATGGCTGGCGGTTACACACGAATCGCAGCGCCCGAACGGATCAGCGTTCGTCGCCGATCGGAAACCGGTGACGACGAGATTCTACGCGTGGACGCCAAACGTCTCGCCAAGCGCGGCGGCGAAAACTTTCAAGTCCGGCCCGGCGACACGGTGACTGTCGCGGAAAGTCTTTTCTAAATGGAGCCTCGCCGTTTGCTTTCGAAGGTTGCGATGTAGATTTCTGCCAACCCTGGTTCCGTGAATCCGACACTTCATTCTGTTCCTGCTCCGACTCCAGCGCCGATTTCGGTGGCTCCGCCGGCGGTCGAGCTTTTCGAACAAAAACGCGGCTTTGATTTCCTTCGACTATGGCACGCGGTCGTCGAACGAATCTGGATCGTTGTGATCTGCGTGGTGGCCGGGCTTTTTCTCGCGCTCGGATATCTGGCGCGTACGCCCAAATTGTATCAAGGTCACACTGTTCTCGAAGTCGAATTTCAGGAACCGAACTTCGTCACGTCCGAAGAACCGGCTTCGCGGATGCGCTCGATGTTTCTCGCCAGTCAGGAGGCATTGCGCACGATCGAACAGAATCTCACGAATCGAACGCTGCTTGCGCGCGTAGTTCGCGCGGAAGGTTTGGCCGATGACGGCGGCAAAGCGTTGCTCGGTCAAGCGGCGACGACAAGCGGTAAAGATTCCAATAAAGCCGCTCCAGCTCCGACGGCCGCTTCGACTTCAGAAAAAGTCGACGAAGCTCTCGGTGCGCCTGTTTTCACGCCGCTCGAAGAAGCGCTTGGCGGCGCAATGACCGGCATGGTGAAACCGGTCATTCGCCGCGGCACGCGCTTGATCGATCTTTACGTGACAAATCGCGATCCGGTAATGGCGCAGCGATTGGCGGAAGCGGTCGGACGCGAATACATCCGCTACGCGATCGCGCAGCGCGCCGGTTTCAGTCAAAGCGCCTTGCGTTATTTGCTCGAAGAAGAAGAACGCCTCAAAGGAAATTTGCAACGAAGCGAGGCCGCGGTTGCCGAATACAAGGAAAAAACTCCGGATGCCTTGCAACTTGGCGGCGGAGCGGCTGCAACCGGTAGCCAGACCGGCGCGGGCAGTTCCGGCGGCCGCGGCGGTTTGGTGGAAGACAAACTCCAAGAGCTCACCAGTAAACTGACGGCAGCAAAAGCTGACCGCATCCGAATCGAAAACGAAATCAAACAAGTTGAAGGCATCGGAGATAATGTCGATGCGCTGCTCGCCATTCCGAGCATCGCTGCCGCGCCCACGGTGAACGATCGCCGCCGGGAAGTCTCACAACTTGAGGCCACAGTTGGAACACTGGCGGGACGCTATAAAGACAAGCATCCCAAAATGGTGGCCGCGCGCGCAGCGATGAAAGAGTCGCGGGATGCGCTACGGCGTGCGGTTCTCGATCAACCAAACGTTTTGCAGAACATGCTCGAGCAAGCCAAGGCGACCGAAGCGAGTTTGCAGATGGCGGTGCAGGAACAAGAAAAAGCCGCGCTCGCGCTCAACAAAGCGGCCATCGGCTATCAACAACTTGCGCGCCAGGCCGAGACCGATCGCGCTCTTTACGAAAGCGTGCTTCGCCAAATCAAGGAAACGAATTTGACCAAAGATGTGAAGATGACGGCCGTCAGCATGGTCGAACATTCTCCGTTGCCGCGAATGCCGGTGAGTCCGAGCCCGAAAAAATCGTTGTTGCTCGGACTGCTTGGAGGCTTGGCCGCGGGTCTTTGTTTTATTTTCGGCGCCGACGCGATTGATCGTTCCGTGAAAACTGTCGATCAAGCCGAGTCGACGTTCGGTCTGCCGGTTTTAGCGGCGGTGCCGGAAACAAAAGAGAAAGGCGATGAAAAGCGTCCACATCGCGCGCCCGAGGGCGCCGAAACTTACCGAGTCATCGCCGAAAAACCGGAAGGTCCAGCCGCGGAAGCTTTCCGCAATTTGCGCGCCGGGTTATCGCTTCTTGGACCGGAAAGCGAACGCAAGATTTCGCTCTTTACCAGTGCGGTGCCGACTGAAGGCAAGAGTTTCACCAGCACCAATTACGCGGTCGCTCTTGCTCAACAAGGCTATCGCGTCCTGCTGATCGACGGCGATCTTCGCCGTCCGAGTCTCCACAAAATTTTCGCGCTTACCGGTAAATGGAAAACAAATTCCAATTATGCCCAGCCGCCCGGCTTCGTCGATTGCCTCATCGGCAACGCCAAACTCGAGTCGGCCGCGCGCCCAATTTCTGCGGAAGAAATCGACGTTGTCGGCGAGGCAATCCCGATGCGCGGCAAACTTCAGACCGCAACCGGCGGACAATTATTTGTTCTCGCCGGCGGACATCGCGCACCCAATCCCGCGGAAATTTTAAGCGGCCCGTCGTTTGCCAGGCTCATGACCGAAGCTGCAAAAGTTTTCGATCGCGTCGTGCTCGACAGCGCGCCCGTGCTCGCAGTCAGCGATACGCTTCTCATGGCTCCGCACGTGCAAACAATTTGCATGATCATTCGTGCGCGGAAAACACCGCGCGCCGCGGTTCAACGCGCGCTTGGACTCATCGCCGGCACCGGCACGCGTCCGGCTGGTTTGGTTTTGAATCGATTGCCGCAGAGTCGCGGCTACGGCTACTACTATTACTACGCGTCGCCCGGTTACGGAAAAGGCGAAGGGTCGTACTCGAGCAGCTACGTGGAAAGTCAGCAAAGCTGACGTCTCACCGAGTAGTTAGAAGATGGAAGTTAGAAGTTAGGCCGGTTTCTCCTAGCTCCTAGCTCCTAGCTCCTAGCTCCTAGCTCCTAGCTCCTAGCTCCTAGCTCCTAGCTCCTAGCTCTTCGCTCTTCGCTCCTAGCCGCTGCGCCAGCGTGCGCTTCCCCAACAAATTCCAAGGCAGGTCGCGACGTAAAGCTGGATCGATTCGATCTGCAGCGGAAAATCGACAATCGCGTGCAGCGCGACGCCGATTAGCGCAATGATCGCCAACGGCAGAATCAATCGCCGTCGCCGGCTCCAGAAGAAATTCGAAACTTGAAATTCGAAATTCGAAATTACCGATTCCGGCTCTTCGCTCTTTGCCCTTTGCTCCTTGCGCTGCGCGCGCTGTTTCCGCAGCGAAACCAACGCGGCTGCTATTCCTCCGAAAAACAAGACCGCCCAGAGCGCACTTCCGATCCAGCCCCACTCAATCGCGGTCTGCAAATAATCTTCGTGTAAAAATCGCCAGGTTCCGCTGCCGGCGAGATTGTTTGCGTCCGCATTCAAGCGCGGAAATACCGCGCGAAAAGTTCCGGGCCCGTAACCGAACAATCCGGCTTTCGGCACAGCTTTGATGCCGACCTCCGTTGCAAGCAAGCGCGCATCTTGCGAGATTTGCTCGCTTTGATGCCAGTGCGCAATTGGTTGCTCAAGATGACTCGCCGTCCCGATCGCGAACAGGACCAGAAGAATTGCGGCTGCGCCCGCGAGCGCGACATTCTTCTCGCCGCGCGATAATCCGCGAAATACTCGCGGCACAAGAACCCAAAGGATGCCTACCAAAATAATCCCACCGACTAATTGAGCACCGCGCGAAGTGTTGGAAGCGATCGCCGCCAAATTTAGCAGAAACATCAGGAGCCAGAGCGATCGCGTCGCCTGATTCGATCGTGTGTTGAATGTGCGCACGGCCAGGCCGGCCGTGAACGGCAGTGTCAAGTTCAGGAATGCTCCCGCGTTCGCGTGATAATAATAGGTCGCGAAAAAAGTTTTCCCGTAACCATAAACCGGCGTTTGCCAAAAAATCGCCTCCGCGTTGGTTGCTTTTTGCAGCAATCCAAGCAGTGAGATGGATCCCGCGGTCAGCGCGATGACTTGCCAAAGCTGAAGCAGCCCGCGCTCACTTCGTGAAAGATCGACAACCAACAAGATCGACATCAACAGCAGCGCACCGCGAATCATCCAGGCGACGCTGATCGCATAATCGACTGAGCCCGGAGCGCCCGAAACCAAGTTCGCGATCGAGCTGAACGTTCCAAATTCGGCGTCATAAATCGAACGCGCGTTGAACGTCATCCACGCGCCAAGAATGAGCAACGCAGCGATGACGAAGAGCAACGACTTCGGAAATTTCGGCAGCCGCCTGTTAACGAATAACTCGACAACCCATAACAAGAGCGAAGCTCCCAGTATCCAGTTGATCACCACGATGCTGATCGCGGTCGTTCCGCCGTATGCCCACGGAGCCACGAGCAGCGCGATGAAAAAGCAATAGCGCGCTGTCGTGCGCAAGAAGTCAGAGGTCACAGGTCAGAGATCGCAATTATGCTTGCACCTGTGCCGTGGGAAGAGTGAGAACGTGCAAAAGTACAAACGTTTATGAATTTCGCTAAGCATTTTGAGGACCTTCACATATGGCAGGACGCTCGCGTGCAATTGAGCTCTATTTACAAATGTACCCGACTCGGAACCGAGGCGCACCGTGATTTCGAGTTTCGTGGTCAATTAACTAGTGCCGCTCTGTCGGTCATGAATAACATTGCAGAGGGGTTTGAGCGCAAAACCAAGAAGGATTTTGCGCACTTTCTTGACCAGGCGAAAGCGTCATGCGGGGAAGTTCGCAGCATGCTCTACGCGGCTGAAGATTTGCAATATCTGAACACCCAAGCAGCGAAATCGTTGCGAGAAAAAGCCGCCAAACTATCTGCCGGAATCGAAAGCCTCGCAAAACACCTTCGGGCATAAACGTTCATACCTTTTTACATTTTGACCTTCACCCCTTCACGCATCCTATCGCCCACGGCCGAATAGGATTGTGTGAATGGTCTTCAACACAATCATCGCATCGAGCTTCAAGGAGTAGTGCCGGATGTAATAGAGATCGTACTGAAGTTTTTTGAGCGCGTCTTCTTCGCTCTCGCCGTAGGGATAGTTTACCTGCGCCCAACCGGTAATCCCCGGTTTCACCAAGTGGCGGAAATGATAAAACGGGATTTTCTTTTCGTAACGGTCCACGCATTTGAACCATTCCGCGCGCGGACCGATCAGCGCCATGTCGCCTTTGAACACGTTCCAAAGTTGCGGCAATTCGTCCAAACGCAGTTTGCGCAGCAATCGACCGAGCCGCGTCACGCGTGAATCGTTCTCGCGCGTGTAAATGTCATCTTCAGTGACATGTGACGTGTGATCTGTGACTTCTGCCTTCATTGTCCTAAACTTGTAGGCCGTGAACGGCTGACCGTATTGCCCGATCCGGCGTTGCCCAAAAAACGCCGGACGTCCGTTCGTTAACCAAATCGCAACTGTAATCAGTGCGAATAACGGAGAGCAAATAACGAGTAACACGCCGGATGCGATCACGCCGAAGAGCCGTTTCAAATAATGGTACGGCGACGACCGCGAAAGTTGGAAGCCCATTTGCAGCGGCCAGAACGGATCGATCATGTGCATCGGCACGTGACGCCAATGCGCTTCGTAAAATGATTCCAAGGTGTAAACGCGAGTTCGTTGAAACTGAGTGCGCACGAGCTGCTCGAGTAACTTCGGACTGAGCGCGTCTGCGTCCTTCGCGAGAATCACGCCACTGTAACGCTGGTCCAGCTGCGCAAGCTTGGATGTAAGATCGCCTTCAACGATCGGCGAATTTTCGCCGGCGATTGTCGATCCAACGTGCGTCGGATCGTCATCGACGAATTCCAATCGCTGCTGGTTGGGCGATTCCTTGTAGACTTCGTAAAACCGCGCCGCCACCGGTCCGCTTCCAATAACGAGAAACGCGCGTTGTGCTGCGGAAGCTGCCACGCTGCGGCGAATGATTCGCCGGTAAATCAACGATATCGGAAGAAACAGCGCGAAGCTGATCAACAACACGGCGCGGCTCGGCTTCATTGATTCCTGATAAGCCGCCGCGGTGTAAATGATCAACGCGCTGATTGCGGCTGCGCACGTGACGGCAAGAATATGCTCAGCGGTGTAAGTGAGACTCCGCGTCTCGGTATTCCGATTGTATCCGCCAATAATATAAAGCGCCTGCATGATCACCGCGACCGTGATCAGGTCGACCAGAACAAATTCAAACGGACCGGTGTAAAACGCGTCGCGCCGAACGTAGCCGACGAAGCCATAAAGAACGATCCAGCAAACAACGTCGCACGCCGCGTAAAACAATCCGGCAGCCCAGTCGTGTTCGCTGATCTTCCTCTTTGCTCCCTGCTCTTCGCCCCCTGCCCTTCGTTCGTCCCAATCCGGCGATTCTTCGACGAATAGACCTGCGTGTTTTTGTTCGCTAACTGAATCTTGCTTGAACATTGATGGAGGGTTCTTTCCGTGAGCTTGGAAGGGGTAAGCGTACGATAATCAATCCGCGGTTGTCACTAGTGAACGCAGCTCTCGGTTATCGGTTATCAGTTATTAGGGTTCAGAGCGACCTCCCGCCGTAGATTTCGCGCCCTGCGAACCGCTGACCTCTGTCCACTGTCCTGTGACTTCCTCCGCCTTCTGCCCTTTCCTCTTAGCGCTTTGCGACCGCGTCGTAAATCTCCTCAAGAATGCCGCGCAGATCATAGCGGAATCGCCACGCGGGAAAGTGCGACTGGAATTTCCGGATATCGCTGATCCACCAGATGTGATCGCCAATGCGATTCGTTTCCTCGTATTCCCACTTCAGTTTCTTCCCGCTGATTTGTTCGCAGAGATCGATCGCTTCCAGGATCGAGCAATTCGAATGGCGACTGCCGCCGATGTTGTAAACTTCAGCCACGCGCGGCGCGCGAATGAATTCCGCGATCGCTTCGACGAGATCGAAGCTATGGATGTTGTCGCGGACCTGTTTGCCTTTGTAACCGAACACTTTGTAGGGCCGCCCGGTGACCGTGCAGATCATCAGATAGGAAAGAAAGCCGTGCAGCTCGGTGCCCGCGTGCGCCGGGCCGGTCAAACATCCTCCGCGCAAACAAACTGTCGGCATTCCAAAGTAACGGCCGTACTCTTGCACTAGCAGATCGGCCGCCGCTTTCGACGCGCCGAAAAGCGAATGTTTCGTGTAATCGATGCTCATTGTTTCCGAGATCCCCTGCTCGTACTCATGACCCGTTTCAATTTCCCAGCGCTTCGGCAATTCCCGCAGCGGCAATCGATTCGGTGTATCGCCATAAACTTTGTTCGTCGACAGAAACACGAACGGGGCTTCGGAACAGTAATTTCGCGCTGCTTCGAGCAGGTTCAGCGTTCCGTTGGCGTTGACTGTGAAATCGGTTTGCGGATCGCGCGCCGCCCAATCATGCGACGGCTGCGAGGCGCTATGAATGAGCGCCGCGATCTGGCCGCGATGTTTCTTGAACAGTTCGTTGATCGCCTTCGCATCGCGGATGTCGATGTTATGATGCTCATAGCCTTTAACATTCGCGACCAAATCATCACGCGTACGCTTGGTCGACGCTTCGTCTCCGAAAAACTGCGCGCGCAAATCATTATCGATTCCAACCACGCGCGCTCCATCCTTGGCAAACCGCCTCACCGCCTCCGACCCAATCAACCCGGCTGATCCAGTAACAATGATCACGCTCACAGTCTTCTACTTCCCACTTTCTAATTTCAACTTCTCGCCCAGCAGCCGCACCGAAAGCAACAGCTCCGCAATCGTGCGCTGGACGACATAGTAGCACCCTCGCCAACCATCCAAGATTAACCCGCGACCAAACAAGAGATAAAAAAACATCGCCGGCGCCGCGAAGAAAATCTTTAGGCGCAGTCTGTCCTGTGGCTTCAATTTCTCTTCACTTCGCCCTTCGCCCTCCGCACTTCGCAATTCCAAAAGGTGTCGCGCCTCAATCTTTGCATACCGTTTCTGTTCGTTCAGCCAACGACCAAACGGTTTCCGATCGTCGTGATCAATTTTAGCTCGAAGAGATAGAACGCGTCCATGCACGTCGAGGAGTTGCGTGTGACCATCGTCTTTGTATCGGCTTCGATCGCGGCGAAAAAGAACTGTGCGCGGTGGATAAACCGATACTCGAAGCGGCGAGCCGCCGATGCAGTAGCGAAACTCGGCCGAGTAACCGCTGACTTCGTCACCAGGATTTAGTCCTTCGATTTCCCTCACAAAGTCATCGTTAGTCAAATAATCAGCATCCAACGAGAGCACCCACAATGTCCTCGCTTGATCGAGCCCGAAGTTCCACTGGTCTGTATGATTGTCGAAAACCCGAGTAACCATTCGAACTTTTGGATGCGATGACTTCGCGATCTCGACGGTTCCATCATCACTTCCACTGTCAACGACGACGATCTCCCGCGCCCACGACAGCGCGCCGACGGTTCGCCCGATATTTTCCTTTTCGTTAAAAGTCAGGATCAGCGGTGTAATTTGGCTGAGGTCCATTGGCTCAGACAATACATGTCGGCTTTTCAGCTTTGCCGAGAACCCATTCAAAGACCGAAAGAAGTTTCTTAGCGGCCGATTCCCATGAGTAATTTCTTTCCACCAGTTTTCGGCCTCTTTCCCCCATCGCTCTAAGCTCTTGGCTACCACAGGCGGTCGCAGATTGCAGCGCGGCGGCAATCGACTCGACACCTGTGTTTACCCACCAACCACAGTGGTGCGTTTCGATTTCTCGCCACGGAGTTGCCTTGGTAGTAATCACCGGCACCCCAGCTGCTAGCGCTTCAGCGATGGCCATTCCGAAACTCTCCGAGTAACTCGGCAAGACGAAAAGATCAGCCTCAGAAAACAATTTCCACTTCTGTTGGTCATCGACAGCTCCGACAAACTCGAAGTCTTTTCTGACTCCTAGCGACCCAGCGAGCTCTTCGCACTCTGCTCTTTGCCGATTCTCATCCGGCCCCGCGACGACCACACGCCAGCCATTCGGTCGCACGCGCGGCCAAGCTTGCACAAGATCTTTCAAGCCTTTCATCGGATGCAATCGGGACAAAAACAAAAGAGTTCGGATACCCTCTGTTTTCACCAAAACAGAGTTGCCGGCTTCCCTAGATCGATTCGCCGAAAGCTCACGACCTCCCGCCGTAAAGTTCGCGCCCTGCGAACCGCCGACTCCGTTCGGGACAACGGCAATTGGTTGCGTCAGGCCCATGTCGCGAAATTCCTCGGCTTCTTTCTCTGAAGTCGCGTGCAGAACGCGCGCGCTGTTTAGATCGCGGCGTTGATAGAGATTCCAGGCAATCATCTTCTTCCACTTGGAAACTTTCAGCGCTTCCTTGCTGAGCATTCCACGCGGACTGCTGACCAAAGGCGTTTGTGTCTGAGCTGCAATTTGGGCAGCGAAATGATTCGACGGCAACCAAAGTCCGACATCGTACAAGACGGTTTCCTTCGCTCCTTGCTCCTTGCTCCTTGCTCCTTTATGCAGCGCGGCCTTGAACTCGCTCCGCCATGATCCCGGTTGATACCGATTCCCTGTTGTCTCAATGACCGTGGCTTCGATTCCATTAAGTGCAAGTTGCTCGGCTTTCTTCCCACGCTCAGCAATCGTGACTAACTCCAGATCGATCCCTTGGTCAACGAACGCGCGACAAAGTGCGGGAACCGATCGAGCCGGGCCGCCTTGGCGCGGATCGATCGTGGCGATCGTTACCACGATCTTCATCTATTTTAAGCCGTGTTCCAACCAGGTTTTGAATGCTCGTCCAAAAAGGAGGTAGATAGTACCGATAACCAGAAGCTGAGTCATAATACCGCCAACAATCTTGATGTTTGACGTTTCAATTGTGTATGCGCCAAAAATCAAGATCGAACTAGCGATGGCGGCGGGAATCAGTTTGCCGTTTGAACGAATTACGAACGCGCGATAGATCAGGCCATAAAAAACGCCGAGCAGAAAGATGGGCGTAAACATGAACACCGGCCCGAAATCGACATAGCTTTCCGCAATGTAGCCAATTCCGATTGACGTGCCTTCTTTTGCGCCTCCAACGTCCACACCTGTATAAAGCGTTGTTCGCTCGGAGTCACTGATTGTTGCCTTCTCCGGAAACAATAGTCGAGGAGTAACGATGTGCTCAAGTGCGCCCAACCAAAGTGCACCGTGTTCGTACGGCACGTGGTTTGGAACATTCGCAATCGTCCGGGCAAAATAATCTGTGTATCCGACGCGTAGAATCATGCTTTCGAAACCGTCGATGAAATTCTCCCATGTAAGACTTCCAACTAGATCCGAAAACTTGGTAGCACTATCTTCCACGGACACTGCAACAACCTGTTCACCGCTGCCCTGATTAAGAAACTCTCGATACTCCGCCTTGATCGCCGACCAAACCACGCCAAAGAAAAACAGTGCAAGTGCGCAAACTAGAGTAATGGCGAGCCGTCTGCCGCGCAAAGCGAGCGGAGACGTCATTGCTACAACCAGCACAAGAAAAAAAACACTTTTAAAGCCGGAGAAAAATCCTAGCACCCCAACGGTGACCTCGATGCACATAATTGCCACGAGAAAAATATAACCGGAGCGCTGCTCTATAGTAGCATAGGCAACAATAAAAACCGCGACCCATTTCAGCGTAATCAAGGCATAGATCAGCTGCGTAACCTGAGGCACAGCAAACGCGGTGCGCTCGACTACAGTTGCTATGACAAAAGAGATTAGATAGGCGAAGAATGCATTTGTAATGTTAACTCGCAAAGCGCTAGCGACGAGGGTTGCATGTTGCGAGCGCCGACTGCGGATAAGAGCCAAGCGCGCTCCGATCGCTAGGACAAGTACCGCGATAAGACTTAGCCATGTAGCGGTTTCGAATTCTTGGCTGCCGCCAGCCATTGCGAGCGGGATTTTATAGAAATCAATGTACAAAATAACAGCCGAGGCCTGAAGCCATTGCATTCCGCACGCAAACACAAGTACAGGCGGCTCGCCGCTACGCCAAAGTAGTTGCATTGAAATAACGAGAACTGCGATTGCTGCGGGTGTGAGCAGAGGGTTTGCGCTGTAAGATCCCCAGATCGCGAGCGCCGCAGCGATAAGCCAGACCCAAAGAGGCAGCTTAAAAGTTGCCTTGCTCTCTACGTCCGCTTGCCGCGACGTGCCTGTGAGGTGAGCCTGTCGATTAGACGCGACTAGTGCCTGCGAGCTTATGTTCATTTCGTTTGCGACGAGGGTCGGACAGTCTTCAGCCTGGAGCTTATCGCACCAACTGCGTCGATCGTCCCATTTACAGCAGCCTTAATACTATAGCCGCAGATCCTTTCTGCCATGGCGCTTCGAAAATTATAGCCGCGATGTTCTAATTCGACAAAGCCTCTGAGTCGTTGTGCAAGGTGACTCGAATTGCCCACTTCAAAGGTAAACCCCGTCCGGCCTTCGTCGATTAGATCCGGCGCGCATCCAATGGCATCCGAAACAATAGCTGGCAATCCGCAGACCATCGCCTCGTTGACGACCAATCCCCATGTCTCGCGAGAATCGCTCGGCAAGACTAAACAATCAGCCGCGACATAAGCGCGAGAGATTTCTGTCTGATTCAAAAACCCCGCGAAGGTTGCGCGGGGTTTTCGGGAGTTTAAAGCTGGACGATACGAGTTCGGATCGTCTGCGTTGAAAACGACGTTGCAAGTCGCGCGCAGTTCGGGTCCGAGCTCACCGGAGCCAACGAACAGAAGATGCAGCTTCAATTCAGGATGCGACGATAACAGGAGCTGCGCCGCTTTCACTAAATCGAGTGGACGTTTTTTCGGGATGAACTTTCCGCAGAATAACACACAGAAAGCATCACGTGGAATTCTCCACTGATCTCTGATCTCTGATCTCTGATCTCTGGTTGCCTCCGCCTGCTTTATGAACCTCTGGTTGTCGACAAAGTGCGGCGCAAAGAACATTTTCTCCGCTGGAACTCCGTAGTACGTAAGATACTCGCGATTGCGTCGGCCGACATACAGAAAGCCGTCAAACTGCTTGAGCATTAACGGGTAAATAGCCCGCTTAACAAATCGCTTCAGGGAAAATTGAGACTTCGCAAGTTGCGAATCGCCGCGAACAAGGACGGGGACGTTATTAGATCGACATGCGCAGACTGCTTGCCAGTACGACCTTAAGTTCCAGCCCGAAACGATGAACGCATCGTATTGATTCTTACAAATGATGTTCCGAATCTCTGGCGTGTTGCATCCGCTAAAACGATTTGTTCCCGGATGCTTCGCAACATTTCTTAAGAACTGATGCCGGTACCCTGAGAGCAAATCGATGTCCCAAGTGAAAGCCGTATCAAAGCCTTCTCCCTGTTCAGTTGCATTCGGCCTGCAGGAAAAAAGAACGTCCAAGTCAATTTCCTCCGCCAGAGCGCGGAACCATGGTGCGTAATACTGAATCGGGTGGCTAGTAAGAATCCCCAACCGCATAGTCAAAATGCTGGATTAATCGATACGGTCATTGCCAGAACGTCTCCCGCTGTTCAACGTACGAACGGCTTCGCAGACTTTTTTACGGTAGCTATCCCAATTGCGTTCTCCTGCCTTCGCTCTCGCGGCGGCACTCATTCGAGGCAATTGATCGCGGTTCGCCGCAAACCACCTCAGTAAGTCTACAAGGCAATCTACATCTCCTGGCGAGAACACACGTGCGCATGTCAGATCCACTAACTCGGTCAAGCCGCTTGCCGAAGTTGTAAGCAGCGGGAGCCCGCAGGCGAGCGCTTCGCCCCCGACTAATGCACATCCTTCAAAGAAGGTCGGTAAAACGAGGACTTCGGCACGCCGATACTCTTCCCGCAATTGATCGCGCGAGAGCGGACCGACATATTCGCAGTCGGGAGGCAGGTCGCGTCTTTTGCTGTCCGACAGTTGCCACGAGCCAGCGACGCGCAATTTTACCTTCCTTAAACCTGAACGCCGCCATGCTTCGAACAAGAGCGGTATTCCTTTGCGAACGGATACAGGCCCCGCATAAAAAAACGTCAGCAATCCATCGGATGACCGACTTCGGGCGTTCCAATAATCTGTATCGATCCCGTACGGGGTCAGCACCGTCCGCTTGTCACAGAATTGATGAATCGTTTCTTCGACAAATCGGCTGGGAACCAGAACCAGATCAGCGAGCTCCATTTCTAATCGCTTTTGATCAGGTCGAACAAATCTGGACGATGGAAATCCTCCCGCTGGCAACCAGTCCGAAAATTTTCGCTCAAGCTCGCGCTGAATTCTCTCCCATGCTGGATAGTAACCGATCGGCATGTCATAAATGCACGCTTTGCCTAGTTGTTTTGCTTTCTGAAACTGCCACAGAGAACAATCTTCGTAGGAGTGAACGGCCGTGACCGAGGACCGCGAACATTCTCGTGCCATCGTTCGCATCAGCCAGTCATTCGCTTCATAGGCGAGCGCTTCCGGTGAAATATATTCCCCGAAGACGGCGCGTTTGAAGAGCCGCGTCCATTCGCCAACATGGCCTTGTACGAGTGGTGCAGATTGCAGCGGGGCAAACAAACGTCTCTCCAAACGCGTTGCCCACCGCGATAATCCGGGGACTCTTCGCAGTAGAGAAAGCTCGCTCGGCGCTGGCATCCACGGGACACAGAATGCTTCGAGTTGACCAGACTCGAAGTAGGCCAAGGCGGCTTGGTGTGAGTTGGGGTTTCCGGTAGGATGCCCGAATAGAATACTCACGTTGAAAGAACCCTTTCGAAAAGTTCTATATGTTTCTGCGCGCTCGATCGCGAAAGCCACGGCTCAATCTGCGCGAAACGGTCAATGCGATGTTGTGTGGCAACATCATTTAAGAATGCTTGAATCTGCGTTTCCCCCGATTTTGTCATCTCTTCATCATCGTCAAAATGAATAAGTCGGCCGAGATTTGGCATTTGATTGAAATAGTCGTTGGCTTGCGAACGTGCATGCAGACTTGCAAGCAAAGGTTTTCCTGTCTGCGCATAGGTAAAGAGCTTTGAGGGCATATAAGCCGGATCATCAACCCCGAGGATGATCAATCCCGCACTGGACTGAATTATCTCTAAAGCTCTAAAATAACTAACCCGGCCCGGCTGTTCCTCTATCAAGTGCGCCAGCCCGTATTCACGTGCAATTTCAACCAGGAATTTCGGTTCGCCTTCTTTCCAAAATGCCTCCGTTCCAAATAACCTGAATCGAAACCGCTCGAGCTTTCCTGGGTTGTGTGCGGCGAAGTTCGAAAGCGAGCGCAATATCGCCCGCCACGATTTCTCCATGATTTTGCCGCCAGCTCCGACGTACACTATGTCAAGCGCTCCACTGCCTTCCGGCTGCGCGGGCATCACAGTAAGGTCCCGCTCACTAGCGGCGAATGGAATAACGACTGCCCTGTTGCCGCGCAGTGCTTGCGCGCTTGGGCAGCGATCTCGAAGCCGAGCTACGTAGGTCGGAGACACCGATACAATTCCGGACGCGCCGTTAATGGCAAACCGTTCAAGCCAGGTCGCAAGAACGGCATTTATCCGGAACTTCACGGTATGCTTTGTCGTCACAATTCTTCTTATGTTCGCAACCCATGGATCATGAAAATCCAAGACATATGGAACGCAAAATCGCGTGTACCAGACCCGCCCAAGACAAAAGAGGTTGAACTGGGCTGTCGTAATATAAATCAAATCGAATCGCTTCTGCTCAAGTAGCTTTGCTCCGGCTTGGTAAAGAGGAAACAAGGCACGCCAGCCGATCGATCGCATGTTCAGCACTCGAAAAACGGCGTCTCCACATGGCCCGGCAAAGTGAACCGGAATGCTGAGATCGAAAAACGGCGCTGCATCTGATTCGATTGCATCCGCCCGTTGAAACAGGGCACCAGCTGCAAGAATCTCCACTTCCCAGCCGAGAGATTTTAGTTCGGGGGCAAGCACCCGCGCCCGATGCGTGTCCGCCAAAACGGCCGGATAGTACGAACTTGTTACGATTAAAACGCGTCGCACTGGTTTTCCTTGTCGTGGGGCTTTACGGCTCGGACGTAGATTGAGAACGGCCTGGGCGGGTTCGCTTTCGCAAACCAGACCAACAGCAACCCAAATGGCAACAACGGCAAAGCTGGAATGTCGCCCCACTTATTTCGAATAAAGCGCAGCGTCTTGTCCGCCAGATAGACCGAACACCCTCCAATGCCAACAACGTTGTCGATAAAAAATCCGATCGGCTCCAAGAGTCTCCGATAGTCCTCTTCGGCGTAGCCCGCTCGGACATGCCCACCGCTCTCGTCACAATCTAGAACTTCTTGTTGATGGCGAGGGTGGAGACGATTTGGGGAGCAAACATGAAGGACACCGCCCGGCTTCAAAATACGATAGAAGTGCTTCACAATCGCTTGGTCGTCGCGGATGTGCTCGAGAACCTCAAAACAAATTATCTCATCAAAGGTTCGCGTTTCGCGGCCGAGATCATAAAGATTTTTCTGCTCAAACCGAAGCCGCTTTGGATTTGCCTTTCGATAGTCGACCAGAAACTCTTTCGCCTTGCGAACCTGCTCGGCGTCGGAGTTTAAGGCAACCACGCGTGCGCCCGATTGATAGGCAAGCGAGGAGAAGTATCCATTTCCGCTTCCGGCATCAAGAACGTCGCGCGGACCAGTTTTCCAAAACCTGCACAACGACGCACGATTGCGCGTGTGCAGGTCCAGGCCGGGAAAAACCAAACTTCGTAAGAAATTCTTCAAACAACTAAGCCTGATAGAAATTCGCTAACCTTCGCCGCGGTCACCTCCAGTGACGGAGTTTGCCGAACGATAGCGATCGTCTGATCCCGGTATAATCCGAACGACTCTAATTTGGAACGTTCGATTGTAGCTTTTGCTAATTCCTCCGGCGTTTCGAAAAGAGGTAACTTTTCTTTGACCCAATCGTAGCCCCGCACGCCAACTTCTGTGGTCGCAATAGGGATCCCCCACCCCAGCGCGACACCAAGCTTCGTACTTCGGCCTTTCGCGGTTACAAAAAGAGGATGAACAAAACAACACCAGGTCGATGCCTCATCGCGTAGCGGCGCATCCTCGAGCGGGCCGAGATATTCGACAAAGGAATATCGTTGCGAAAGTGCATATCCCTTTGGCGCGGGCTGACCGACTAGCCGTAAGCGCAATTCCGGAGGCCGCCGGCTAACAAGAGCATGGCATAACCGCACTAATCCATCCCAATTTGGCGGATGATCGAGCGTGGAAACACAGCCCACGCGACCCTCGACC
>Ga0070707_100001956_pt1 | contig 19721 bp, 16 predicted proteins | sample KBSK5502metaG_FD_65468 | JGI IMG/M metagenome (GOLD analysis project Ga0070707, IMG submission 65468) | Corn, switchgrass and miscanthus rhizosphere microbial communities from Kellogg Biological Station, Michigan, USA - KBS K5-50-2 metaG | ecosystem: Host-associated > Plants > Roots >...
GACTCGACGATCGTCGTGCAGACCAGCACGTCGAACTGCTTGTCCCAGAAGTCGATCATGATCTTCTCGAGCCTATGCTCGTTCATCTGGCCGTGCGCCACCGCGATCCGCGCCTCGGGCACGAACTCGGCGACCCGCGCCGCGACCCGCCCGATCGAGGCGACCCGGTTGTGCACGAAGAAGGTCTGGCCGTCGCGCAGCAGTTCGCGGCGGATCGCGGCGGCGATCTGCCTCTCGTCGTATGGCCCGACGAAGGTCAGCACCGGGTGCCGCTCCTCAGGCGGGGTCAGGATCGTCGACATCTCCCTGATCCCCGCGATGCCCATCTCCAGCGTCCGCGGGATCGGGGTCGCCGACATCGAGAGCACATCGACCTGAACCCGCATGGCCTTGAGGAACTCCTTGTGCTCCACCCCGAACCGCTGCTCCTCATCGATGACGATCAGCCCGAGGTTCTTGAACCGGGTCTCGGGAGACAGCAGCCGGTGTGTGCCGATCACGATGTCGACGATTCCGTCCGCGAGCCCGGCCAGCGTCGCCGCGACCTCGGCGTCTGACTGGAACCTCGACAGCGCCCGCAGCTCGACGGGGAACGGACCGTACCGGTCGCCGAACGTGGCCATGTGCTGCTGCACGAGCAGCGTGGTCGGGCAGAGCACCGCGACCTGCTTGCCGTCCTGCACCGCCTTGAACGCGGCCCGCACGGCGAGCTCGGTCTTGCCGTAACCCACGTCGCCGCAGATCAGCCGGTCCATCGGGATCGGCTTCTCCATGTCGCGCTTGATCTCGTCGATCGCGGCGAGCTGATCGGGCGTCTCGACGTAAGGGAACGCGTCCTCGAGCTCGCGTTGCCAGGGCGAGTCGGAGCCGAACGCGTGCCCTGGCGAGGCGATCCGCGCCGAGTACAGCCTGATCAGCTGCGCGGCGATCTCCCTGACCGCATTGCGCGCCCGGCCCTTGGTCTTCGCCCAGTCGGCGCCGCCGAGCCGGTGCAGGGTCGGCGCCTCGCCGCCGGAGTACCTGGTCACCTCGTCGAGCTGGTCAGTCGGCAGGTACAGCCGGTCGGGCGGGTGGCCGCGCTTGCCCGGCGCGTACTCGATGACCAGGTACTCGCGGGTCGAGCCCTGGATCGTCCGGCTGGTCATCTCCAGGTACCTGCCGACGCCGTGCTGGCTGTGCACGACGTAGTCGCCCGGCGTGAGCTGGAGCGGGTCGATGCCGCCGCGGCGCCTGACCGGCATCCGGCTCCGGTCACGAGCGCCGGCCGCCCGCCCGGTCAGATCCGCCTCGCACAGCACCGCGAGCCTGATGCCCGGCCAGACGAATCCCGCGCCGAGCTCGCCGGTCGCGACCACGGCCACCCCGGGCTCGAGCGGCCCGTCCAGGTCGGCCGCGCGGGCGCCGAGGTTCTCGCCCCGCAGCAGCTCGGTCAGGCGCTGAGCCGGCCCGTGGCCCTCGGTCACCAGCGCGACCCGCCACCCATCGGCCAGCCACCCGCGCACGTCGCCGGTCACCCGCGCCGTGTCACCGTGGTACGCGGTCGCTGGACTTGCCAATATGCCAAACGACTCGCGCCCATCACTGTCGCCACCCGAGCCGACGCCCGCACGGGGGGCTCCGGAGGGTCGTCCCCCCGGGCTAGCGTCGGCGGAGCCAAGGGAGGCCTCTCGGGGCGCCCTTGGCTCCGCGCGACCGGCGTCGTTCCACGGCCGGCCATTTTCGCCCCGCGCGGCATCCGGCTGCCCGCGCTGGGTCGTGGCGCGATCCGTTGTGCCGGAAAGATCTTCTGAAGAGAACGGGGTGATCGTCCACCACCGGATGCCGAGATCGGCCGCGGCCGCGCGAACCTCGGTGATCGGCCGGAACGCCGACCCGCCCAGGTCGATCGGGACCTGGGCGCCCGCGGCCGCGTTGATCCACGAGGCCTCGAGGAACTCCTGGCTGGTCCGCACCAGGTCGGCCGCGCGGGTCCTGATCCGCTCCGGGTCGCAGGCCACGGCGATCGCGCCGGGCGGCAGCGAGTCGAGCAGCAGCTCCATCCGGTCGGCGAGCAGCGGCGCGAATGCCTCCATCCCCTCGACGGTGATCCCGTCAGCCATCTTGCCGAGCACGTCGCCGAGGCCCGGGTACTCGTCCGCGAGCTGCCTGGCCCGGTGCCGCACGGAGGGGCTGAGCAGTAGCTCGCGGCACGGCGGCGCCCAGAGCGAGTCGGTCATCGTGCCGAGTGAGCGCTGGTCGGCTGCCTTGAACGGCCGGATCTCCTCGATCTCAGAGCCGAAGAACTCCACCCGGAGCGGGTGCTCCTCGGTCGGCGGGAACACGTCGAGTATGCCGCCGCGGACCGCGATCTCGCCCCGGTTGGCGACGAGGTCGACCCTGGCGTAGCCGATCTCGACCAGCCGCGTGACCACGTCGTCGAGCTCGGCCTGCTTGCCCTGGTCGAGGCGGACGGGCTCGAGCTGTCCGAGCCCGCCGACCAGCGGCTGCAGCACGCTGCGGATGGGCGTCACGACGATGCGCAGCGGTCCGGACCGCGGGTCGCCGCGGTCCGGGCTGACCAGCCGGCGCAGCACGGCCAGGCGCCGACCAGAGGTATCCGAGCGCGGCGACAGCCGCTCGTGCGGCAGCGTCTCCCAGGCGGGGAAGTAGGCGACGGCGTTCTCGTCGGGCAGCAGCGAGCCGAGCGCGCTGGTCAGGTCCTCTGCCTCGCGCGCGGTCGCCGTGATCGCGAGGACGAACCTCCCCGCGGGGGGATACCCGCCGCGTCCTCCCCGGATCTGCTGGCCGGTCCCGGCCGGGACTGCCCGGTCGGCGCCTGGCGTGCCGGTCCGGTCTGCGCCGGGCTGTTCGGATGTCGCTGGTGCGCCACCGCTGAGCGCGGCGAGCGCGGCGACGAGCACGGGGCGCAACGCGGGCGGCGCGACCAGGTCGGCGTCGCCCGCGCCCGGCAAGCCTGCGTACTCGAGGGCCTGGCGGAGCTGCGGGTCTTCGGCGACGATGCCGAGCAGGCCAATGAGACTCATCTGTTCCTCTGTGGTTACGGGCCTGATCGCGGCTTGCCGGTGCCCGGGGGAGGTCCGCGCGGCGGGTGCCCGGGCGGGCGGCCCGCCGGGCGGGCAGCACGACAAGCCCGCGTTCAGGCGCGAACGCGGGTTACTCGCACAGTCTACTTCGGGTTCGGCCTCGCCCTAGCCGATGGAGCGCGTCGGCACCGCCTTCGACCGAGTCAGCGAACCCCGCGCCGGCCCCCGCCGTCGCCCGCCCTGCCGCGCCCGCGCCCGCCCTGCCGCGCCCGCGCCCACCCCTGCAGGTCCCCCCGCCGATTCAACACTCAGGTGCCGCCGACGTTGCCAGGTGAACGTCGGCGGCACGCTGGTGTTGTATTCGCCGCGGTGCGCGCGGCGTGTGCTGCGGATCATGATGGCCGCGCGGGACGGGCGCGGGTACCCTCGGGCATGCCGCCTGGTGGCGGCGAACGGAGGACGAAGTGACCGCACAAGCGCAGGCCGAGCCGGTGCTCGACCATGCCTCGCTCCCCTCGCTGACGCTGGACGAACGCCAGGTCGGCGACCTCGAGCTGATACTGTCCGGTGCGTTCTCGCCGCTGCGCGGATTCCTGACCCTGGCCGACCTCGCCTCGGTCGAGGCCTCGGCGGCGCTGGCCGACGGCACCCCGTGGCCGATCCCCGTCACGCTGGCGGCCAGCGCCGACGCCCTGGCCGCCGACGCCGACCGAGTGCTGCTTGCCGACCCCGAGGGCACGCCCCTGGCGGTGCTCACGATCACCGAGCGGGGCGCCGCGCCCGGCCCGGCCGACCGCGTGCTGCTCGCGGGGCCCCTGACCGCGCACCAGCCGCCCGAGCACGGCTCGTTCAGGCGGCTGATGATCTCGCCGGAACGCGCGAAGGCAGAGCTCGGGGCCGGACCGGTGCTCGCTTTCGCGACCAGAGCGCCGATCGGCGGGCGGCAGATCGGTCAGCTCAAGCACCTGGCCGGGCAGCTGAGGGCGAGGCTGCTGCTGTTGCCGCTCGTCGCGGGTCCTGCTGAGGTGGTCAGGCGGCCGGAGGCACTGATCAGGTCGGTGCTGGCGGCCGCGCAGAGCCTGCCTGCCGGGACGCTGGTGGTGCCGCTGCCCCTCGCGAACCGGCCTGGCACCGATCCGGAGCGCGAGCTCGCGGCGGTCGCGATCGCAGCCGCCGCCTACGGCGCCACTCACCTCATGGCCGACGGCTGGCGCGCACCCTCCGCCGCGTCCCCGGGCGCAGCGGCTTCTGGCACGGGGACGGACACGCGCGCTGGGGCCACGGGAAGCGCCGTCGCGGCCGGCGGCGCTGACGGTGCTGACGAGGTGGGCCAGGTCACCGGCCTGCCGGCCGCTCCGATTCCCGTGCTGCCATCGGGCGACTGGGCTTACGATCCGCGGGCCGAGGTCTGGCGTCCGCTGTCGCTGATCGAGGCCGGAACCGAGATCGACGATCTCACGAGCGACCAGCTCGCGGACATGCTTGACACCGGCGCGGAGATCCCTTCCTGGTTCGCGTCGGAGGCCGTGGCGGCCGAACTCAGGCACGCCAGACCGCCGCGCTCGGCTCGCGGTTTCGTGCTGTTCCTGACTGGCCTGTCCGGGTCGGGCAAGTCAACGATCGCCAGGGACCTGCGCGACCGGCTCGCCGAGCGCGGCGACCGCAGGATCTCGCTGCTCGACGGCGACCACGTCCGCTCGCTGCTCTCGGCTGGCCTGACCTTCTCCCGCGAGGACCGGGACCTGAACATCGCGAGGATCGGCTACGTGGCCGCCGAGATCGCTAAGCACGGCGGTATCGCGGTCTGCGCGCCGATCGCGCCATTCGCGGCAGCCAGGGACCGGGTCAGGCAGATGGTCAGCGAGGTCGGCGACTTCCTGCTCATCCACGTCGCGACCCCGGTCGAGGTCTGCGAGCAACGGGACCGCAAGGGCCTGTACGCCAAGGCAAGAGCCGGCCTGATCAAGCAGTTCACCGGCGTGTCCGACCCCTACGAGGAGCCGGCGGACGCGACGCTGGTGATCGACACCTCGGTGATCAGCCGCGAGGCGGCTACGGAGGCGATCATGGCCATGCTGATCGGCGGCGGCTGGCTCACGCCCGAGAGCGCCTTATCTTCGGCACCGATACGGAAGTGGTCCCCGGGGTTTGATCCTGGACTAATCCTCGTCCTCGGCCCTGGTGCCTGCGTCGAGCCGCTCACGGAAGCTGGTGACCCGCTTGCTGATCGCGCTCGACATGGCCATGCGCTGCCGGTTCAGCACGAAGTAGCTGATCAGCCCGCTGATCAGGATCGCTCCGCCGAGCAGCAGCAGGCTGCGGGCGCCGGCCAGGTCCAGCAGCCAGAACGCCCCGACGAACAGCCCGAGCCGCAGCGCCGTGTAAGAGAGTGTCGCGCGCATGACGGCGTCCAGCCTAGCCGCCGGCGGAGGCTTCCAGGTCGGTGCTGCCCGCTGCATCGGACTGCAGGACGTCGGCGAGCAGCGCGGGGTCGACGTTGCCGCCGGACAGGATGGCAACCCGTCGGCTGGCCCGCGGCAATTCGCCGGCCCGGAACAGGCACGCGGCCACTGCGACCGCGCCGCCGGGCTCGGCGACCAGGCGCGCCCGGGTAGCGAGCAGGCGCATCGCCTGCCGTATCTCGTCGTCGCTGACCGTGACGATGTCGTGGACCTGGCTCCGCAGGTGCTCCATCGGCAGTACGCCCACCTGGTCCGCGCGCAGCGCGTCGGCGATCGTGCGCTGGGTCTGCTCGGCCGGCCAAGCGACCCGTTTGCCCTGCCGCAGCGAGTCTCGGGCATCGGCGGCGAGTTCGGGTTCGACGCCGATCACAAGCGCGTGCGGACGGGCGCCGGTGACCGCCGCGGCGACGCCCGCGATCAGACCGCCGCCGCCGACCGGGCAGACCACGAGGTCGACATCCGGGCAGTCGGCGGCGATCTCGAGTCCGACCGTCCCCTGGCCCGCGATCACGTTCCGATCGTCGAACGGCGGGATCGGCGTATAGCCGTTCGACGCGACCAGCTCGTCGACCGCCGCCGTGCGGGCCGCCAGACCGGGCTCGCAGAACACGATCCGCGCCCCGCACGCCCTGGCAGCCGCGACCTTGATCGCGGGCGCGTTGGTGGGAATGACGACCGTCGCCGACACGCCGAGCAGCGCCGCGGCATATGCCACGGCATGGGCATGATTGCCGCTAGAGTGGGCGATCACGCCCTTGTTTCGCTGGGCGGGCGGCAGGGCGCTGATGGCCGAGTAAGCGCCACGTAGCTTGAAGGCGCCGGTCGGTTGCAGCGACTCGGCCTTGACGAGCAGCGGGGGCGCGGCGAGCAGGGCTTGAGTCGGCGCAGCTTGAGTCGGCACGCCTCGGGCGAGCACCGCGTCCGCGGGCGCTGCGTCAGCGCCACTGAGCGGAACGAGCGGCGTGCGAAGGGCGACGCCGTCGAGCCGGGAGGCCGCGTCCTGGATCTCAGTTACCGACACAAGGGGTGACACGGATCCACCTTACGTGTACGCATCGTCATCGACAGGTGTCGGTCAAAGCATTACTACAAGGTTGTGAGTAAAATTTTTACGGAATCTGAGGAGAATTGTGATCATTAGTTATTAAGATAAGGATTGAGTGAGGGGGGTGTCTAGGCGAGCGAGGAGTCTCAAATGGACGGGCAAAGTGATCGCCTGCTTACTCCCGGAGAGGTCGCAGCCCTCTTCCGCGTTGATCCTAAGACGGTCACCCGGTGGGCCGCGTCAGGCCGGATCAGCAGCATCAGGACTCCGGGTGGCCATCGACGGTACCGGGAGGTCGAGATCCGGGCACTGCTCGGCATCGACGCTGACCCGGCACCGAGCGCGGACCAGGCCAGCTGAGGCCGGGTTGGCTGCCGACCATCGGAGGGTGCCAGAGTCGATGCATTGGCTAGTGTTACGGGTCAGCGACTGGCCCCGTGCCGGACCGTGAGCGAGTTGTCTTCGGAGTCGGCCGGGTGTCGCCGACCGGCTCCGAAGCCGAGTCACTCAGGTCTCGCGGCGAGATCGCCTACATCGGGACCAGTTCGAAGATTTCGACGCTGAAGCGGCCCTTCCCCTCCGTGAGGAACGGGTGGTTGTCCGCCAGAGCCTTCGCCGCCTCCAGATTGTCTGCCTCCACGATCGAGTAGCCGTTGAGGTCGCCGGGCGCCGGGTTGGTGCCGTCGTCGGCAACCGCCGTGCGGGCGCCGAACGGGTTGCCGACGTCGGTCAGGGATGAGCCGACCTTGGTGATCCACTGGCCCCATGCCGCCATCGCCTCGGCGGACTGCTCTTCGGTCATGTCCTCCATTGGCGTGGCCGGACCGCGGTACACGTAGATGAACTTGCTCACGTCAGCCTCCTGTGATGTCTTGTGCAGGCAATTCGCCCAGGCGGCGCGCCCTGGGCCGCGCGCGATGACCGTGCGCTCACTAATCCCGACGGATGGGTGCGGCGCGAATCGACAACCTCTGGCGAATTTCTCTCTGGCCGACCGGGCGACCGGTGCGCCGCGGCCTGTGCGACCGTGCGCGGCGGCTCGGGCGAGCGGTCAGGCGGGCCGCCGCATCGACGCCGTCAGGTCGGAGCCGCTAACCTCCCGCCGCGAGCCAGGAAGTCCAGGAACTGGCGGCGCAGCGGCTCGTCGCCTTCTTGCCACCGCCTGGCGCGCTCGTCGATCTCTTCCTGCGTCAGCGCTACGGCGGCGAACCTCTCATAGTCAGGGTCCGCCGGGCCGATCTGCACGTACGCGTCGCTGACGAGCCGACCCTCGTGCGCCGTTGCCGACTCGGGGACTAGCAGGTTGCCGCTGGGCAGCCGGATGACGTACATGGTCGCACCCCCTTAGATGCCGTACCGCACGTTGAAGTAGAGCATGACGTTAAGCGCAGCCCGAGTGTTGCCGCCGACCATCTCGAGAAGCGCCGGCCGCTGACTCGACGCAATGGCGGCGAACGCGTCTGCGAAGAACTCCCGGCGGCCGAGATGGCCGGGCTGCAGGTGGAAGTCGTTGGCCAGCGACGGCCGGCAGCGCGAGTACAGCGCGATGAACTCGGCCGAGTCCGACTGCCAGATCCCTTCCTTCCCGTCGATGTCATCGAGCGCATGCCCGATCTCGTGGCACATCACGTCCGGCGTCGGCGACGGCCGTGACCCCACGATCACCTTCCGCTCGCCATAGGCACCGGCGCAGGCGTCCCAGGTTGCCCGCGCGGACGGGAGCGGCACGCCGTGCAGGCCGCCCATGTCGTCGAGGTCGGGCACTCCGCCCGGACCGATGAAGATCGCATCAAGCCCGGCCACCAGCCGTTCTTTGATGAGCTGGGGGAACTCGGCGAGCCGGTCGACGGCCAGCACGATCTGCGGGGGCGGCAGCTCGCCGGCCCGCCACTCGCGGTGCAGGATCTGCTCCAGGTGCCCGCAGTGGCGGTGACCCGGCGCGGCATGCGTAGGCTGCGCCCGCTCGTACCAGGGCACAGCCGTCTTCGCCGCGGCGGCCGGCGCGACCCTGGTTCTCGCTCGCGCGGCCTCGGCGACCGGTGCGCTCGGCGCAGGCCTGATCGCGGCCCGCGCCGCCGCCGCGCCCCGCGCCGAGGTGCTGCCGCGCGCCGCACCTGTGCCACGCCCCGGCCGAACGGCGCGCCCGTCGGCGTCCGCGCGAACCGCGCTTGTTCCGCCCGCGCCGGGCCATCCCGCACGTCCCCCGGTACCCGCGCCCGCCGGGCGCGACGCTCCCGGACGCGGTGCACCAGGGCCTGGCCAAGCTGGACGGCCGTCAAGGCTCGAGCCGACCTGACCAGAGCCGCCCGGCGGCCGCCGCGCCCGATCACCCGCCGCCTGACCGCCGGCCGCCTCACCGCCGGCCGCCTGACCGCCGGCCGCGTGACCCTCAGGTCGCAGCCACGCCGAGCGTCGCCCGGCCGCGCGAGCCGCCCGAGACCTACCGGCAAACAGGCCGACCGGACGTCTCGAGACCCGCGGATTGCTGACGCGCCGGTGACTGCCCGGCTGGCTCGCTGCTCCTGCGCGCCCGGTCGTCGTCACGGCTCGTGTTGCGACCCCCGAATTGGTCGCCATCCGGATCCTGGTCAGCGGCCGGAAGGCCGCTCTCGCCGGCGAGCGCGGCCCGCGGCCCGGACGTCGCCTGCGCCACAGATCCAGTAACCGCCGCATTGCTGTGCTCCCAGACCGAGGACGAGACGCCGGGTTCGGCCGCAGGGGCCTGACATCAGTATCCAGCATGAACCTGTTCCGGGCAGTTTCGTCGAGGATTGGCAGGTTAACCACGCTGAACACGTAACGTCTGGCCGCGGAACCGGCTAGGCTGCGTCCATGTTGCTCCCTTGCGTCATCTTTGCCCTACTAACAGTCGGTTTGGTGGTGCCGTGCGTGATCGACATCGCGATGACGCCCAGGCACCACTTCGATCTTCCCTCCAGGCAGATCTGGCTGATAGTCGTCGTCGCCTTCTGGGTCTTCGGTGCCGTCGCCTGGCTGCTGATCGGACGTCGGGACGTGCGCATGCACCGGTTGTGGGATGACGTGACAGGCAGCTGGGTACCGAACCACGGCCAGGGCCGCCATCCGGCGGGCCGGGGCGGCGGGCCGGACTACCCGTTCGCGGGCGCGAGGCGCGGGCGGCAGGCGGCCATGGCCCGTATGCGCTTCGTCGCGCCCGACGATAACCCCGAGTTCCTGCTCGAACTCGAACGCCGGCTCCGCGACTGGCGCGACGGCGCCTAGCAAGATCGCCAGACGTCAGCGGCCCGCGGGAGCTGTGTCTCGACCGCGATCAGCAACAGCGCGGCAGGGCGGCAGGCCTTCTGCTAATGCGGCAGGCCCGCGTAGGAGTGCAGCCCGCTGATCCACAGGTTCACGCCGACGAGGTTGAACAACACGCAGGCGAAGCCGAGGAGCTGGATATATGCCGCCCGAGTTCCTCGCCAGCCGGCCGTCGCCCGCGCGTGCAGGTAGGCAGCGTAGACCAGCCAGATGATGAACGACCAGGTCTCCTTCGGGTCCCAGCCCCAGTACCGGCCCCAGGCGTGATCAGCCCAGATCGCCCCGGCGATGACGGCGAATGTCCAGGCAGGGAACGCGAACAGGATCGTGCGGTAAGACAGCCTGTCAAGCACGGCTGCGTCAGGCAGCCGGTCGAAGATCCCGGCTGCCGGCGTCGGCCGGCCCGCCGCCGTCCGGCGCTGATAACGCGCGACCTGCAGGAACAGCACCGCGGCGACGGCCCCGAAGAGGTACGCGCCGATGGCGATGATCATGCCGGTGACGTGAATGGCGATCCAGTATGACTGGAGGGCCGGAACGAGCTGCCCCGCCGGGGTGTAGATGACGACGACGTCGACGGCGAGCGCGAGCACGACCGGCAGCAGCACGAATAGCCCGAGGTAATAGGCGCGGAACCGGACCGCGAGGACCACCAGCACGAGCACCGCCGCGCACGTGATCGCGGCGATGAACTCGTACATGTTGCCCCACGGAATGCGGTGCTCTGACAGGCCCCTGGTCGCGACCGCGGCGAGCTGGAGCACCAGCCCGACGCAGGTCAGCAGGAACGCGAGGCGCTGCCACGGTCCCAGGGGCCAACGCGACTGGCTGGCGGCTGGCGGAGCTGGCGCGGGCAGCCCGCCGTACCCAACCCAGGCCGCGCCGTCATCGCCAGCCGCCGGACCGCTGGCCCTGGCGTGCTCGCCCGCCGCGCCGGGATGCGAGCCGCTGGCGCGTCCGGTTGTGCCGTCCGCGCCATCCACGCCGATGCTGAGGTCCGCGAGCTCGGCCGGATCTGCCGGGTCGGCGGGGAAGGCATGTCCGGCCAGCTCGGTCGCGCCGGCGCCGACAACGGCACCGACCAGCTCCGGCTGCGGCCCGGCCGCCGGTGCCACCGACGGCGGAGAGGTCGCGGGCGCCCGCCGCTTGCCGAACGCGAAGTCGCACGCGTAGGCAAGCATCGCCACCGAGTATGTGGCGATCGCCAGCACCAGCGTGACGTTGCTGACTTGGGCCAGTCCTGTCTTAGGCACCGCAACTCACTCTCCCTTTTCCCCGGCCGTCTGCGCCATGTCGCCAGCTCCCTGGGGCGAGCGATCCGAACCCCCAGCGCCCGTGGCATCGGGTTGGCTCGCGCCCGTGGCATCGGGTTGGCTCGCGCCCGTGGCATCGGGTTGGCTCGCGCCCGTGGCATCGCCGCGAACCGCACGCATGATCTCCGTCGCCAGCTCGGCGAACTCGGCCTCGAATCCGCCGGCCGCATCAGACCTGGTCAGGCCGCCGACCGCGACCATCGTCAGCTCCCCGGCCAGGTGAGCGCTCCCCGACGCCGCGGCAGCGGCCCTGACGAATACTCGCCGTCGCCGCACGAGGAACGACAGGATCAGCCCGCACAGCGCGGCGACAGCGGACACCAAGGCAGGCAGCTGACCGGGGTCGTAGGTGATGGCCAGGCTCACCCACCGGCGGTAGCCGGTGAACGTCAGCTTGCCGAGCCCGTGCGGCAAGGTGATCGATTGCCCGGGGGCCAGCGGCCGCGGGCTGACCGCGAGCTGCCGCATCCGGCTCGTGTCCAGGCTGTAGACGGATTGCGGCTGGCCGGACTCCATGCCCAGGTCGCCGGCGTACGAGACCAGGCTCACCCGCGGATACTCGGCTGCGGGGAAGGCTGAAGCGAGCCTGCCGCGCACGTCGATCTCGGTAGGCAGGAACACTCCGGCGAAGCCGAGTTGCCGCGGGTGCGCGTCGGGAACCTTGACCACCCCGGCCGACGTGAGCCCGGACTGCTCGACGGGGATGAACGGCACGGCCTGGTCGAACCGTACGGCGCCAGTCCCGTCGGTTACCTTGAACACCGGCGCGTACCCGTGGCCGATCAGGAAGACCTGCACGCCGTCGACGATCAGCGGATGGTTCACCTGCAGGTCATAGCTTCGCATCGGCCCGCCGTAACGCGAGTTGTAGCGGATCGACGCGACGAACCTCGATGGCTGCCCGCGCTGATCTCCCGAGGTGATGTAGCTCGCGGAGAACTTCTTCAGCGCGATGCTGAACGGCTGCAGCGCGCCCGCCGTCACCAGCCGGCCAGGGCGGAACACGTCGAGCCCTACCGGCGTGTTGGCGAACGTGTCACCCTCGACGAGCAGCCTGTTCCCCTTGTATCCGAACAGGCCGCCGAGCGCGATCGAGACCAGCAGCCCGAGGAGCGCGACGTGGAACAGCAGGTTGCCGACCTCATGCAGGTAACCCTTCTCGGCCGACACCCAGCCCATCCCGGTTCTGACGCGGAACCGCCGACGCCTGAGCAGCGTTGCTGCCGACTCCAGCGTCAGCTCAGGGGCCAGCGGAGTCGCGAACCCCGCAGCTTGGGGCAGCCGGCCGAGGTATCGCGGCGCCTGCGGCGGCGGCTGCCCGGCCGACCTCGCGAGCCGGAAGGTGCGCGGCAGCACGCACCCGGCCAGCGAGGTGAACAGCAGCAGGTAGATCGCGGCGAACCAGGGCGAGCCGAACACGTCGAACCCGGAAAGCCTGGCCAGGAACGGCGCGAGCGCCGGATGGGCCGCGTAATACTGCGTGACGGCCGCCGGGTCGATGCCCCTTTGCGGCAGGACCGATCCGGGAATGCTGGCCAGCGCGAGCAGGAACAGCAGCACGAGTGCCGTGCGCATCGAGGTGAGCTGGCGCCACCCCCAGCGCAGCCAGCCGATGACGCCAAGCCGCACGCCCCCTGGCCGCGGGCCGGCACCGTCCCCCCGCCCTGTTCCGCCGGCCGCCGCAACGCCCTCGCCAGCCGGCGCAACGCCCTCGCCAGCCGGCGCAACGCCCTCATCGGCCGCCCGTCCCGCCAGATCCTGCGTCATGTCCGACCAGCCAGAACCCGATGGATCAGCGCCAGCAGGCCCTGGTAGGAGATCTCGCCGACAACCCGGCCGGCGATGCGCCCGCTCCGGTCAATCAGCAGCGTGGTCGGGATCGCCACCGGCGGCACCGTGCCGTGGAAGGCAAGTGCCACCTGCTCGCCCGGGTCATTGAGGCTCGGATAGCCGATCGCAAACGTACGCTCGAAGGCCAGCGCCGCCGCCGGCGAGTCATGGACGTCGTCGCCGACGAACCTGACCGGGGCGGACTTGAAGTGCGTCGCCAGCGCCGCGAACGCCGGTGCCTCGCGCCGGCACGGCGCGCACCACGATCCCCAGAAGTTCAGCACCACGACACTGCCGCGGTCGGCGGCCAGCGAGAACCTGCTCCCGGTCAGCGTCGTCCCGGCGACGGCCGGCGCCTTCGGCCGCGACTCAGGGCCGTAGTAGGCGCTGCTGTACGTGCTGCCGACGAAGCTCTGCCCGCTGCTCGCCGGCGTGTTCTGCCCGATCGCGCCGCCCGCGCACCCGGCGAGGGCAAGCACGACGCCACCCGCCAGCAGCGCGCGAACGGCACGAGCCGGTCCGGCGGCACGACGCGCGGCGATTCGCAGGCGGGTCACAAGATAATCTCCTACAGGCAGTAGTACGCAACCCATTGTGCAGGATCCTGTTCGCCTGGCCGCGTCCGGCCCGGCAGGCAGCCGCCTGGCCGGCAACGGCGACGCCGCCGTCAGCGGACCGCGCCCTGCGTGCGGACGGCCCGGCGGCGGATGGATCGGGCACAGTACAGGCTACGCGCCGGCGACTCGCGATCCGGCCGAACCGGACGGCTCGGAGTAACTGACCGACGTCAGCCGGTCCCCGCGATAGGTCAGGCTGGTCACGCTGCCAAGCGCGCACTGCCGGCGGCGCGGGTCGTGCCAGAGCGTGCGGCCCTCCGCCGAGCGGCGCGTCACCCAGATCGGCAGCTGGTGACTCACGCAGACGGCCTCATGCCCGCGGGCCGTCGTGGCCGCGTCGGCGGCCGCCGCCAGCACCCGCGCGGCCACGTCCTTGTACGGCTCGCCCCAGGACGGCCGGAACGGATTGCGCAGGTAGAACCAGTGCCGGGGCGCGCGCAGCGAGCCGTCGCCGACCCCGACGGTGAGACCCTCGAAGTGATTCCACGGCTCGATCAGCCGCTCGTCGACCTCGATCGTCAGGCTGAACTGGGCCGCGATCGGCTCGGCGGTCTCGACGGCCCGCTCGAGCGGTGAGCATCGAACAACCGTCACGTCGCGGCCGGCCAGGAAGCTGGCGGCGTTCTTGGCCATCACCTGACCGTCCTCCGACAGCCGGAAGCCGGGGAGGCGGCCGTAGAGAATGCCATCAGGGTTCGCGACCTCGCCGTGCCGCACGAGATGAACGATCGTCGTCGGCGCCTCGAAGGCCGCCGCGGCGGGCTCGCGGATCTCAGTCATCGCGCGCCAGCCTACCCTCGGCCCGGCAGCGGCACCGACGCCTCGCTCCGGGCGCCGGGCAGCGAACCCGCGCCTGCCAGCGGCTCCGCGGCGAAGGGCGACTCGTGCCCGCGCACCGATCCGGATAAAGTTGCCCAAAATGTCAATTCCCCGACCGTCGGCAGGTATCCCCGCGTGAGTCCCACGGCCATCGCCCTCATCCTGGCCGCCGCGATCGCGCACGCAAGCTGGAACCTGTTCGGAAAGCAGGCCGCCTCGACCGGCGCCGCGTTCTTCATCTGGATGGTCGCGGCCTGGGTGACGGTCGGATACCTGCCGGTCGCGGCCATCACGGCGATCATCACGCATCCGCGCCTGACGGGACTCAACTGGCTGTTCCTGGCCGGCACCGGGGTGCTGCATGCCGGCTACTTCCTCTTCCTGCAGCTTGGCTACAGACTGGGCGACCTGTCGGTTGCCTACCCGATCGGCAGGGGCACCGGCGCGCTGCTCGCCGCGCTGGCCGGCGTCGTGCTGCTCGGCGAGCGGCCGGGGCTGGTGGCCGCGGCGGGGATCGCGGCGATCGTGGCCGGCGTCATCGTGATCGGCCTGCCCGGGCGCCGGGCCGCCGTCGGCCAGACGGCCATCGCCGGCGCCGGCGGCGGCGCTGGCCCGGGCTCGACGAGCCGGGCGGCGATCGCCTTCGCGCTCACGACCGGCGTCTTCATCGCCTGCTACACGATCTGGGACAAGTACGCGGTGGCGAACCTGCATACCGAACCCGTCCTGCAGGGCTACGCCGGATTTCCGGTCATGGCCTTGGTGTTCACGCCGATCGTGCTGCGCGACCGGCAGCGGCTCGCGCAGGTGTGGCGGTCGTTCAGGCTCCAGGTGCTCGGGGCCGCCCTGCTGTCTCCGCTGGCGTACATCCTGGTGCTGATCGCGCTGAGCTTCACCGCGGTCAGCGCGGTCGCGCCGGCGCGCGAGGTGAGCGTGCTGTTCGGGGTGCTGCTTGGCGGGCGCCTGCTCGGTGAGGGCAGCCTGGCCCGCCGGCTGGCCGCCGCGGCGGCAATCGTGGCCGGCGTCATCGCCGTCGCCGTCGGCTAGGACCGTGTGCGCCGCATGCGCCGCCGCCCAGGAGCCGTCTCGCCGCCCAGGAGCCGTCTCGCCGCCCAGGAGCCGTCTCGCCGCCCAGGAGCCGTCTCGCCGCCGCCCAGGAGCCGTCTCGCCGCCGCCCAGGAGCCGTCTCGCCGGTGCGACCGCCCGCTAGCCGCCGAACATGGATGTGCCACAGTTGTCCGCCTACGGCATGGTTCCGGAACGTCGATGGGCCGCAGCTGTTCGCCGGCGACCATCCGTGGCACATCGATGCGCGCTATCGGGGGCTAACGGGGTGTCGATGTGCCAGCGTTGTTCAGCCGAACGGTCCCGATCCGCGTCGTGCGCCGCCTCCGTCGCCGATTCACTGTACTTCGCCGACGATACGGCACATATCGAAAACCGCAGGGAATGTCATGGACCGAGAGAAAGGCCGGGAAAGGCGGGGCGCGCCGAGTCCAAAATGAGACATCGGGCTGCTCATTCTGCCTAACCCGCGATTCCAGCGGCTGTTAACGTACACCAAAATGCGTTACCCCTCGGGGGCCAAGAAAAAGGGGATGCATAATGCTACGTCGTCATAAGGGAATGTCGGTCGCGATCGCGGCCGCCGGGACGCTGGCCAGCATGCTGGCCGTCGGTCCGGCGACCACCGCGGGGGCCGCGCCGGCCTGGCATATCTGCCATGGGAACGCCAAGCACCCTGGTGAGCTGTTCGGCCGGACTCTGGACGTCATCGTCCACGGCCTGTGCCTGGTGCGGCGCGGACCGACAGCGGTTGCCGGAGACATCATCATCACGCCGCGCTCGACGCTGGTCGCCGCATTCGGCAGGCATGACACGCGCCTCGAAGTCGGCGGTAACGTATTCGTCCACAAGCGCGGGACGCTGATTCTCGGCTGCAATCCGAAATCGTTCCCGTGCGTGGACGATCCGAACAAGAAGCACCCGTCGCTTGTCAGCCGCGACAAGGTCGGGGGCAGCATCTTCGGCACCGACGCGCTCGGCCTCGTGGTGCACAACGCGTGGATCGGCCACAACGTCCGCCAGCTCGGCGGCGGTGGCGGCCTGACCTGCAAGCCGCAGGGGTCGTTCGCCCACGTTCACAGCCCCGCTTACAGCGCGTGGGAGGGCAACTGGATCGGCGGCTCGGTCTGGGTCAAGCACGTGCACTCGTGCTGGCTCGGCGTGATCAGGAACAGGATCGGCTTCAGCGCCACGGTCAGCCGCAACAAGATGAGGGACCCTGACGCGATGGAGGTCGTCACCAACATCGTCCACAGGAACCTGACCTGCTGGCGTAACAGTCCGAAGGTGCAGTACGGCGACTCGCACGGCCACCCGAACCGGGTCGGGCTGCACGCGTTCCTCGAGTGCGGCTTCCACCGGATCATCCCGAACCCGGCGGGCCAGCACGTGCACTTCGCGCACATCTCGGTGCACCTGCACTGACCGAGCTCACAACGGGGGCGCGTTGCTGTCGCAAGAACGACAGGAATGCGCCCCCGTTGTCCGCGACGCAGGCTCCCTGTCGCAACGGGGGCGCCTGCCGGTCACGAGATCTCGATGAAGCGCTGCCGCTCCCCGATGATCTCCCTGATCTTGCGCACCCGGGCCTCGTAGCCCGGGACGTCGACCAGGTTCAGCGCAGCAACCGCCGCCAGGTCGCGGGCGAGCACGTCGGACTCACCCACCAGGTTCCAGTCGAACTGGAGCAGATCCTCGAGCCCGACCCGCCGGGCGCGCTCCCACACCTTGTCGGTGTTGAGCACCGGCAGACCCTTGACCAGGGTCGCGACGTCGTCGATCGCGCGGATCAGCCGCTCCGCCCTGCGGATCGGCTCCATCACCTCGGCCGACGGGAACGGCTGCTCCCTCGTCGACGGCGGGACCTCGTCCGCTCGCCACCGGCTGATCAGCGCCCTGATGCTGGCCGACGCCTCGCCGAGGCCCCGGCCGACCCGCTCACGCACCAGCTGATCGTCCGACCGCAGCCGGCCCTTCTCGGTGTAGACGTCCGAGGCGAGCAGGCTGCGCAGCCGGTCGGCGAGAGTGTCGGGCACGGTCAGGACCCGTGCCCGTGCCCGGCGCCGTCCGCCAGGTTCGGCATGCCGGGCAGCCCGCCGAGGCCGGTGAGCCCGATGTTGAACGGCTCGCCGACGGCCATGTTCGGCGCCGACACCAGCCCGTGCTCGGCCATCTTCATCGCGACGTAGTACCTGACCGCCTCGATCTCGGACAGGCCGAACGCGCGCAGCGAGATCAGCTCGCGCATCCGCTCGTCACGCGGCCGCATCAGCACCTTGACGTCGTTGAGCGTGATGCCGTAGACGGCAAGGAAATCCTGGAGGTGCCCGCGGACAAGCTCGGTAATCTCGTGGATCCGCTCGTTGACCATCTCAAGCGGCGTGAGCTGCACGATCTGGTTGATCGCCTGCTCCACCACCGGTCCCGCGTAGGTGTTGAGACCCTCAGTGGTAAAGAAGTGGCCCTGGTACGGCATGTGGGTCACCAGCTTGACCGCGTCTTCCTTCGTGTCGATGTGCACGTAGTAGTCCACGTCGTAGACAAGCTCGGCAAGCTCGCGCGACAGCGCGAGCCCCTGCGCCTTGGCGACGCTCTTGGCGGCCGAGACGAATAGCGCCTCGTACTGCCACGGCGACTGGCCGCTGTAGAAGGCCTGCTGGATGCTGCCGATGAGCGGCCGGTCGGTCGTCTGCACCGGGTACTGGCCGCCCGCGTACACGTCGAAGATGGCGCCGCGCGACTTCAGCACGCAGAAGTGGTTGCTCTCCACCGTCAGCAGGCTGCCGGTCATGATGTCGTTTCCCGGGTGGTGGTACATCAGGATCCCGGGACCCATCACTTCCGTGCCGTCATTGTTCAACGTGCTGATCACGTTGCGAATTGCCATGTCCCCTCCTCAGAGATCATGCCTAGCCTGCCGTCGGCGGACCGCGTACGCGAGGTGTCGGGGGTCGTCCCTCCGGGCTAGCACGGCCATCCTGGCAGATGGGGATGCCTTGGTGCGGCCGCTATCTCAGTGCGGCAGCCGCTGCCCGGGCCGCCGCGGGCAGGGCCTGGCCGATCCGCTCGATCGCCCCGTCATCGTGCGCCGCCGACACGAACCAGGCCTCGAACGCCGAGGGCGGGAGGTACACGCCACCGTCGAGCATCGCGTGGAAGAACGCCGCGTATGCGGCGCCAGACTGCGATCGCGCCTGGCTGAAGTCCCTGACCGGCCCGGTGACCCCGAGGAAGACGGAGAACAGGTTGCCCGCCTCCTGCAGCCGGAACGGGACTCCCGCCTCGGTCAGCGCCGCCGACGCCAGCCCGGCGATCGCGGCCGCGGCCGCGTCGACCCTCTGGTAGACCTCGGGCGTGCACGCGCGCAGCGTGGCCAGGCCCGCCGCGGTGGCGAGCGGATTGCCGGACAGCGTCCCGGCCTGGTACACCGGCCCCGCAGGAGCGAGCAGGTCCATGATCTCGGCGCGCCCGCCGAAGGCCGCGGCCGGCAGCCCGCCGCCCATCACCTTCCCGAACGTCATCAGATCGCCGGCCACGCCCTCCCTGCCGTACCAGCCCGAGCGGGTGACGCGGAACCCGGTGAGCACCTCGTCCATGATCAGCAGCGCCCCGTGCTCGCCGCACAGCGCGGCCAGCAGCTCGTTGAACCCCGCGGACGGCGGGACGACGCCCATGTTGGCCGGGCATGCCTCGGTGATCACGCACGCGATCTCGCCGCCGTGCTCCGCGAAGGCTTGCCTGATCGCCTCGGCGTCGTTGTACGGCAGCACGATCGTGTCCGACGTCACCGTCCCGGTCACCCCAGGCGAGTCCGGCAGCGCGAAGGTCGCCACCCCCGATCCCGCCGCGGCGAGCAGCGCGTCCACGTGGCCGTGGTAACAGCCGGCGAACTTGACCACCAGGCGGCGGCCGGTATACCCCCTGGCCAGCCGGAGCGCCGACATCGTGGCCTCGGTACCAGAGCTGACGAGCCTTATTTTTCCAACTGGGGCGCGGGCGATGATCTCCTCGGCAAGGTCGATCTCGCCCGGCGTGACCGTGCCGAAGGACGTGCCACGCGCGACGGCCGCGGCGAGCGCGCTCGTTACCGCGACGTGCGCGTGCCCGAGTATCATCGGCCCCCACGAGCAGACCAGGTCCACGTAGCGGGTGCCACACGTGTCGGTGAGATACGCGCCGCTTCCCGACGCCATGAATACCGGCGTGCCGCCGACGGCGCCGAACGCCCGCACCGGCGAGTTCACGCCGCCAGGCAGCACCGCGCA
>Ga0070707_100001957_pt1 | contig 19694 bp, 14 predicted proteins | sample KBSK5502metaG_FD_65468 | JGI IMG/M metagenome (GOLD analysis project Ga0070707, IMG submission 65468) | Corn, switchgrass and miscanthus rhizosphere microbial communities from Kellogg Biological Station, Michigan, USA - KBS K5-50-2 metaG | ecosystem: Host-associated > Plants > Roots >...
TGGAAAGAAACGACTCGAGGCACGCCGCTGAATAACGTCATTGATGTACACATCGCCAGGCTCCGCCGCAAAATCGATCTCGATCAATCCGTCAAGTTGATTCACACGATCCGAGGCGTCGGCTTCATGTTGCGTGAAGGAGAACCATGAGGGGGCTCAAGCCCAGAAGTGTTCGCGTTCGGCTGACGCTGTGGCATATCGGTTTCATGCTGCTGGTGCTGGGCGTGTATGCGTCGGTCGTATACACGATCGTACGCGACAACTCGTCGCGGCTTATGGATGAGCGCCTTCACGATGATTTCGATTGGGCTTCGGATATGCTCGCCCAGCGCCCTGACGGCAGCATTGCTCCCTACGATGAAACCGGCGAAGGTGACAGTCCGTGGCTTCAGGTGTGGAGCCTCGATGGACACCTGCTTTACGACACGCCCGAAGCGCGCCGGAATCCCGTTCCCAGAAGTGACAAACTCGCCGACGCCTCGAAGAACGAAGACCATGTCGTTACAGTTCCGGAGGTCAGTCCGCCGTATCGCGTCATGAGTGGAGGCGCAAGGATTGGCGGGCGGCCGGTCGTGGTGCAGGTGGCGCGATCCGAGGGTCCGGTTGCGCAGAACCTCCAGCAATTGATTAACATCCTCCTTCTCGGTTTGCCCTTCGCCATCGCCGTTGCCGGAATTGGTGGTTACCTTCTCGCGCGACGCGCTCTCGCGCCGATCGATCGCATGTCGGAGCGCGCTCGTTCCATCCATGCGGAGCGTCTGAATGACCGGCTTCCTGTCGATAATCCCGACGATGAACTGGGCCGGCTTGCCCTGGTTTTCAATGAAACGTTGACGCGCCTGGAGTCTTCATTCGATCAGATGCGCCGTTTCACCGCAGATGCCTCGCATGAACTGCGCACGCCGCTCACTGCGATTCGCAGCGTTGGCGAAGTGGGCCTGCGCGGCCGGCGCGACGAGACGGCATATCGTGAAATCATCGGCAGCATGCTGGAAGAAGTCGATCGCCTGGCGTTGCTGGTCGATCGACTGCTCATGCTGTCGCGCGCCGATACCGGCCAGGCGAATCTGTCGATCGATGTTGTCGATCTTCCGCAGCTGGCCGAAGAAATTGCGGATGCCTTGAGCGTGCTGGCCGAAGAGAAGAATCAAACGATCAACGTGCGCTTCGACATGGTTCCGCGCTGGGTCGGCGATCGGATGGTATTGCGGCAGGCTCTGCTCAATCTGGTCGATAACGCGATCAAATATTCGCCCGCCGGCGGCACAATCGAAGTTCGTGTCGCGCAAACGCAGGACGGCACGACGATCGATGTCGTCGACAGCGGTCCCGGCATTCCTCCCGAGCTCCAATCGCGCATTTTCGATCGTTTTTACCGCGTCGACAAAGCCCGCTCGCGCGAAAACGGCGGAACCGGTCTGGGTCTGGCCATTGCGAAATGGGCCGTCGAAGTCAATGGCGGCCGCCTGACTCTCGAACCGGCCACCGCGGGCGCGTGCTTCCGGATCACCTTGCCTCAAACCGCGACGAATGTAGCGGCCAACCATGATTCAATTTCGCAAATGGCTCATTCTTAGCCACCGCTATCTCGGCATCGCTTTATCCCTGCTTTTCGTAATGTGGTTCGTCTCCGGCATCGCCATGATTTTTGCGCGCGGCATGCCCGAGCTGACGCGCGACATGCGGATGGAAAGGCTCACGGAATTGAACATGGGCGCGGTCAAGCTGACGCCTGCCGAAGCTCTGTCCAAAGCGGAACTGGGTCGCACGCCGGCGCGAGCTGTGCTTCTCATGATCATGGATCGTCCCGCATATCGCTTCACGAGCAATGGCACGGTAACCGTCTTTGCCGATACCGGCGAAGTCCTGGAAGAAGTCGGCCGGCCTGGAGCAATGAAGATTGCGAGCGCCTACATGGAGCTGCCCGAGTCGAAATTGCACTACGCAGGCGAGCTTAACGAGCCGGATCAATGGACGCTCGAGCAACGTGGCGACCTGCCGATGCACAAAATCTCGGTCGACGACGAATCCCGCACGGAACTCTATGTCTCGGAAGTAACCGCCGAAGTCGAGCTGATGACCACGCGCGGGAGCCGCGCCCTGGCGTGGGTTGCGGCGATTCCTCACTGGATGTACTTCGCGCCCCTTCGCGTGAAGGATCAGACGTGGAGACAGGTTGTTTTGTGGACGTCGGGTGTGGGCGCCGTCCTCGCGCTGCTCGGAATCATCCTTTCGATGACTCAGTTCTCGACACGCTACGCGGGGCTCATGCGATGGCATTACGTGACCGGCACGATCTTCGGCGTGCTTGCATTGACATGGGTCTTCAGCGGATGGCTTTCAATGGAGCCGTACTTCTGGGCATCCGGTGGCGGAACCGGAAATCGAATTCGGCAAACGCTGAGCGGGGGGCCGCTCGATCTCGCAGCGTTCCCGGCAGTGGGTCCTGGAACCTGGTATGACGTTTTAGCCGCGCGCTTCCCAAAAGAGATCGAGTTCGCGCGAATTCAGGACGATCCGTACTTCATCGCGCGTGGCATCGCGGCAGAGCCCGTCCTGCTTTCCGCAAGTCCTTTTGCGGTTCGGCGCGAGCCCTTCTCGATCGATTCACTGATGAAGCGCGCGCAGCAGGGAAATCCCAATGTGGAGATTGTCGAGTCCCAGGTTCTCTCCGACTACGATTCTTATTACCATCCCGGCGGCAGTGATGGCCGCCGGCCGCCCCTGCCGGTGTTACGCGTGAAGTTCGGCGATCCCGACGCGACGTGGTTCTACATTGACCCGCACATGGGCCAGGCCGTTGGGCGGTTCACTCGCCGCCAGCGCCTTCAGCGATGGATCTATCACGGCTTCCACAGCCTCGATTTCAACTTCTGGTATTACAACGGCACGGTATGGCGCGCCACCATGGTTACGCTGAATGCGGGCGGCGCGCTGCTGAGCGGCATCGGATTGGTGCTTGCCGTCAAACGGGTGAAAAGAGGAATCAGCCACAAAAAGGCACAAAAGCCACAAAAGGTGTTTTTGTGAATTTTGTGCCTTTTTGTGGCTCCCCTCCAGTCGGAGTTGAAGATCGACGACACCCCCACGAAAACCGGCAGCGAGGACTATGCAATCGCCCGTACAATCCATACCGGCACGAAGAGTCCCGCCGCCCGCATCTGGTGACGGCCGCGAACAATCTCGGCTGACAGTTGAACCATCGTCGGTCTCAGCGACAGCCACAGCATCGATAGCCATACCGTCGGCCGCGGCATCCGGCATCTCGAGCGCAAAACTCGAAACGTCTCCGCCCTATCCTTCACCTTCACGCGCGCCACACGCGTAACCGTGGCCGGATCCAGTCACGAACCCTGTGGTACTGGCGTTCGTGACCGCCTATCCTGTCGTCCCATCCTTCTCACGCCGACCACGAAGATCCTCTCTCGAACTACGAACCGTCTCGCTGCAACTACGAAGCGCCTGCGGGCAACTACGAGCCGCCTCCGGGCAACCACGAACCGTCTCATCTTACCTGTCGCCGCCCTCGTTGCCTCTGAGATCAGCCGCACCGGTACTATCGCGCGCGATGCTCGCCCTACGGCGCACCGCATCGCCACCACGAAGCGCCGCACCGGGCACCACCGTCACGACGTGCGCCACGACGCGCTCGGTAGTCCGCGCGCCGTCGTCTCCGGTCACCACGAGGCCGCCCACACTTCAGATGACGGCCGTCGTAGCAGCGGTAAAATGCCTGATGGCGTGGGACAGAAGGGCCACTGCGGCCATAACGCGTTTCCTGCCGTCCGTGAGGGCGGCGATGCGAGGGGCGACGCCACCGGCGCTTTATGCATCGCGGCCGGCACTTTTCATTGCGGTCGTCAAAAACCGCGAAAAAGACGTCCGTAGGCTTGCGCCGGCTTTCGACTCCTTTCATATTGCTCGCGCAAGTTTGCGTAGAGACAACTACGAACTGTGCAGCGCCGCAGCCGCCGCGTTTAAAGAAGCCATGGATTCGATGCGATTCAGCTGGTACAACGTACTCCTCACCCGGTGAACCCGGAAGCAACACAGCATCTTTCTCATGGCTCCGGGTTTCCTTTGTGGTCAAATACTAGTCCGAAATGGCCACCAACCTCAAAAAGACAAACGTCGTAATCATCGGCGCGGGCGCGGCTGGTGGCGTGGCCGCGCTTCCGCTCGCTCAGGCGGGACTCGAAGTCATTGCGATCGAAGCGGGAGGCTGGGTGAGTACGCGCGACATGGCCCCCGACGAGTTGCGTTATCAACGCGGCTGGCCGGCAAAATTCCAGAAGGTGAATGGTGAGATTCCCACGCACCGGCCGACCGCATCATCGCCGATGACGCCGCGCGCCGAGGTTCATCCGATGATGAATGGTGTCGGTGGCACATCCATTCACTATTGGGGGCAAAGCTGGCGCCTGAATCCTTGGGATTTCAAAGTCATCAGCGAAACCAGGCGACGATATAACGCTTCACGAATTCCGAAAGGCTCGACAGTCGAGGACTGGCCGTTCGGCTACGACGAACTGGAGCCGTATTACGACCGCGTCGAGCGTGAGATCGGAGTTTCCGGCAAGGCAGGGAACATCAACGGGAGGATAGACAAGCGCGGCAATATCTTTGAAGGCCCTCGCAAGCGCGAATATCCGATGCCGCCATTACGCAGCACCGGCTTCACCGAAATGATGTCGGCCGCCGCAACTAAATTGGGTTGGAATCCTTTTGCGGGTCCGTCTGCAATCATAAGCCAGTCGTACCAGGGACGGCCGTCGTGCGTGTACCACGGCTACTGCAATCGAGGCGGCTGCCACGTGAACGCGAAGAGCTCGACCGCGGTTTCCACTATTCCGAAAGCGCAGGCAACGGGACATTTCAAGATCGTCACCGAAGCCCGTGTGAATACGATCGAAGTGGATAAGAACGGACGCGCCAGTGGCGTCATCTACATCAAGGATCGACAGGAGTATTTTCAGCCCGCCGACGTTGTGCTTCTTGCGACATATACGTACGAGAATGTCCGCACCCTGCTATTGTCGAAATCGCCGGCTTATCCAAACGGCCTTTCGAACAATCATGGTCAGGTCGGCAGGCATTACTTCAGTCACAACACAACGGCTCTCGTAACGGCGCTCTTTCCATTCAACATCAATACCTGGTATGGCACGCCCGGACAGGGTGTCGCAGTCGATAACTGGGCCGATGACAACTTCGATCATTCCGCGCTCGATTTCATCGGCGGCGGAAATCTGTGGGTCTATACGGAAAGGCGTCCCATTGCGGCGGCGAGCATGAGCACGTGGAATCGCGCGCCGCTGTGGGGTTCGGCATGGAAGGCATTCATCAAGGAGAACGGGGATCGGCAGAACGCGTCATATATCCAGAAGACCACGCTGCCTTACGAAGACAACTATCTCGATCTCGATCCGGCTGTCCGCGATCCGCTGGGCTTTCCGGTGATTCGACTCACTGCGGAGTTCAAAGAGAACGAGAGAAAAGTAGCCCTATTCATGCAGGACAAGATGGAGGAATGGTATCGGGCCGCCGGCGCCAGCGCGATTCAGCGAGCGGGCATCGGGCCGATGAGTTTGTCCACGCACGCGTATGGCGGCACTCGCATGGGCGACAATCCCGAAACGAATGTCGTCGATCGGTGGGGGTTCTCGCACGAGGTGCCGAACCTGGGAGTGATCGGCGCGTCAGTCATGGGAACGAGTGGCGCTCACAATCCCACGCTTACTGTTCAAGCGCTGGCATGGCGCACGGCCGAGCATCTGATCAAGAACTGGAAGGGGAAAAATTAGCCACAAAAGGCACAAAAAGCACAAATATTTTTTCTTCTTTGTGCCTTTTGTGCCTCTTTGTGGCTGATCTTCCCTATGGAACCTGTGGTTTCTCGAAAGGCTTCTGCTCGGGAGTCAGCGCCTTCAGGAAGGCGATGAGCTGGGCTCTCTCGCCGGCTTTCAGTGTCTTCGGTTTCAGCTTCTCATCGAGGTTGGGATTCTTGATGCCGCCTTTCAGCATCAGGTCCACCGCATCTTCGAGCTTTGCTGCGCGGCCATCGTGGAAGTAGGGAGCGGTTACGGTGATGCTGCGCAGAGTCGGAGTCTTGAACGCGCCCTTCATCGTGTCGGCATCGGGATTTTTCGTTCCGGCCTTCTCCGCGGCATCGCCAAGAATCTTGCCGCGGCCGAGATCCGGCATGGGCTTATCGAAACCGATTCCGACGTTATGGAACAGCGTGTCGGTGAACAACGGCGGCAGATGGCAAAGCGTGCAATTGGCTTTGTCCGAATTGCTGAAGACATCGAATCCCTTCACGACATCGTCGCCAACCGCAGACTTGTCGCCGCCCTGATATTTATCCCATGGTGAATCTTTCGAGAGGATGGTTCGCACGAACGCAGCGATCGCCTTCGAGATGTTGTCGCCGGTTGCCGGCCCGCTGAACACTTTCTGGAAGTCCGCTTTGTACGCATCGATGCCATTCAACGTCATCGCGACCGCGTCCGGATCGCCGCCCATCTGGCCTCTCCACGCGGCGGTGACCTGACCTTCGAGCGTCGCCGCCCGTCCGTCCCAGTACCACTGTTTGTAGTAGCCGACGTTGTACAGGGTTGGCGTGTGGCGCGTATTCACCATTCCGTCGGACCTCGTCGAGAACGGTTTGCCATCGGCCCAGCCTTTATCCGGCATGTGGCAGCTTTCACACGACATCATCCCCGTTTTGGAAAGCCGGGTATCGAAGAAGAGTTTCTTGCCCAGTTCCACTTTATCCGACGTTACCGGATTGTCCGCAGGAATTGCCATCTCACCGAGCGATCCGGTGTCCAGCTTCGACACTTTATCCGCCGCCGGTGAAGCAGAGGGCGCCGGCTGAGCCGCGGGCGCCGGTTTTTCGGTGTTGCTCGCGCAGGAAGCCGCGAACACGAGCATTGCAAGCGCAAGGATCTTGGCAGATTTCATGGAGCATTCCTCACTAGGCTAAAGTGTTAGGTAAACGCCAACGCCGGATGTTAGCTCACCGTTCGATTAGCCGTCCATGAAGATTTTGAAACTGAAGTCGAGGCGGGCTGGCGTATCCCGCGCGACCCGTGACGGCCCCGAAGGGCAAGCCCGATAGGGCGCAGCCTTAAACGAAGGCGCCGAAACGCCGGAAGGAGCGTGGTGATGCTCAGCAGAATTCCGCCAAGACTGAGACCAATCACGACGATGTCCCACGCCGGACGGCGATACACCAGAAACGGAAAGTCGAGGTCGTGAAGACCTTTATATAGCCATCGATTCAGGCGCGACCGGCTCTCGGTTCGCGTCATCTGCCCGTGCTGCGGATTCAGATAAAGCCACGTCCTTTGCGCATCATTAAACCGCACGCGAAGCACGGGCAGCGGCCGTGTTCCATCCTGGCTGTAGTAATACCAGTCGTATTCGTTCAGCCATGTCGCGTCCTGGACCGGCACGCCGGGCATTGCGGCGCGCGCAACGGCATACATGTCTTCGTCGCTGAATCGGCGGAACAGCCCGTGCTTTGGCGTCACCGCCGAAACGATGACATGATCGCGATTGAGTTGCAGCGCGAGGAAGTCGGAGATGCTGGTGTTCGTCAGTTGTTCCGCTTCCTGGAGCGAACAGGGACGATACGCAACGAAGAACGGCTCGCCGCGGAACTGCAGAAACTCGATCTCTTTCGGGACAAACGCCGGAGTGATTGCCGCAACGACATCGCGCAGGCGGTTGGCCGTGATTGGTTTGAAATCGATCTTTCCGCCGGTTGGCGCTTCACGCTGCTGCTTTGTTGCCGGACCTCCGCGAAGCGATTGGAACGGACCGAGAGACAGCGCTCCGCTGAAAGCCCACGTGAAGCTGACCACACCGAACAGCAGTCCTGTGTAGTGATGCCACTTCATCATCCCCGCGTATGGAGAATGGGAGCGCACGCCTTTGTGACGGAATCGTGGGCTCAAGCCGTAACGCCAGATCCCGATCACGATTCCGGAAATGCACATCAAACATCCGATCAGCGAGCCCCAGATGATCGACTGATTCCAGAATTGCGTGTGCCGGCGGAATGGCGTGAAGTACATCCAGTGCAGAACGCCGCTCAAATAACCGCGGAGCCGCCCGCGTGAATCCGTCTTCAAAACGGGCTCGCCGGTTGTCTCCGAGACATAGAAGTACGTGCCGGCGGCGTCATCGAGCGCGAAGCGATGCAGGGGCATGAGGTCGCGCACGACGCTTTGCAGAGTCCATTGATCGGAGTCCGTGAGGTATCCATCGTAACGCAGCGTCGACTGATGCTCCGGTATGAAGTCCCACAACACATTCATCGCTTCGAGCGGATCCATGGCTTCGAGGACCTCGCCATTGTCTGCGTAAATCGTCGTCCAGCCGGTGCTGCTTAATATGCGGTACACGGGCCGATCGTGAAGCATTGCCACGCGCAAGCGCGACGGTGATTTCAGGTTCGCGCCCAGCACCGCCTCTTCCGGCGTGATCCGCACGTGCGAGAGATCCAGCGGCCGCATGCGCGCCAACCGCTCCTCCGCCTTCAGATGAGGCATGCCCCAGTACATGAAAAAGATGCCCGACACAAACCACGCCAGAAACACGAGTCCCATGAAAATGCCGAGCCAGCGGTGTGAGTAGATGAGCAGCTTGCGCCAATCCAGTAGCTTTCGCGGATTCATTTTAAAAGTCTCTGGTGATCGTGACGTCGAATGAGCGCGGGGGTTCAAGACGGCCCGAGGTCACGCTCACGGATGGCGTGTAGATCTTGTCCATCAGGTTGCGGCCGCGAATTCTGACGCGCATACCTTTTGCAAATCGATATGCGATCTGCGTATCGAGCGTTGTGTACGAACCGACGCGGCGTGTGTTCGCCGTATCGCCCCATCGCGCGCCGACCTGGCGGATCGTTGCGGAAATATCCACGGGTCCGATTCGCTGCGATGGCGTCAGGTTCCATACGACGTGGGGGATGTTCGTCGGCGTGTTGCCGTTGCGCGAAACGTTGAGTCCACTAACGATCTCAATGAAGTCCGTGAAATTCGCGCTGGTCACCGCGTAATCCGCGGCGACGGTGAGATGCATCGTGGGGCGTCCGACGACTGACAGCTCCACTCCCCGGCTCGTCTGACGTCCGACCTGCTGATTCGTGCTGACGTTATTCACCAGCGTCGTGATCAGCAGATCCCGCTTGTCGATGGAGAAGTAGGCGATCGTGCCGTCCAGACGCCGGCCGAACGCGCTGCCCTTCGCTCCGAACTCCCATTGGCGTCCCGGCACCAGGCTGAAGAGCTGCTTCGAACCGTCGAGATCCACGAGCTGCGTTGTGGGTTGAACGGCGCGGCTGTAGCTCGCGTACAGGTTCGCGCCGGGCGTGATATCGAAAACCGCACCGGCACGGCCGGTTGTCGGATAGTAGTTGCTGCTCGCCGTAATCTTCGATGGGTAAGGGATGTAGTCGAGAGCGATATCTTCCCATCGCACTCCACCGACAAACTTCAACCGATGGGTCGCTTCAAGAACCGCTTCGCCGTACGTGGCGCGCGTATTGATGAAAACATCGCGCTGCTTCTGATATGCGATGCCCGGATCATAGATCGGCGCCGGATTGTACGGATCCACGCTGAACCGGATGGTCGAGCCTCCATTGAATCCACCGCGAAACAGCCGGTTGCGCTGCACCTCGAACCCGGTTGTGAAATTCACCGGTCGGCCGAACACGCGAGTTTTCTTGTGGGCGTCGACGCGATTGCCGACGAGCAGATCGTCGCGATAGATCAGGAACAGCGACTGCACATCGACCTTCTGAGTCGCCGGATTGTAGGCGTAGCTTTCAAAGTTGCGCCAGTCGAGACGGTGCGTGGAGGCGAATGCCTGATTGTGGATACTCCAGCCGTTGGGCAACGCGATATCCCCAATGATCTGGCCCCAGTTGTTGTGAGACTTCGTCAGGCGATCCTGCATGTTGTAATTCAGGTTGCGTGTGCGCGGATCGATCTGGCCGTTGATGAACGGCGTCGCGTAGTAACTCGACGTGTTGTCGTCGCTGTACGTTCCGTATCCTTTCAAATGCACGGCTTCCAGGGGTGACCAGTGAATGCTGGCCGCCATCACGCGAAGCCGCTGCGGCGAGTGGATGGTGTATCCGTCCGTGCTCGAATATGACGAGTCGACGCGCGCCTCCAGGTTCCTGGCAATCGGCACATTGAATCCCACGCCCGTTCGATACGATCCGAAACTGCCGTACGAAACCAGACTGTCGATTCCCATCGAGGACTTCGGTTCCTTCGAAATCATGTTCACCGCGCCGCCGATGGCGCCCTCGCCATACATCAGCGAAGCCGGGCCCTTCAGAACTTCGATGCGATCGAGAATGAATGTGTCGACGGGCCGGCTGCTTTGCGAGCTGGTGTTCTGGCGAATACCGTCGCGCATGATGGAAATGTCGTTGCCGCTCCATCCGCGCGTCGAATATCCGGGAATGGAGCCGACACCCGTGCTTGTGACCATTCCAACGCTGAGCTGAACCGCTTCGATCGCGGAACGCGCGCCGCGGTCGCGCATCAGCTCCTGTGGAATCAGCGCGAGACTGGCCGGCAATTCCCGGAGAGGAATATCGAGGCGTGTGCCGCCTGTTGCCGGCGTCTCGAGCTGAATGGGATCGGGAGGACCCGCGACAGTCTCGACCTGCACGGCTTCCTTCAGGGCCGCGAGTTCGAGGCTGACGGCAAGGGCCGTCGATCCACTTTGCACTGTGGCCGGTCTTTGCCACTGCGCAAATCCGTCACGACTCACAATGAGCGTCCACTCACCCGGCGCGATATCGCCGAAAAGCGCAACGCCATCGGCGCCTGTCGTTGTCGTGCGTTCAAGTCCGTTCTGATTCAGTTTGACCTGTGCGTTGGCGACGCGGCCGCCGGTTGCGTCGGTCACGGTGATTGTGAATTGTGATTGTTGAAACAGCATTGCAAACAGCAATGCAGCCAGAATTCGTGAAGTCATCAGCATGAGGCCGGATGATAGTGAGGGCCATCACGCGGCGCGACTGAAGACTTAATGAAGAGTTCCTTAACGAAACTTTAAGGAGGCTTAAGGAAACGTACAGGATAAGCCGTGTAATCCGTGGCTAATCTCTTTCCAAAGGCATATGCTTCAGCCATGCCGAGATTAGCCAACTGCATCGCGCTCGCAGTTGTCGTGACCGTCGCTCTGTTGCCGCTCTGCGAAATCTTTGACAAAACGGATCAATGGTCTGAGGACGGCGCGGATGTGGTTTTCTACATCATCTGCCTGTTTTGCTTCCTCGCATGGTCGGTCCGCCACGGAAAGATTCTCATTAAGCGTGTTGCGTCGCTGCGAGTCGAACTGCTCGCGACGGTCCAGCAACCCTGGGTGGAACGCCGGCACGCGCGTCCCGTGTCCGAGCAGCAGGAGCTGTTTCTCACCTTCTGCGACCTCCGTATTTAGAACCTCGCGCCTCCGCTTCTTCAATTAATCCGTCCCTTCATTAACGAGGATCCACATGCAAAAGTGCATTCTTGTATTTGTGCTGTCTATTGGTCTGACAGCGTGTGAGTCGGAAGCGGAGCGCGAGCGTGAGGCCCGGCGGCAGGTTCAAGCGAAGTCCAGTGCTGCTCCGGATGGCTCCGTTCGTCTCACCGAAGAGCAGGTTCGCATCAACAACATTCAAACTGCCGCAGCGATCGAAGAGCAGATCGCTCCCGTGATCACGGCGCCCGGCCGGATCAAACCTCGATCCGGCGCCGAGTCGCAGGTATTCGCGCCATTTGCCGGACGGCTTATCGCAGCTTCCGCCCAGGTGCCGAGGCTGGGAGCCGAAGTCCGCGAAGGGCAACTGCTCGCTGAAGTCGAGCAGATTTTTGCCGCGCCGGAGCGCGTTCAGTTCAGGGCCGCCTCGCTCCAGCTCCAAACCGATATCGATCACGCGCGGCAGGAGCTCGATCTGCGCGAGAAGGAGCTCGACCGGGCCCGCCAGCTTTATGATGGCGGCGCCATCGCTCTCAAGGAGCTTCAGGCCTCCGAGTTTGCCGTCAATCAAGCGCGAACGAGACTCGAAGGCGCCGGGCGAGCCAAGGCCGAATACGATCAGACCGCAACGCAGCAAAGCGAGCAACGCCGAACGCCGATTCGGGCGCCGATCACAGGGACGGTCATTGCGATAGATCTGGTCTCCGGGCAGCAGGTGGAACCATCAAAAAGCCTGATGACGATTGTGGACACGGCCACAGTCTGGGCAGAGCTGGCCGTCCATGAGAGCGATTTGAGCGAGGTGCACCGCGCAGTGACAGCCGACATCGTCGTTCCCTCAGATCCCAATCGCGTTTACAAGGGACGCATCGTCAATACCGGCGTGGCTCTCGATCCACAGAATCGCACCCTGCCTGTAACGTTTGCGATTCCAAACGCCGATCGCCGCCTGAAGCTCGAAATGTTTGTGGAAGGCCACATTCCCGTTGGATCGGCTCAAAAAACTGTTCTCGTCCCTGCATCCGCTCTCCTTTCGGAGCAGGGTGTTTCAAGCGTATTTGTCGAGACGTCACCCGGAGTATTTCAGCGCCGCGTTGTGATGGCCGGACAACGGCATGGACGGAGCTTCGCAATCGTCTCGGGCCTTCAGCCCAATGAGAAAGTCGTCTCCGTCGGCGCCCAATCATTGAACAGTGAAACGCTGAAGAACCTGATTCCCAGCGACGAGGAAGGAGGGAAACGCTGATGCTGAATCGCGTGATCCTGTGGTCGCTGCAAAACAGGCTGGTCGTGCTGGGACTCGGGCTCCTGCTCTTCGGATTTGGAATTTATTCAGCGGTGAAAGCTCCGCTGGATGTCTTTCCCGATTTCGCTCCGCCGCAGGTTGTGCTTCAAACCGAAGCGCCAGGAATGTCGGCCGAGGAAGTCGAGCAACTGGTGACGCTGCCGTTGGAAACTCAGCTCAATGGCACAGCACAACTGGAAACGATTCGCTCGTCGTCGATCGTCGGGCTTTCGGTCATCACCTGCGTCTTTCAAGCCGGCACCGATATTTTTCGCGCGCGGCAGCTCGTGTCCGAAAAGCTTCAGCTCGCGGGCGCGCATCTTCCCACCGCGGCGGGCGCACCGCAGATGATGCCGATCATCTCGAACGTCGGCATCATTCTGAAGATCAGTCTCACCTCCGACAGAACGTCTCTCATGGATCTCCGGACGCTTGCGGACTGGACCATTCGGCCCCGGTTGCTGGCGGTTCCCGGTGTCGCGCAGGTGACGACGTTCGGAGGAGAGGTCAAGCAGTACCAGGTCATTCCCGATCCGATAAAACTGAGAGACTACGGACTGACTCTCGCCCAAGTCATCAACGCGGCGCGCCGCGCGAATGAAAATGCGGGAGCGGGATTTTTCGACACGACCCAGCAATCGATGGTCATTCAGGGCGAAGGGCGGGTCCATTCGCTTGGCGATCTGGAGAATGCGATCGTCGTGGTCAAGAACAACGTTCCGATTCGCATCCGGAATGTCGGCCGTGTGCAATTCGGCGCCGAGTACAAAGTCGGCGATTCATCCGCATTCGGAAAACCATGCGTGTTTCTCGTAGTCAACAAGCAGCCCTCGGCGAACACGCTGACCGCGACGAGAGCCGCTGAAGCGGCGCTCGACGAGGTCCGGCGTGCCTTGCCTGCGGATGTAGTTGTCGATGGCGCAATTTTCAGGCAAGCCACTTTTATTGAGCGTGCGATATCGAATATCAACTCGGCCATGATCCAGGGCGGCATCCTCGTGATCATCGTGCTGCTGTTGTTTCTGTTCAGCTGGCATGCCGGCGTCATCAGTTTCACAGCGATTCCATTGTCACTGCTGGTGGCGATCCTGACGCTGCAGCGGCTGGGCGGCACGATCAATACGATGACGCTGGGCGGCCTGGCGATTGCGATCGGCGAGGTTGTCGATGATGCCATCATCGATGTTGAAAATGTATTCCGCCGCCTGCGCGAGAATCGCGCCCGCGAGAATCCCGAGCCGGTGCTTTCGGTCATCTATCATGCATCGGCGGAGGTGCGAGGCTCCGTCGTGTACGCGACCGTCATCGTGGCGCTGGTCTTCCTCCCGATCTTTTCGCTTTCGGGTTTGGCCGGCCGGATATTCGCGCCTTTGGGCTACGCGTACATCATTTCGATTGTCGCATCGCTTTTCGTGGCGCTCACCATCACACCCGCGCTCTGTTACTTCCTGCTCCCCGCAGTGGCAACGCGGTCCGAAGACACGCGCACCGTGGGCTTTCTCAAGCGTCATTACCATCGCGCCCTCCATCCGGTCCTCGATCATCCATGGCTGGTGATGGGCTTCTCTGCATTGCTGATCGCGGGCACGCTGATGGTGATTCCTTTTCTGGGCGGCGAATTTCTACCGGAGTTCAATGAAGGCAATTTGATTCTTCACATGAATGGACTGCCGGGCACATCGCTCGATGAATCGATGCGAGTCGGCGCGATCGTGCAGGACCGGCTCCGGCAGGTTCCGGAAACGCTCAAGGTCGCGCAGCGTTCCGGCCGCGCGGAGCTGGGTGAAGACACGTTCGGCCCCAACATCACCGAACTCGATGTCAACCTTCGCGAAAGTCCTCGCGTGCGTGACGACGTCATCGACGACGTCCGCCGGCATCTGGAGGGCATCACCGGATTCACCTTCAACATCATGCAATTCATCTCGGAGCGCATTGAAGAGACGCTGACCGGAACGACGGCCTCGGTTGTCGTGAAGATCTTTGGGCCGGATCTCGATGTTCTCCAATCGAAGGGAACGGAAGTCCGGAATATCATGGTCGGGATTCCAGGAGTGACCGACCTCACGCTCGAACAGCAGACGGGCGTTCCGAAACTGCTCATCCAGTTTCGGCGCGATGCGATGGCCGCGCATGGTCTGAATAGCGCGGAGGTCGCCGAAGCGATCCAGACTGCGTTTTTCGGATCGAAGGTTTCCGAGGTGTTCGAGCAGCAGAAGTCATTCGATCTGGTGGTGCGATTCGATCCAGCCGAGGCATCCAACCTCGACGCGATTCGTGCAACGCTCGTTGACACGACTGTCGGCGGCAAAATTCCGCTCGCCGATCTTGCGGACATTCAAATCGTCAACGCGCCCGGCACGATCAATCGCGAGAATGCGCAGCGGCGTGTTGTGGTTTCATCGAATGTGAACGGCACGCTGTCGACTGTCGTTCAGGAAATCAAAAAAAGGATCGGCCAAGGCATTCAGCTTCCGCCCGGGTACTACATCGCGTACGGCGGGCAATACGAGGCGCAGACGGAGGCATTTCGCGAAATCCTTCTTCTGGGCACGGCCGCGGTGGTGGGCATATTCCTGTTGCTGTTTCTGGCGTTCCGATCGCTGCGGCAAGCAATTCTCGTCATGTCTAATCTTCCTCTCGCTCTGGTCGGCGGTGTCGCGGCCGTCCTCATTGCGAGCGAAGGTGAAACTTCCGTCGCATCACTCGTGGGTTTTGTCACGCTGTTTGGCATCGCAACGCGGAACGGCATCATGCTGATGACCCACTACAACCATCTCATGGTCGAGGAGAACATGCCCTTTGGCCGCGGTCTCATCGTTCGCGGCGCGATGGAACGGTTGTCGCCCATTCTGATGACCGCACTTACAGCCGGTCTCGGCCTGCTTCCACTCGCATTGAGCGCAGGCCGCCCCGGCCGCGAACTGGAACAGCCGATGGCCGTGGTCATTATTGGAGGCCTGCTGACATCGACGCTTCTCAACATGTTCGTGCTGCCGGCTCTGTATTTGAAATTCGGGCGCACCGTCGAAGCCGAACAACGAGTCATCCTCGAGCAGAAGATCGCTCGCGAACATCTTTCATAAACGGACGAACAACGGAGAACGCTATGACAATGATCGTTCTTTTCCTTCTTCAGGCCGCAGTTGGAATGTCCTTCGATCAACTCTCGCAGACAGCGCTAGCTCAGAACAAAAGTCTGCAGGCAGCCCGCGAGCAGCTTCGCCAGGCGGAGGCGCGACTGACGCAAGCGCGGCTCCGGCCAAACCCCACGCTCGATTTCTCGCATACGACGGATGTCATGTTCGCCAACGAAGGCGAGAACGGATTCGCCGTCACATTCGCGCAACCCATCGAGATCGGGGGGAAGCGGATGAACCGCATGCGTGTCGCCGAAGCCGAGATCGAACTGGCAAAAGCGGGAATTGCGGAATCCGAGCGCCAATTGATCGGGCAGTTGCGCGTCGTCTACCTGAGGGCCGCCGAAACCTCAGCGCGGCTGAATCTTCTGGAGCGCACACGCGGCTTGAATCAGCAGATGGTGAAGGTGATGAACGTGCGACTCGCTTCAGGAGACGCGTCACGCCTCGATTCGCATCTGTTGCAGGCGGAAAACAACCGAGTCGAAGCACAGCGGCTTCAGGCCGAGGGACAATTCACAGACGAGATGTTTGAAATTCGAAGACTCGCGGGCATTTCGCCAGATGAACCGCTGTCGCTCAATCCGCTCGCCAGTGGAGCGTTACCAGTGCGCAGTGACGCGGAGCTTGTCGAACTGGCATTGCGAAGCCGTCCCGATCTTCAGGCCGCACGCTTACGGGAGGCATTGGCGGATGCCGGCATTGCGCTTGCCCGCTCGCAGGCTGTGCCCGATCTTACCGGTTCCGTCCGGTACGCGCGCGAACCGACGGTAAGCCGCTTTCAAACGCCCACTCAGCCGCGAGCTTTCGAAAAGGACAGCATTCTCGATTTCGGCATCTCTATTCCTTTGCCGTTTTTCAATCGAGAACAGGGCCACATTCGCGAAGCGGCATCCAGGACCACGCAGACCAGAGCCGAACGCGAAGCTCTTGAACACAACATTCGAGTCGAAGTTGCCGCCGCCGCGCGCCGGTACCAGTTGGCCTTGCGATCTTTGGAATTGATTCGAACCGGTGTGGTCGGCGAGACGGAACAAGGATTTTCGATCACGCAGCTCGCATACCGGCTCGGTAACGCAAGACTCGTCGACGTCATGCTTCAACAGCGCTCGCTGGTTGAAGCCGAGATCGCCGCAGTATCGGCGCAATCGGAAGTCGATGCCTCTCGCGCCGCGCTGGACATAGCTGTCGGAATCCGTCAGTAGGGCTTCGGAGAGTACCGCTCAAAGATTGGCGAAATCACGCTAGGCGCTGCGCGGCTTGTCGGGCGCCCGATTTTCTTCGCGATGACCATCATCATTCTCGCGTTTGTTCCGGTCTTCGCGCTGACGGGCATGGAAGGAAAGCTGTTTCACCCGCTGGCTTTCACGAAAACCTTCGCGATGGTTGGATCGACGATCATCGCTGTTACGCTCGTGCCGGTCCTTTGCACACTTCTGGTTCGTGGGCGCCTTCACCGGGAAGAAAGCAATCCCGTGATGCGGATCCTTCGCGCGATCTATGCGCCTGTCCTTCGCTTCGCCCTGCGACATCGTACGCTCACGCTCGCATGTGCCGCATTGTTATTCGGATTCGCCATATTCCTCGCCGGCAGTATCGGATCGGAATTCATGCCGCCGTTGGATGAGGAAACCGCGATGTGGATGCCGATGACCGATCCCAGCATCTCGCTATCGAAAGCGACGGAATTGATGCGCGAGCAAGACCGGATTATTGCTCAAGATCCCGTTGTGGCCTCTGTTGTGGGTAAGATCGGCCGCGCGGAAACCTCCACGGATCCTGCCCCGATCAACATGAGCGAGACGATCCTTACGTTCAAGCCCAAAGACCAGTGGCCAGCCGGGTTGACGAAGGACGCCATCATGCAGCGCCTCGACGAGAAGCTGCGCATGCCCGGCGTCACAAACATCTGGACGCAGCCCATTCGCAATCGCATCGACATGTTGTCCACCGGAATCCGGACTCAGGTGGGCGTGAAGGTGTTTGGCTTCGACCTGAAGACGATCGAAAAGAAGTCCATTGAGATCGAACGCGTCTTGCACGACGTGCCGGGAGCCGCGGATCTTTACGCGGAACGTTGTTGCGGGCCTTTTGCCAATCATGTGGTCCACCCATACAGGCGCGGAAGTGATGAAACCCCTTGCCACGCCCGTTCTCGGCGGCATGATCAGCTCGCTACTTCATGTTCTGATCGTGACCCCGGTCATATTCACCGCCTTTCGGGAACGTGAACTCCAACACCAAAGTGAACGTCGCGCAGGTATTCGACAGTAGGGCCGAATTTGTCATGAAATGCCTGGCTCACGTTCGCCGTGAAATCCTCCCAATCGGAAGCGCTCAATCTGTTTCGCAGTACAAGTCCCTGGACGCTGGCTTCGCGCGATAACAGGTACTCATTGGTCTGCATCCGAACGGGGTAATGCCGGGTTTGAGTCGAGACAGAAGCCAGGCCTGCTGTTTCCAGTACTCGTGACACATTTTGGATTCGGGAAAACCAGGCATCCCATGGAATTTGTTTAAAGAAATCATTGAGCAACTGTTCGCGATCGAAGTAACGAGTTGCGGTGTCGGTCCAGAGCGCAGCCGGGGCATTCGCGACTTCGCCCCAGACACTCATGGCGACACGGCCGCCGGCACGGCACACTCGCGTCATCTCGGCGAGGCCGTCCTGGTAATTCGCGAAGTGAGTAACCACGAAGCCGGCCAGTACGACATCGAAGGCGTCATCACGAAAGGGCAGCACCGGCATTTGACCTAAAACCAAAGTGCACGTTTCCCTCGGCGCATGCCGGATCATTTCGATGGCAGGATCGACGCCAACAATGAAACCTTCGGGTCCGGCTGCTGTCCTCGCTGCCGTCGCGACCACGCCGGTTCCCGTGCCGACGTCGAGCACAACGTCGCCTGTGGACACGCCGGCGACTTCGACAAGATCGTGGCCCGGCGCATTGAATTGCAGCCGGGCTGCGATGCGGTCGTACACCGCAGCCATTTCGGGATCAGAGTAAGGCGATTTGCTCAACGCTTCGAGCCTCGACTCGAAATTCGTATTGTAGCGACGTTTTCGGCGCGCGGATTGCAGCTTGTTTTCTTAAAGTTGCAACTTCATTGGAGGTACCAAAAAATGAAAGCCAATATTGCGGCGCTCATTGCGGGTATCGCGCTGCTGATATTAGTCCTTCCGCTGCAGGCGCATCATCCCTTTGCCGCGCAATACGACAAAGACAAGCCCGTGACCCTGACGGGAACCGTCACAAAAGTGGACTGGGCGAATCCGCATGCTCATATCTTTATGGACGCCAAAGATTCGAACGGCAAGATGGCGAATTGGGAGTTCGAACTCGGTAGCCTTAAGAAGCTTCAAAGTCTCGGATGGAAAAGGGATTCCATCAAGATGGGGGATCAAGTGACGATTGAAGGCTGGCAGGCCCGCAATGGAAGCAATCGGGCCAACGCCAACACGGTCACCAAGGCCGGCGGCCAGAAAATGACCGCAGGTTCGTCGTACAACGAACACCCGAAAGAGAAGCATACCGGCAACTAAGCATGCCTGTCAGGTTCGGCGAAGTCACTTCGGCTTGATCGCCGAACCTGTGCTTTTGGCCCGCCTCATGCAGCCTCTTTAATTAAAAGAATCATTTGAGTGGGGATTCAGACTGGGTCGGCCCAAATTGCCCCGTACGGTTGGAAAAACCGTCCCCAGCCGTTGATCGCATGGGCCTGACTTTAACACCAAATATGTTCTTCTATCCCGGTACATGGAACCACCAAGCTTA
>Ga0070707_100001958_pt1 | contig 19690 bp, 15 predicted proteins | sample KBSK5502metaG_FD_65468 | JGI IMG/M metagenome (GOLD analysis project Ga0070707, IMG submission 65468) | Corn, switchgrass and miscanthus rhizosphere microbial communities from Kellogg Biological Station, Michigan, USA - KBS K5-50-2 metaG | ecosystem: Host-associated > Plants > Roots >...
GCGACGAGGCGCATGGCGCTCATGAAGGGTAGCGTGCTCGCCGCGCGCACGACGTCGTCGACGGACACCTCGGCGCCCTCGAAGATCTCGCGCCCGAGCGCGGCTTCGCCGGGCTCGCGGAACAGCCCGCGAGTGGCCGCGGCCAGCGCGTCATCGAGGAGCTGCGGATCGGGACCGTGGAGAAGGGCGACCGGCGGCGGCTGACCGCGACCGGCGGCCTGCAGGAACGCGGCATAGTCCATGGCGTCGCGGCTCAGAAGCGATCGATCGCGAGGCTCACGATCGAGCGCGCGATCTCGCCCGCCGCCGCGGTCAGCGCCGTCTCTTCGATAGAGATCGTCGCCGAGACGGGGCCGGTCACGCGGAAGTCCGCCTGCTCGCTCACGCCGTTCTGTTGGAAGAGCGTCGCGTTGCGCCGCACGTCGCGCATCTTGAGATTCAGCACGACCACCACCCGATACTCCTGGATGTTGAGGGTCGGGTCGAATGCAATCGGCGAGACGCTGTAGCCCGTGACCTCACCGTCGAGAATCGCGTCGGCATCCGCGGTCCGCACGACCCGCAGTCGCCCGTTTGTTACGAACGCCTGGGCGACGGCGCGGGTGATGATCGCCTCGACCCCGGGCTGCGATGTGCGGTTCACAAAGATCGGCACCGCGACCGTTTGAAGGTGAGAGGGCAGCGTGCCGCGGAACGAGTAGCCGCACGCGCCCAGCGCGAGGGCGGCGACGGCCAGCGTGAGCGCCCCCAGTCGGGGCCGCCTCACGCGCGCGTCACGATGTTGACGAGACGGTTGGCGACGACGACCACGCGCTCGACGGCGCGCTCGCGCACCCAGGGCTGCACGCGCTCGTCGGCGAGCGCCAGGCGCTGGATGCGCTCCTCGGGCGTGCCGACGGAGATGTTGAGCCGGCTGCGAACCTTGCCGTCCACCTGGACGACCAGGGTCACTTCCTGCCGCACGAGCGCCGCGGGATCCGCCTCCGGCCACGGGCGTGTGAAGAGACTCTCGGCGTGGCCGAGCTGGGCCCAGAGCTCCTCGGTGACGTGTGGCGCAATCGGCCCGAGCAGGAGCAGCGTCGTCTCCACCGCCTCGCGCAGGAGCGCCGCGCGCTCCGCCGCCGGCATTCCGTCGTGGGAGGCCGCCTCGAACGCATAGAGCGCGTTGACGAGCTCCATGACGGCGCTGATGGCCGTGTTGAAGTGGAAATCGCGCTCGATGTCCTGTGTCGCTTTCGCGATCGTCTCGTGAATCGTGCGTCGAAAGGCTATGGACGACGGGTGGGGCGAGGCGCCCCCCCCGTCTGCCCCCCCGGTTCGCCCGGGGCTTCCCGCACTCCGGAGCTCGTCGGCGTGGGCCACCACGAACCGCCACACGCGGTTGAGGAAGCGCGAGGCGCCTTCGACGCCGTGGTCGTTCCAGTCCAGATCCTTCTCTGGCGGCGCCGCGAAGAGCGAAAACAGCCGCGCAGTGTCGGCGCCCAGCGTGCGGATGAGATCGTCCGGGTCGACGACGTTGCCCTTCGACTTCGACATCTTGGCGCCGTCCTTGATGACCATGCCCTGGCTCAGGAGCGCGGTGAAGGGCTCGTCCACCTTCACCATGCCGAGATCGCGCAGCACCTTGGTGTAGAAGCGCGCGTAGAGCAGATGCAGGACGGCGTGCTCGATGCCGCCGATGTACTGGTCGACGGGCATCCAGTACTCGGCCGCGCCGCGCTCGAACATGCCGCGGTCGTACGTGGGCGAGCAGTAGCGCAGGAAATACCACGACGACTCGACGAACGTGTCCATGGTGTCCGTCTCGCGGCGCGCCTTGCCACCGCACTTCGGACACGTGGCGTTCACGAAGGACGCGACCTCCGCGAGCGGCGAGCCGCCCTTTCCCGACAGCTGCACGTTGCGGGGCAGGACGACGGGGAGGTTCTTTTCGTCCTCCGGCACCATCCCGTCCTTCTCGCAGTAGAGCACGGGGATCGGCGCGCCCCAGTAGCGCTGACGCGAGATGCCCCAGTCGCGCAGCCGATAGTTGACCTTGGCCACGCCGAGCCTGCGCGCGACCAGCCAGTCGATCGCGCGGCGCTTGGCCTCGGCCACGGTGAGGCCGTCGAGGAAGCCGGAGTTGATCTTGATGCCGTCGCCGCTGTACGCCTCGCCGATCCAGCCGGCGGGACGGCGCACGGTCTCGATGATCGGCAGGCCGTACTGGCTGGCGAACTCCCAATCGCGCTCATCCTCGCCGGGCACGGCCATGATGGCGCCGGTCCCGTAGCCCATGAGCACGTAGTCCGCAATGAACAGCGGGATCTCCGCGCTGTTGAACGGGTTCACGACCTTGGCGCGCAAGCGCAGACCGTGCTTGGGCCGATCCGCGGCCATGCGGTCGATCTCGGTCTCGCGCGCGACCTCGGCGCGGAAGTCCGCCACCGCGCGGCGCTCTGCCTCGTCGGTGACGAGCTGATCCACCAGCGGGTGCTCCGGCGCCAGGACCGCGTAGGTCATGCCGAACACCGTGTCGGGGCGCGTGGTGAACACGCGGATCTTCAGCTCGGGGCGGCCGACGACGGGCAAATCGAACTCGGCGCCTTCGCTGCGACCGATCCAGTTACGCTGCATGGTGATGACGCGCTCGGGCCAACCCGGGAGCCGGTCGCACCATTCCAGCAGCTCGTCGGCGTATGCGGTGATCTTGAAGAACCAGCCGTCGATCTCGCGCTGGGTGACCAGCGAATCGCAGCGCCAGCAGCGTCCGTTCTCGACTTGCTCGTTGGCGAGCACCGTCTGGCACGACGGGCACCAGTTCACCGTCGACCGCCGCCGGTACGCGAGCCCGCGCTCCAGCATCTTGATGAAGATGAGCTGCTCCCACTTGTAGTACGCCGGGTCGCACGTCGTGACCTCGCGCTCCCAGTCGTAGGAGAGCCCCATCTTCTTGAGCTGCGCGCGCATGTTGTCGATGTTCTCGTAGGTCCAGATCGCGGGGTGCACGCCGTGCTCGATGGCGGCGTTCTCGGCGGGCAGGCCGAAGGCGTCCCAGCCCATGGGGTGGAGCACGTTGAAGCCGCGCATGCGCTTGAAGCGCGCGAGCAGATCGCCGATCGCGTAGACGCGCACGTGGCCCATGTGGATGCGGCCGGACGGGTACGGGAACATCTCGAGACAGTAGAACTTCGGGCGGCCCGGATCCTCGACGGCGCGAAACTGCTTGCGCTCGTCCCAGATGCGCTGCCACTTCACCTCGATTTCGCGGAACGGGTAGCGATCGGACGACATCGAGTTTGAAGTTTAGCAGGGATGGGGCCGGGGGCGCGAAATCGCCCCCGGCCGCAGGGTGATCGGGCTACTGCTTTTTGACGCCGAGATCGGCGAGCGCCTCGTTGGCCTTGGCGAGCGATTCGGTATGCTTGCCGCCATCGTGCAGCTTCTGCGCCTCGTCGAGCTTGGCGACGGCCCCCTTGACCTTGGGATCGTCAGCCTTCATCTTCGCGGCCGCGTCGCGGCCTTCCTTGATGACCTTCGGGCACGAGCTGGCGAGCGCGACACCGCTCGTCAACGCGAGGCTCAGGGCGATGGCCGTGACTGTCAGGAGCTTCCTCATTCGGATTCACCCCCTCGGGACACAGCGCGGATTTTAACACTCAACCGCGAACGGGCTCTCGCGGTTCCTCGGTGGTCGGCTCCCTGGCCGGGGCGGCCTCGGTCGGGGGGTGAAAGTGCTCGTAGATCTTCTGGGCCATCTTCGGCGTGACCTTCGGCACCGCGGCCAGCTCGGCCACCGACGACTCGCGCACACGGCGCGCCGAGCCCAGCGTCTTGAGCAGGCTCGTACGAATGGTGGGGCCGACGCCGGGAATCGCGTCGAGCGCCGACCGGAGCGTGCGCTGACCCCGCAGCTTCTTGTGGTACGTGATCGCGAACCGGTGCGCTTCGTCGCGGATCTTCTGCAGCGTGTGCAGAGCGGGCGACGTCGGGTCGAGCAGCAGCGGCTCGCGGCTGTCGCCCGCGTACACCTCCTCCTGCTGCTTGGCGAGGGCGACGACGGGAATCCAGTCGAGCCCCAGCTCCTGGAGCACCTGGAGGCCGACGTTGAGCTGGCCGCGGCCGCCATCGATGAGCACGAGGTCGGGCAGCACGCTGCCCTGCTCCAGCGCCTTGCCGAACCGGCGACCGAGCACCTCGCGCAGCGATCCGAAGTCGTCGGCGCCGCTCACCGTCCGGATCTTGAAGCGCTTGTAGTCGTCCTTCTTCAGCGCGCCGTTCTCCCACACCACCATCGAGCCGACCTGCTCGGTGCCCTGGATGTTCGAGATGTCGTAGCCCTCGATGCGGTTCGGCGCGCCCGCCAGGTTCAGCGTGCGCGTGAGCTCGTCCTGCACGAGCTGCTGGCGATTGCCGCGCGCCAGGAGATGGTTCTGCAGCGCGATGGCGGCGTTGGCCTCGGCCATGGCCACGAACTCCCGCTTGCTCCCGCGCTGCGGTGCCAGGACTTGCACGCGCCGCTTGGCGAGGCCGCTGAGCCACTGCTCGATGAGTGGGCACTCGGGGACGTCGTCGGAGACGAGCACCTCGGGCGCCGGCGTCACCGGCTTGGCGTAGAACTGCCGCACGAAGGCCGAGAGGATCTCGCCGTCGCTCCACCCCGCCACCTTGTCGAAGAAGAACGCCTCCTGGCCCACGAGCCGCCCCTTGCGCACGAAGAACAGCTCGATGCACGCGTCGTTGCCCTGCCGGACGACGCCGAGGACGTCCTGGTCCACCTCGTCGGTGGAGATGATCTTCTGACGCTCGCGCACCTTGTTCAGGGACTGGATCTGGTCGCGCAGCACCGCGGCGCGCTCGAACTTTTGCTCGGCGGCCGCCTCTTCCATCTGGCGCGTGAGCGTGATCGCGAGGTCGTCGTTCTTACCCTCCAGAAAGCGCTGCACGTCGCGGGCGGTCTGGGCGTAGCCTTCCCGCGTCTCCCAGCCCGTGCACGGGGCGTTGCAGCGGTGAATCGCGTACTGGATACACGGCCGCGGCAGCGTGCCGTCGATCTCGATCGAGCACGTGCGTAACGGGAAGAGCTGTCGCGTGAGGCGCAGCGTCTCCCGCATGGCGGTGGCGGGATAGAACGGGCCGAAGTAGGTCGCCCCGTCGTTCTGCACCCGGCGGGCGACGAGCAGGCGGGGAAACGGCTCGTTGGTCGTCAGCTTCAGGAACGGATAGTGCTTGTCGTCGCGAAGAATGATGTTGTAGCGAGGCCGGTGCTTGCGCACGAGGTTCGCTTCCAGCATCAGCGCCTCGAGCTCGTTGTCGGTGACGATGTACTCGAGGTCGGCGATCTGGCGTACCAGCGCGTCGGTCTTCGCGTCGCGCGGACGCGACTCCTGGAAGTAGGAGCGCACGCGGCTTCGCAGCGAAGCGGCTTTGCCCACGTAGACCACCTGCGCCTTGGCGTCTTTGTAGAGGTAGACGCCGGGCCGCTCGGGCAGGCGCGCGAGCTTGTCTTCGAGGGTTGCTGTCGCCACGTGTTTATTGTAGCGACGGCGCCTATTTATTGTAGCGACGGCGCGTGGCCGGTTCGAGACGTAGGTGGCCTGAGCTGGATGCGCGTGGCTCCGACCTGCCCGGTCTACCGTCGTGCGGTCGACCGGCGCCGCTAGCTGACCTGCTGGCGCCTCAACGCACGGATGCGGTCGCGGAGCTCGGCCGCGTGCTCGAAGTCCAGCCGACGCGCGGCGTCCTTCATTTGGGCGTCGAGCTCGCCGATGCGCCGCTCCAGATCGGCCGGTGAGTCGAATGTTTCCTTGGCCGGCGTCTCGACCTCCACCGTGTAGTAGTCGCGCTCGTAGACGGTCTGCAGCAGCTCGCGGATCGCGGAACGGATCGTCTCGGGCGTGATCCCGTGCTCGGCGTTGTACGCGGCCTGCAGGGTACGCCGCCGCTCCGTCTCCTTGATCGTCTGCGCCATCGAGTCGGTCACATGATCGGCATACATGATCACTTCGCCGTTGAGGTTGCGCGCCGCGCGCCCCGCCGTCTGGATCAGCGAGGTCCCGGAGCGCAAGTACCCCTCTTTGTCGGCGTCGAGAATGGCCACGAGTGAGACCTCGGGGATGTCGAGGCCTTCGCGCAGCAAGTTGATCCCGATGAGGCAGTCGAACTTGCCGAGGCGCAGATCGCGGATCAGCGCGACGCGATCCAGCGTGTCGATGTCGGAGTGGAGATATCGCACGCGAAGACCGAGCTGCTGGTAGTACTCGGTGAGATCCTCCGCCATCCGCTTGGTCAGCGTCGTCACCAGGACACGCTCTTCCCGGTCGGCGCGCGCGCGGACCTCGTGCAGGAGATCGTCGACCTGGTCGCCGGCCGGGCGCACGGTGATCTTGGGATCGGTGAGGCCCGTGGGCCGGATCACCTGCTCCGCAACCGCGTCGTCGGCCAGCCGCAATTCGTAACCGCCGGGCGTGGCCGAGACGTAGACCGTTTGCTTGACGAGGCGGGTGAACTCCTCGAACGTCAGCGGACGGTTGTCGAAGGCCGAGGGCAGGCGGAATCCGTACTCGACCAGCGCTTCCTTGCGTGACCGATCGCCGTAGTACATGCCGCGGATCTGCGGCACGGCGACGTGGCTCTCGTCGATGATCACCAGCGCGTCGGACGGCAGGTATTCGATGAGCACCGGGGGCGGCTCGCCGGGCCGTCGCCCCGTCAGGTGGCGCGAGTAGTTCTCGATACCGTGGCAATAGCCGAGCTCGCGCAGCATCTCGAGGTCGAACAGCGTGCGCTGCTCCAGCCGCTGTGCCTCCAGCAGACGGTTGCGCGTCTTGAGGAAGGCCAGCCGCTCGCCCAGCTCCTCCTGGACCGTCACCATCGCGCGGTCCAGCTGCTCGGCCGGGGTGACGTAGTGGCTGGCCGGATAGACGTGCACCTCCGGCAGCCGCTCGAGCACCGCGCCTTTCAGGGGATCGATCCGGTGGATCGCGTCCACCACGTCCCCCCACAGCTCGACGCGTAGCGCGTGCGAATCCTCGTTGGCCGGGAAGATCTCGATCACGTCACCGCGCACGCGGAAGGTGCCGCGGTGGAAATCGTAGTCGTTGCGCTCGTACTGGACGGCCACCAGCCGCCGCACGATCTCGTCGCGGTCGAGCGACTCCCCTTCCCGTAACGAGAGGTGCATCTCCTTGTACGTCTCGGGGGCCCCGATGCCGTAGATGCAGGACACCGACGCGACCACCACCACGTCGCGCCGCTCGAGCAGTGACCGCGTGGCGGAATGGCGCATGCGGTCGATCTCGTCGTTGATCAGCGCGTCCTTCTCGATGTACGTGTCCGACTGCGGGATGTACGCCTCAGGCTGGTAATAGTCGTAGTACGACACGAAGTACTCGACGGCGCTGTCGGGAAAGAACGCCTTGAACTCGCTGAACAGCTGCGCGGCCAGCGTTTTGTTCGGCGAGAGCACCAGCGTGGGGCGGCCGCTGTTGGCGATGAGATTGGCCATCGTGTACGTCTTGCCGGAGCCCGTGACGCCGCGCAGGACGGTGTGGCGGCGCCCCTCGGCGACGAAGCGTGTGAGGTCCTCGATCGCGCGCGGCTGGTCCCCTCGGGGCTCGTACTCGGACGACAGCCTGAACGATGCGCGCCGCGTCGCTACGACGGTGTCGGTATTGCGACGAGATACTTGCGCCACGAGTCCAGCAGCGAGTGCGCGTGCGGGTGTCGAAGCATGTGCGTGGAGAAGACGAATTTCGGATGGATCGGCTCTCGGATCAGCCGCATCCCGCTCTCGTCCGGCAGCCGGTTGCCCTTCTTGAGATTGCAGCGCAGACAGGCGGCGACGACATTCGTCCAGGTCGTGTCGCCCCCGCGCGAGCGCGGCAGGACGTGGTCCACCGTGAGGCGCTCGCCGCGGCGGTTGCAGTACTGGCAGGTGTAACCGTCGCGGCGGAGGATGTTCTTCTTGTTGAACGCGACGCGGTCGAGGAACGGCTTGCGAATGTAGACCGCGAGGCGAATGACGGCCGGCAGCGGGAAGGCGCGCGACGGCGATCGGATCACGCGCGGAGAGCCTTCGACGGACTCGGCCTTGCCGGCGAGGAGAAGCGTGATGGCGCGACGGGCGTTGGTGAAATGCAGCGGCTCGAAGGTATGGTTTAGTACCAGTACCGCTACTTCATCCATGTGGCATCAGAATAGACGGGCGCTAACAGCCTGTCAAACCTCGCGCGTCGCCACCTCCGCCAGGAGACCTTCCCGCAGGCTCCAATCGCTCACGATCAGACGCTCCTGGCCCCACCGGTCGAGCGTGGCATCGACGATCGCCACACCGGCGATGATCAGGTCCGCCCGCCCCGGCTCCAGGCAGGGCAGCGCCGCACGCCCCCCGACGTCGAGCGCGGCCAGACGCCGACGCTGGCGCGCGATGGCCGCGCGCGTGAGCGCGTGGCCCTGCACGCGGCCGGCGTCGTACTCGGCCAGTCCCAGGTCGAGCGCGGCGAGCGTGGTGACGGTGCCCGCCGTGCCGACGAGCGTGTCGATGCGCGCCGCCGCGATGGCCGGCGGCACCTCGCGCCCGAGCTGCGCGTCGACCTCGGCGCGCAAGGCCGCGTAGCGCTCCGGATCCACCGGCCCGGCAAACGGAAAGCGCTCGGCGAGCGGCACCACGCCGAGCCGCAAGCTCGCGGCGGCAGACAGCGCGCCATCACCGGCCAGGATGTATTCGGTGGAGCCGCCGCCGATGTCGAAGGCGAGGACGACCCCAGGCAATGGTCCAAGCCCGGCGACGATGCCGGCGAGCGTGAGGCGCGCCTCCTCTTCGCCACTGATCACGCGAATGCCGAGACCCGTGGCGCGCTCGAGGTCGCGCACGAACGCGCGGCCGTTGACGGCGTCGCGCACCGCGCTGGTCGCCGCGATCGCGACGCGCTCGGCCCCGGCCGCCCGCGCGCGCGCGACGTACTCCTCGACCGCCGCCGCCGTGCGTGCCGCCGCGGCTTCGCCGAGGGACCCCGTGGCGCGAAACCCCTCGCCCAGCCGCGTCACACGCTGGTCGGCGAGTACCGTCCGCCACGCCGCCGCGCTCGGGGCGACGTCCGCGACGAGCAGCCGAACGGTATTGGTCCCGAGGTCGATCGCGGCGACGCGCGGGCTCACGGAGACTGCTCGCGGATGCGGAGAGTGCCCCAGACGCGAGGCAACGACCGAGTGCCGCGACCGAGGCGTATGTCGCATACGTCGCAGGGAGCGGCCGAGGGAGTCGGGCCGCAGCCGCGCCTCGCGAACGAAGCAGATGGGGCGCTCTCCGCGTCCGCGCTAACGCACGAACGCCCCGCCGGCCGACCGGCGGGGCGCCGAGAGATGAACCGCGAGGTGGCGACTACTTCTTCGCCTGCAGTGAGCGGATATAGTTGACGAGCGCCCAGCGCTGATCCTCGGGCAGGTGCTTCCACGGGGGCATGGCGCCGCGGCCGTTGCTGATCTTCCAGAAGATCTCACCGTCGGCCTCGGACGCGACGCGCGCGGACGTCCAGTCTGCCGGCTTCGGCGGCGGCAGCGCCGCGGCGGCGGCTCCGTCGCCCTTGCCGCCCGGGCCGTGACACGTCACACAGTTCTGCTCGGCGAGCTTCTTCGTGTCGGCCAACAGCTTGGGATCGCTCTTCTTGGCCGCCAGGGGGTTCTTCACGTTCTTCGCGTCGGCCGGCGCCTTCCAGTCGCTGCCCTGCGCGTAGATCCACGACGTGATCCCGACCGCAAGCGCGGAAGCGGCGACGGCGACGGTCAACGACTTGCGCAACGCCCTCATGGGTTCTCCTCTCGGGAAGGAAAAGATCGTGAACGGCGTCACGATATCACGCACGGCCAAGGGCTGCCAGCATGTCCTTCACTCGAGTGAACTTCACACGCGGTCGTCGGGTTTCCTTGCCGCGGCGAGTCTCGATTTCATCGAGCCTCAGCCAGTCCTGGTAGGACAGATACTGCGGCTGTCGCTCGCGCACCATGCCCTCCACCGCCTCCGGCGTCGCATCCGACGGCCGCAGATGAATGTCGCGCGCCAGGTCTTCGAGCATGCCGGTCACCGTCTCCGCCGCGTCGGGCTTGTTGGTGCCGATGACGCCGGTCGGCCCGCGCTTGATCCAGCCGGCCGTGTACTGACCGACGAGCGGCTGCTTCGTCTGCGCATCGAGGACGCGGCCCTTTGCATTGAGGATGACGCCCCAGTCGTCGTTGAACGGCACGCCCGGCAGCGCCACCCCGCGATAGCCGACCGAGCGGAAGACGAGCCCCACCGGCAGCTCTTCGAGCTCGCCCGTGGCCTTGGGCTGCAGCGTGCCGGTGGCCGTGGCGTAGAGGCGATTTTTGACGAGACGCATGCGGCCCACCGCGCCACGGCCGTCGTCGAGCAGCTCGACGGGCGACACCAGGAAGCGCATCACCAGCCGCTTGGGCTTACCCGTCGGCGTACGGCGCGCGAATTCCTTGAGGATCTCCACCTTCTTCTGCGTCCCGCGGTCAGGCGCATGCTCCAACGCCTGTCGCGTCAGCTCGTCGAGCTCCACCTCGTCCGGCATCGTGCTGACGTCGGCGCCCGCCAGCTCGCCGAGCTCACGCACCTCGGGGTTGGTGAAGGCCGCCTGCGCCGGACCCCGGCGACCCAGCACGTAGACCTCGCGGATGCGGCTCGCGCTCAGCGCCTCGAGGGCATAGTCGGCGATGTCGGTCGTCGCCAGTTCCTCCGGTGTGCGCGACAGAATTCGCGCGACGTCGGCCGCCACGTTGCCCACGCCCACGACGGCGGCGCGCTCTTGTGAGAGATCGAAGGTGAGATCGCGGTAGTCCGGGTGACCGTTGTACCAGGCGACGAACTCCGTCGCGGCGTGACTGCGCTGCAGGTCTTCGCCCGGGATCCCCATGCGGCGATCGGTTTGTGCGCCCGTCGTGTAGACGATCATGTGGTAGTGCGCGCGCAAATCGTCCACGCTCAGGTGGCGCCCGAGCTCGACGCCGCCAAAGAATCGAAATCGTGGATGCGCTGCGACCTTGTCGAACGCCGCAGTCACGGCCTTGATCTTCTGGTGATCCGGGGCGACTCCGGCGCGCACGAGGCCGTAGGGCGTCGGCACGCGATCATACAGATCGACGTCGACCACCAGCTCAGGCTGGCGGAACAGCTGGTCGGTCGCATAGAAACCGGTCGGACCGGCGCCGACGATGGCCACGCGCAGCGGCTGCGTCTCGGTGCCGGGTCGCGTCATCGCTCCCCCGGTCTCCCGTGCTCTTCCGTGAGCTCCATCTGAAGGGTCTCGACCTCGCCGCGATAGAGGTCACGCTGCGCCTTCACGACGTCGCCGATGGAGATGATGCCGATCAGTCGCCGCTGGTCGACCACCGGCAGATGGCGGATATGGCGATCGGTCATCGTACGGCCGACCGATTCGAGCTCGTCCTGCGGCAGGCCGAGGATCACGTCCTTCGTCATCAGCGCGCTCACCGTTTTCACGAACACGGCCTCGTCGCGGACCGCGGTGCGCACGATGTCGCGCTCGGACAGGATGCCGATCGGCCGCACCTCCCGATCCACGACGACGAGCGCGCCGATGTTGTGCTCGGCGAGCAGCGCGAGCGCCTGGCGGATCGTCTGCTCGGGTTGCACGGTGACGACCTTGGGGCCCTTCTTGGCGAGGAGGCTCGCGATGTTCATGGGACTCTCCTTCCGCCCACGCTCTGCCGCGCGTCGGCGGACCGATCTTACCGCCGCTGGAGGCTGGCCGCTGCGCAGAGCGCGGCCAGCACACCGTAGGCTCCGACCAGCGGGAGGACGAGGGCGCGGGGCGCGCTGTGCGACCACGGCCAGAACAGAGCCCCTCCCGGCAGCGGCGAGTGCACGAGACCGACGAGGGTGGCGAGACTGGCCACGGCGAGCACGGCGGCGGTGGTGAGAAAGCGCCGATCGATCATCGTGACGAGCGCCCAGCCCCAGAGCACGGCGGTGAGGATGAAGCCGTTGCCGAGCACGAGCAGCGTGCGATAGGTCGATGCCGCGTCGCCGCGAAGGTCGGCCGGGGACCTGCCGAGCGCGGTCAGCACGCCGCCGATCTGGATGAGCACGACGGCCGCCGCCACCGGAACAAACGTGAGCGCGACGGCCGCGCCGTGACGCGAGGGCGAGGCGAGGAACGCCTGGGCCGTGATCTCGAGCCCGATGAAGACGAGGATCGGAGCGACGGCGGCCTCAGGCAGCAACGTGACGAGCATCGACAGCACACCGACGGCCGCGCCGACGCCGATGACGAGGCCGGTCACCAGCGTGTAGCCTGCTCGCGCGCCCATCGCCTTGTACGCGGGATGGCCGATGTAGGGGGTGTTCTGCACGACGCCGCCACAGAGTCCCGCGACGATCGTTGCGAGCGCCTCCGTCATCAGCACGTCTCGCGCGCGGTATTCGTCGCCGGCGGCCGCGGCGGACTCCGTGTTGTCGATGCCGCCGATGGTCGTGACGAGGGCGAACGGCAGAGCCACCGAAAGGTACGGCAGCGCGGTGTCGATCGCGTCGAGCCACGCCAACGTCGGCCACGGCAGCGCCAGCGCCGGGGTGCCCACCATGAACGCGCGACCGACTCCCCCGCCGAGCCACGCGCTGCCCCAGTGCACGACGGTGCCCGCCAGCACGGCCGCGAACGCGCCCGGCAGGCCGAAGGGCATGCGCACCCCGCCGAGAAGCGCCAGCAGCAGCACGCCAAGGGTGACGAGCCCGACGAGCGGCTCGCGCAGAAGCTTGAGCGACGGGAGGAACGCGATCAGCAGAATGGCCACGCCCGCGATGGAGCCGAGCAGCGCGGCCCGCGGCACCACGCGGCGCGTCCAGTCGCCGGCGAAGGCCAGCGCGGTCTTGGCGACACCGATGGCAAGCGTGGCCACCATGCCGACCTTCCAGGCGACCACCGCATCGCCGGTGGCGAGCTTCACCGGCCCCAGGACGCCGAAGACCATCGCGAAGAGCGTCGGAGTGTCGATGCCGAACGGCATGGCCGTCACATCGGCGCGTCCGGTGCGGCGCATGAGCCGGAGCGCGAGCCACGTGTAGGCCAGATCGCCGACGAGCACGCCGAGGGCCGTCCCCGGCACCATGCGGCCGAGCACGAGGTCCGCGGGAAATCCGAAGACGCCGATGAGCAGCGAGGACATGATGACGAGGTTCGTGACGTTGTCGAGGGCGAGACCGAGGAAGCCGTTGACGTCACCGGCCGCGATCCAGCGCGGCGCGCGAGCGTCAGCGCGCGCGGACGTCGGCGGTGGTGTTGCCGGCGAGCAGCTGCCTCGCCTGCTGGCGGACGCGCTCCGCGAGGGCCGCGCACCACGCGAGCTCGCCGCGATGCTGCGCGACCTCCTGGTAATCGAACTCCATCAAGGCGGTCGAGTGCGGACCGAACCGCAGCCAGGCGCCATACGAGCGCCCCTGCCGCTCGTCGTCATCGTCCAGCACCGCTTCGACGCGCGGATCCTCACGCTTGGCGTGCGAGTTGAGGAACATCTTGAGCCAGCGCTCCACATCCTCGTATGAGCCGCCGGAAAACATGCGCGGATTGTAGCAGGGCCCCGGGGGCGGAGGGCCTTCGCCGCTCGCCCCCGGCCGGCCCTAACGCCTCGGCCGCACGCGGCGCCGATTGCGCTGGCGCCGGGCGCTGCGAACGCGCCGAAGCATGAGTCGGATCAACATTCGTTGAACCCGCACGACAGGCACTTCTTGCAGCCTTCCTCGTACACGAACGTCGCCTGCCCGCACTCCTTACAGAGATCGCCGATACGCCGGCGATCCTCGAGCTTGGGGCTGGGTGGCGCGCCTTCGGCCTTGACCTGCCCGATGTGCTCCGCCAGCGTGCGCGCCAGCGCGTCCGGCAGCGACAGAATCTTGCCCGCGCCGAAGCCCATCGGTTGGGCGCCACCGATGCGGGAGAGCTGGCTGATCACCTCTTCGAGTCTTCGCTGAGGCGACAGCGGCGAAGGCAGCCTCAGCGTGAGTGAAATGAGTCGTCCGAGCGCCTCGGCCACTGCCATCGTATCGGAGCCGCCCTTGCCCACCTGGACGAACACCTCGAACGGCTCGTTCTCGTCGGTCTGATTGACCGTGATGAACGCGGTGCCGATCGGCGTCTCCTTGCGGTATGTCTTGCCGGCGAGGCTGTGTGGCCGTGGCTTGATCACGGCCTGTCCGGCCATCGCGGAGGTCGCCGGCCCCTTGTCTTTCTTGACGCCGATGTTGAGGACCTGTTCGCCCTTACAGCCGTCGCGGAAGACGGTGATGCCGAGGCAGCCGAGCTCCCACGCTAGGCGATACGCAGCGGCGACGTCCTGCTCCGTGGCGTCGTTGGGCAGGTTGATCGTCTTCGACACGCCGTTGTCGGTGTAGCGCTGGAACGCCGCCTGGTGACGCACGTGCCACTCGAAGGAGACGTCGTGCGACGTCTTGAAGACGCGTGAGGCGTCTTCCGGCAGCCCCGGAATGCCGTGCAGGCTGCCTCGCTTGGCGACCTCTTGCATGAGCGCGTCCGAGAAGAAACCTTTCTCGCGCGCGATCTGCTCGAAGGTTTCGTTGACGAAGGTCAGCACGCGTTCACCGTCGGGCTGTTTGACCCGGTGTTGGAAGGCGAGCGCGAAGATCGGCTCGATGCCGGACGAGCAGCCAGCGATCATCGAGATCGTCCCCGTAGGCGCGATCGTGGTGACCGTGGAGTTTCGCATCGGCCGGACATCCTTATAGATGGACTTGGACCAGTTCGGGAACGGCCCCCGCTCCTCCGCGAGCTTGGCGCACTGGTCGTGCGACTTCTCCTTCACGAAGGACATGATCCGATCCGCGAGGTCGATCGCCTCCTGGCTGTCGTACGGGATGCCGAGCAGGAAGAGCAAGTCGGCCCAGCCCATGATGCCCAGACCGATGCGACGGTTGGACTTCACCGTCTGATCGATCTCGGGGAGCGGATACGGGTTCATCTCGATCACGTCGTCGAGGAAGCGCACGGCGAGCCGAACGACGCGCTCCATCTCGTCCCAGTCGATCGACATCTCGCCGTCGTCGCTCTTCCGCGCGAACTTCGACACGTTCAGCGAGCCGAGGTTGCACGCCTCGTTGGGCAACAGCGGTTGTTCGCCACAGGGATTTGTCGCCTCGACCTGACCGAGCTCCGGCGTCGGATTCGCCGGGCTGGCGTTGATGCGATCGATGAAGACCATGCCCGGATCCCCGGTGCGCCACGCGGCCCGCACGATACGCTCGAACACTTCCTTGGCCGAGAGCCGACCCGCCGCCAGCCCGGTGCGCGGATTGATCAGGTCGTACTCTTCGCCCTTCGCGAGCGCGTCCATGAAGCGGTCGGTGACGGCCACGGAAATGTTGAAGTTCGTGATCCCGCCATCGAGCTTGCAATCGATGAACTCGAGGATGTCGGGATGGTCGACTCTGAGAATCCCCATGTTGGCGCCGCGACGCGTGCCGCCCTGCTTCACCGCTTCGGTCGCGCCGTTGAAGACGCGCAGGAACGAGACCGGACCGGACGCGCGTCCGCCCGTGGAGGTCACGATGTCGTCCTTGGGACGCAGTCGAGAGAACGCGAAGCCGGTGCCGCCGCCGGACTGATGAATGATGGCGGCAGCCTTCACCGAGTCGAAGATCTCGGGCATCGAGTCGCCCACCGGCAGGACGTAGCAGGCCGAGTACTGCAGGCCGTTGCCCTTGCCGGCGTTCATGAGGGTCGGGGAGTTCGGGATGAAGTAGCCGTCCACCATCATGTCGTAGAAGGCCTCGGCGACCTCCCGCACCGCCGCCTGGCTGCGGCCATACCGCCCCTCGCCTGCCGCAATTGAGACCGCGACCCGCCAGCACATCTCCTCCGGCGTCTCGATCACGGCTCCGTCCTTCCGCAGCAGATAGCGCTCGCGGAGAACGCGCAGGGCGGGCTCAGTCCACTGGCCGACTTTGGCGGGGCGAGTCTCCGAGAGCATGCCGGGCACCTCCTATATCTAGTGGTGAGGCGCAATCTACCACGCAGCATCTCGCGCTCGTCAAGCAAAAACGTGTCCACGGGTCGTTCCCGGGACATTCCCGCCTTATCCACCGCGCATCCACCGAGGGTGGATGCAGGTTTTCGCATGGCGCGACGCCGATCTCGGGGGACACGAAGGCCGCATGCTATTCTCGGCCTTGCCGCGGTCATGACAGCTTTACGAATGGGCCAGGGTCCGGCGGCCCCGAGGAGATCGAGCACGATGAGGAAGTCCGTCCGCTGGTCCCTGCTGACAGGCGCGGCACTGGCTCTCATGACGGCGAATGCCGCCGCGCAGACGCCCGCGGCGCCGCCGCCTCAGCCAACCCAACCGTCTCAGCCGCCGCCCCCGGCCGTCCCGCCCGCGACGGCGCCGCCGGTGACAGGCGCGCAGTCGCAGGTTTTCGGCAAGGTGCTGTCGCTCGACGACGCCATTGCCATTGCGCTCGAGATCCAGCCGAACATCAGGGCGCGTATCAGCGATTACATCGCCGCCGCCTTCCGGGTGGACCAAGCGTTGTCCGTACTGTTGCCGCAGATCACCGGCAACTGGACGGCCGCGCGCGATCAGCAGGTGGCCGGCGGCGTGCTGAGCACCGGGACCCAGCTCACCAAGACGGTTACGACGTGGACGACGACCAGCATCGCACGCGTCCAGCTCTCGCAGATCCTGTTCGACTTCGGCAAGAACTTCGCGTCCACCGAGGCGGCGCGCAAGCTGGCCGACATCTCCCTCGAGGACACGGAGCTGCAGCGACAGCTCGTGACGCAAACCGTGAAGGAGTCGTACACCAACATCAACTTCGCGGTCCGTCTCATCCAGGTGAACCAGCAGGCGGTCGAGCGTGCCGAGCTGAACCTGCGCTCCGCGCGTGGCTTCTTCGAGGTCGGCACGCGTCCGAAGTCGGACGTCGCGCGGGCCGAGGTCGACGTCGCCAACGCCCGCGTGGATCTCATTCGCGCGCGCAACGCCGAGCGGCTGGCCCGGGTCGCGCTGGCGACGGCCATGGGGCTGCCGGCCACCACGCCGCTGCAGATTCAGGACAACCTCGTGTATCAGCCCGTGACCATCGACCGTACGCGGCTCGCCGAGGAGGCGCTGCGCATGCGCCCGGAGTACCGGCAGGCGCGGCTCAACGCCGAGGCCAACGACGCCCGCGTGCGCCGGGCACAGCGCGACTTCTTTCCGGACATCACCGGCGGCGGCTTCTACGGCGCGTCGCGGGCGGACATGAACGAGATCTGGGAGCTGAACCTGTCGCTCAACTGGACGCTGTTCGACGGCGGCAATCGCATCGCACGCTACCGTGAGGCGCGCGCCAACCTGGACGCGGCGCAGGCGCGCGTGAAGGCCTCCGAGCTCGACATCTCGCGCGAGGTCGAGCAGTCGGTGAACAACGTGATCGAGGCCGACGAGCGCATCCAGGCCGCGCAGGTCGCCGTCGTCTCGGCACAAGAAAACTTTCGCCTTGCCCAGGGGCGCTTCGATGCCGGCGTCGGGACGATCCTCGAGCTCACCGACGCCCAGCTGGCGCTGACGCAGGCCCAGAACACCGAGGCCCAGGCGCTGGCGGATTACCGCATCGCTCTCGCCCGGCTGGACCGCGCCGTCGGCCGCAGGTAAGCACCGAATATCCGGAGGTTTCCCGTCGTCCAAAAGGCGATGAAACGCTTCATCCTATTAGCCGTCGTCGCACTGCTGCTCGGCGCCGGAGTCTGGGGTTATCTCTACGCTCAGAGCCGGAACAGCTCGCTGAAATACCGCGTGGCTCAGGTCGAGCGCGGGCCCCTCACCGCCGCCGTCTCGGCCACCGGTAACCTCAACGCCGTCGTCACCGTCCAGGTCGGCAGCCAAGTGTCCGGGATGATCAAGGAGCTGCTGGTCGACTTCAACTCCCTCGTGAAGAAGGGGCAGGTGATCGCCCGGATCGACCCACAGATCTTTGAGGCGCAGGTCAACCAGGCCAAAGCCGATCTCCAGACCAGCAAGGCGGCTGTGCTCAACCAAGTGGCGACGGTGGAAAAGGCCAAGGCGGACGTCGAGAACGCCCGTGCCGCGCTCGCCCAGGGTAAGGCGATGACGGCCAAGGCTGATGCCGCCCAGGCGGACGCCAAGCGGATCTTCGACCGCAACGCCGAGCTCTTCAAGCGCAATCTCATCGCCCAGGCTGATCGCGACACCGCCGAGGCGAACTACGATCAGGCGGTCGCCCAGTCCGAGTCGTCCCGCGCCAACGAGCGCGCGCTCACCGCGGGCATCGACTCGAGCCAGGCCCAGCTGCGCGTGCAGGAGGCGGCGCTGCAGTCGGCGCGCGCCCAGGTCGACCAGAAGACCGCGGCGCTGGCGCAGGCCCAGGCCAACCTCGACTACACGACGATCCTCGCGCCCGTTGACGGCGTCGTCGTCTCGCGCGCCGTTGATGTCGGACAGACGGTGGCGGCGAGCCTGCAGGCGCCGACGCTCTTCACGATCGCGCAGGACCTCACGAAGATGCAGGTTGAGACGAGCGTGGACGAGGCGGACATCGGGCGCATCAAGGTCGAGGACCGAGCCACCTTCACCGTCGATGCGTTCTCCGGCCAGACGTTCGCCGGCGTCGTCACGCAGATCCGCAAGGCCGCCCAGATCGTGCAGAACGTGGTCACCTATACCGTCATCATCTCCGTCGATAATCCGGGCGGGCGCCTGCTACCCGGCATGACCGCTAACGTCAAGCTCGTCTACGCGGAGAAGCCAAGCGTCCTCAAGGTGCCGAACGCCGCGCTGCGTTTCCGACCTGCCGGCGCCGACGCCGGGCCGACGACGCAGCCGCGCCCGGGCGCATCCTCGGCGCAGCCGCGCGCCGACGGCAGTGGCCGCGCGGTCGATGACATGCGTGAGGGCCTTGTCACCAGCCTTGGCCTCACTGTCGAGCAGCAGCGGAAGCTCGATCCGATCCTCACCGACGCACAGCAGCAGATCGCCGCGCTTCGCGACCTGACCGATTGGGAGCGCCGGGCGCGCGCGGAGAAGATTCGCCAGGCGGCTCGCGTCCAGATCCGCGAGATTCTCACCCCCGAGCAGCGTACGAAGTACGACGAGCGCATCGGACGCGGCTCTCGTGGCGGCGCGGCCGGCGGCGGCACTCCGGGACGCGCGTGGATCGTCGACGCCGCGGGCCAGCCCAAGGCCGTCCCGCTCGTGCTCGGCCTCAGCGACGGGTCCGCCACCGAGGTGCTGCAGGGCGACTTGAAGGAAGGCCAGGACGTCATCACCGGTACCGTGAGTGCGGCTCAGCAAAATCGTCCGGGCACCACGGGCACGACCGGCGGCGCGCCGCGCCTGAGGCTCTGAGCCCGTGGCGATCATCGCGACCGAGGAGCTCACCAAGGATTACCACCTCGGGCCGCACACGGTGCACGCGCTGCGCGGCGTGACGGTCTGCATCGAGCCCGGTGAGTTCGTGGCCGTGATGGGCCCGTCGGGCTCGGGCAAGTCCACCTTCATGAACCTCCTCGGCTGCCTCGACCGCCCGACCACAGGCCGCTACTGGCTCGACAGCAGCGACGTCGCGCGCTTGTCGCGCGACCAGTTGGCCACCGTGCGCAACGCCAAGATCGGCTTCGTGTTTCAGATGTTCAATCTGCTCGCGCGGACGAGCGCGCTCGAGAACGTCGAGCTGCCGCTG
>Ga0070707_100001961_pt1 | contig 19677 bp, 18 predicted proteins | sample KBSK5502metaG_FD_65468 | JGI IMG/M metagenome (GOLD analysis project Ga0070707, IMG submission 65468) | Corn, switchgrass and miscanthus rhizosphere microbial communities from Kellogg Biological Station, Michigan, USA - KBS K5-50-2 metaG | ecosystem: Host-associated > Plants > Roots >...
ACAGCATCCCATAGGATATAGAATGACTATGGTATACAATGTAGGGCATAAAACGAGATGAGAAGAAAGTTCAGACAGGAGGTTGTCTATGACCACAACGGCCAATGTATACCAGAACTATATCGGGGGCAAGTGGCAGAGCGCGCAGAGCGGCCAGACTTTCCCTAACTACAATCCGGCTACGGGAGAAATCCTGGGGTATTTTCCACTTTCCGGCGAGGCGGAGGCCAACGCTGCTGTTGCCGCCGCACGGGCCGCGTTTGAAAAATGGCGATTAGTGCCAGCTCCTAAACGCGGCGAGATACTCTATCGCGTGGGGGAACTACTCAAAGAGCATAAAGAAGAATTGGCTCGTACGATGACACAGGAGATGGGCAAGGTTCTCAAGGAGACGCGCGGGGATGTGCAGGAAGGCATCGATATGGCCTACTACATGGGAGGCGAGGGACGCAGGCTCTTTGGGCACAGCGTCCCCGTTGAACTGCCCAACAAATCGGGGATTGCGATGCGTGATCCTGTTGGCGTGGTGGCCTGCATCACGCCCTGGAACTTCCCGGTAGCCATTCCTACCTGGAAGATGTTTCCTGCGCTGGTCGCCGGCAACGCTGTTGTTTTCAAGCCCGCCAGCGATACGCCTTTGAGCGCCCTGCGGCTGGTCGAAATCCTGTACGAGGCTGGCCTGCCCGAAGGCGTGGTCAACATCGTCTTTGGCCCCGGCGGCACAGCCGGCGAGGCCCTGCTGCATAATCCCGATGTCGCGGTCATCTCTTTCACCGGTTCGACTGAATCGGGCCGTCACGTTGCGATGGAGGCGGCGAAGTCTCTCAAACGAGTTTCGCTGGAGATGGGCGGCAAGAATGCTGTGATTGTGATGGATGATGCCGATCTCAGCCTCGCAGTAGAAGGTATTTTGTGGAGTGCCTATGGCACCACGGGGCAGCGCTGCACAGCATGCAGCCGCGTGATCGTACATGGAGCCGTGCGCAAACAACTGGTAGACATGCTGGTGCCGCGCATTGAACAACTGCGCCTGGGCAACGGCCTGGATGAAAGCGTAGACGTCGGCCCAGTCATCAATGCCACACAGCTTGAGAAGATTCATACGTATACACAGATTGGCAAAGACGAGGGCGCAACGCTTGTCACAGGTGGATACCCGGCACGCGAGGGCGAACTGGCACGTGGGACTTTCTATCATCCCACGCTCTTCACCGGGGTACGGCCCGAGATGCGCATCGCAAAGGAAGAGATTTTTGGCCCGACGCTCTCCATGATCGAGGTACAATCGCTGGATGAAGCCATTGCTGTGAACAATAACACGAAATACGGGCTTTCAAGCGCCATCTATACGCAGGATATCAACCGCGTGCAGCGGGCCATGCGCGACATTACGACGGGCATTCTGTACATCAATTCCGGCACGACGGGCGCGGAGATCCAGTTCCCCTTTGGCGGCACACGCGGCACCGGCAACGGGCACCGCGAGGCGGGTATCGCCGGGCTGGATGTCTTCACCGAATGGAAAGTGGTGTATACCGACTACAGCGGGAAGCTACAGAAGGCGCAGATAGACGAGTAGGGAGTGTAATAACTACAACGTCACCCGATTCCCGCCGGCGGGCATTGTAAATCTCAGGAAGCCGCCCTGGGCCAGGCGGGTACACACTACGGTCAGGGTGAAGAAGGATAGAAGTAGGGCGGCGCTTCTCAGTTCGTAAATGCCGAAATCAAGCAGGCCGAGGTGAGCAGGGCCGCTCGCGAAGAAACGCCACAGAGCTGGTCCCCGCTGCACGCCATCGAAGGTGTAGATGGCAAGCCCCATCGTGAGCGAAACGAACAGGTCGATGCCGAAGCAAATAGCCGCCATGCGCGGGCCGAGCAGCCAGAAACGTTTGCTGAGGCGTTCGCGTTTGGTGGATTGCATGCGCCTTGTCGCCCATAGTGGACCTGCCAGGAATTGCAACGCCAGGAAGAACAAAGGGGCAGCAACATATACCCAGCCGGGGAAAAATGCGGGAGTAATTAAAGCGCCGAGACGGCCCAGCGTGTAGAGTACAACACCCTCTATCACGCCGCGCCGGTAACTGACTTTGTTAAACATTACGCTTAAACCTGCTTAGTTGCAGCCACAATTGCCACCGCCACAGGCACAGCTTCCCCCCGAAGCATCCATGTCTTCATATGTGCTTTCTTCGCTGCCGTTGGAAGCAACGGCAAAGACGGAGAGCAGGCGACGCACTTTCTCGCTGTGGCATTTCATACATACGATATCGTCGGCGTGCTGGCGGCTGACAAGAAGTTCAAATTTAGATTTGCAGTCCGAGCAATAATACTCGTACAATGGCATAGGAAGTTACCTCCAATTGGCGGATACGCTTTATAATCATAGATATTGTATGGCGTTGTTTCAATAACGTCAAGTAGAGCAAACGTTGAAAAGGGTGTCATATGGCTCTGACTATAGGTATCATTGGTCTCCCGCAGAGTGGGAAGACGAGTTTGTTTAATGCGCTGACTAAGGCGGGGGCACCGATCAGTGGCTATGCGACGAGTACTGTCCAGGCCAACGTGGCAGTGGTGCAGGTGCCGGACCCGCGCCTGCAGCCCTTAGCAGATATTTTCAAACCCAAGAAGGTTACATATGCAACTGTCGAATTTGTGGACGTGGCGGGCATAGGCCAGAGTACACATGACGCGACCGAGAAACACGAGGGCCTGAGCGCGGAGTTCCTGGGGCATATCCGCAATGCCGATGCCCTGGCGATTGTGCTGCGTACCTTTGAGAATAGCAACGTTCCGCACATTTATGGTGATGTAGACCCCAACCGTGACCTGGACAGCTTGAATGCCGAACTCGCGCTGACCGACCTGGCGACAGTCGAGAGGCGTATCGAGCGCACTACGAAGGCTGCGAAATCGGGTGAGAAAAAGTACCAGCAAGAACTGGAGCTATTGCGGCAGCTACAGGAGTCACTCAACGAACTGAAAATCGCTCGCCAGGTTGAACTACTCGCGCAGGACCGCGCTGTGCTGGATGAGCTTTTCCTGCTGACAATGAAGCCGCGCATGTATGTCTTGAACGTGAGCGAGGATGTGCTGGGCACGGCAAATGAGCTGCTGGAACGTATTGCTGCCGGCGAAGATGTAGACCTGGAAAAACTGGAGGGTGAGCTGAAGGGCATCGTTACAGTTGCCAAACGTGCTAAAGCCGAAGGCTCCGAGGTAGTCGCCGTCTCCGCTCGCCTGGAGGCCGAGCTTGCTGAATTGCCAGAGGAGGACGCGAGGGAATACCTGGAATCGCTAGGCCTGCCCAAGCTGGGCACGGACCGGGTTATCCAGGTTGGCTACCGCTTGCTCAATCTGATTACGTTCTTAACTGCCGGGGAGGACGAAGTGCGGGCCTGGACGGTCACCAGGGGAGCCAGGGCGCCAGAGGCGGCGGGTAAGATTCATTCGGATATCGAGCGCGGCTTTATCCGCGCCGAGGTGACGCGCTTCGATGACTTTATGGCGAGCGGTGGTTCGTTTGCTGCTGCCGCAAAGAAGGGGCTGCAGCGCCTCGAGGGGAAGGATTACGTGATACAGGACGGGGATATTGCTCATTTCCGGTTTAACGTGGGGAAAGGTTAAGCACGTTCGCGGCCCATTGATACCAGCACTACTCCTGACAGGATAGTGAGCATTGCCAGCACCTCTACCAGCGTGATCTGTTCGCCGGCCAGCACTGCCCCCAGGCCTACCGCTACCACCGGATTGACGTAGGCGTAACTGGTAGCCAGGGCAGGGCGTACGCGGCGCAGCAGGTAACCGTAGGCGCTGAAGGCAATCAGCGAACCACCGATCACCAGGAATGCCATTGCCAGGAGTGGCCGGGGAGTGGGAAAGCTCGTCATTCTTTCTCCAGAACCCAGGCCCACGATGAAGAGCATGCAGCCGCCGGTTAGCATCTGGGCAGCACTCGACATAATCCCCTTAGGCATTGGCAGGCGCTGGCTCAATATTGAGCCGAAAGCCCAGCTCATTGGGGCGATGAGCAAGGCTATAGCCCCTATAGGATTGCCATGCAGCCCATTTTCAAGGTTTAAGAGGATTATTCCTGAAAATCCTAGCACCAGCCCAAACCACTCTACGCGAGTTGGCCAGCGACCAAAAAGCCCGGAGAACAGGGCCGCCCAGAGGGGGACGGCACCCAGCGCCAGGGCAGCCAGGCCAGAAGATACCCACTGCTCGGCGAATGATACGATCCCGTTACCGCCCACCAGCAAAAGACCGCCTACCAGCGCAGCAGCGAGCCATTGAGCACGCGTGGGCCCGGGATTTCCACGTACCCGCAAGAAGGCATACAGTATTACGCCGGCCGATAATTGACGCACAGCGGCCATGATGAAAGGGGGAAAGCCCTGCAAGGCAAAGCGCATTCCCAGGTAGGTCCCGCCCCAGAGAAGGTAGAGTGCAAGTAAGGACAGAATGATCATGAGACGGCTATGAACGGAAGTTACAGCAACTGTAGAAGAGGTTTTTGGGTCAGCATTTGCAATTTGTTCCTGTTTTATTTCCGTCGTATGGCTGTCACTCATTCAGATTCCTGTTCTATGCTGCATCGATCCCTCAGGAAGAAATGAAAGCGGGTAGAGGAGTATAGGGATATACTCCCGTACCCGCGACCGGAGACCTCGTAGGCTTAATTGTTTCGTCTACAAGGACATCATGATAGACCAACCGGGCATGGATTAATGAAATCCATACCAGCGCTGGCGTCGCTCCCATTCGGGGCTGTCAATGTCATCGACGCTGTTGACGCCCCATTTAAGAGCGGCTATATCTAACAATATTGCTAGCATGAGGAGCAGGATTACGATTTCCATCATGCCCTCCTCTGGTCCTACGACCGGTGCACCAACTCCAATTGGTGCCTGAGTACCTGGCGCCCGCAAGGGATAAGGACTGGCACCCGCAAGGGATGCCACTACATTTTATCTATCAATTGAACATGGACAGAGCACTACGTTTTTCTCTACTATTCTATAGTAACAGATAAAAGTTGTCTGTTACACAGCCAAGATAGACACAACAGACTGAATTGGCCTATCTTCGTAAGGATCTTATTCCGACCGGAAACGTGCCTTGAAATGGGTCCGGCCAACGCACTTCGTGCTAGCTTCGCTCAGGCCGGACCAAAGGAGGTACTGCGTGCTAGTGACCCTACCCAACCACCTGTTCTGCAACGCTTCGCTACTGCAAGCAGTCAGCAGAACCCTCCCGCGCACTCATCCGGTCGGATCAGTAGTATTGATCAATCGTGCTCCGACAACACCTTCTCTTGCTGAAGGGCTTTCGATTCTTGTTCCAGGAGTCGTTGTTTGCGCTCCGGTCCCCAGCGGTAACCGCCAGGATTGCCGTCCTCGCGTACCACGCGATGGCAGGGGATGACCAGCGGCACCGGATTGGTGGCGCAGGCACGGGCAACGGCCCGGGTTGCCTTCGGCTCACCCAGGGAGCGAGCAACCTGGCTATAAGAACGGGTGCTGCCATAGGGAATGGAGCGCAGCCCCTCCCAGACTCTCCGCTGGAAAGCGGTGGCCTGCACATCCAGAGGTAGATCAAGGTGCGGCTGCTGACCGTTCAGGTGGCTGATCAGCGTATCTACCAGCCGGCTAAGGTTAATCCCGTCACCGTCGTGCGAGATTTCGGCAGCCGGGTACTCGGCGAAGAGAGCAGCTTCAAGTACTGTATCGGAGTCGCCCAGGCTGATTGCGCAGATGCCTTTTTCAGTGGCGGCTACCAGCAAACGCCCCAGGGGACAATCTACGATAGCGTAGGTAATACGCATGCCCAGGCCACCTCGACGATAGGTTGTCGGCGTCATACCCAATTGAGATGGCGCCTGTTCGTAAAGGCGGCTACTGGAACCATATCCAACATCGTAAAGTGCTCTAGTCACGGGTTCTCCCTCCTTGAGCTGCGCCTTCAACTGACCCAGGCGACGGGCTGCTGCATACTGGCGCGGCGTAATACCCATAACGCGCTTGAAAACGCGCTGCAGGTGGTACTGGCTGACGTGTACTTCTGTACCGAGGTCGGCTAAACTAAGTGGACTGTCCAGGTGCTGCTCGATATAGCGGCTGACACGCTGAACCAGTTCCACCTGTGGCTCTTGCGCGGTAGTTTCGCGGGGCCGGCATCGACGGCAGGGACGGAATCCGGCCTTCTCTGCGGCTTCAGGGACGGGAAAGAAGATCACCTGGTCCCGCTGTGGCCGGCGCGAGGGGCACGAGGGATTGCAATAGATGCCTGTGGAGCGAACGGCATAGACAAAAGAGCCATCGCTACGGCTATCCCTGGCCAGCACTGCCTGCCAGTAATTTTCTTCGTGCATGAGTTGTTGCTCCAGGTTATTTTCTCTACAGATTTTTCTCATTCATCACATACAACCGTGTACAGGTATTTTACGATGAGATCATGTGTGAATCTATCCGTTTCTTGCGCTTGAATTTATTTGATAAAATTATACCACGAAGCCGCGCTAGATCGGCCTCTAAGGCCACACGAAGAAGCTACTGACTACAGCAAAAATACCCAGGAAAGGGGTATTTTTATTTAACTGCCGTTTTTAGCCAGTATTCGGCTTTTCTAACAAATATAAGCAGCTATCGCCCCCCATGAGGCGTGGACGGCCTTCCCGTAGTTCCGTATTATCGGGCAGCTTTACTCTATACCACTCATAGGCTGTGCGTGGGTAAATCTCCGTATTTGTTGTGCCTTCAGGATATATCAGTGTAACCTGCTCCCCTTCCTCTATAAGAGTACACCCATGATCCACAAGATAATGCCTCGCCTCTGGCCGAATATCTTTAAGGGCGATAGATTTTGCTGGCTTTGTTTGTCCCTCTTTTGGAAGCTCTTTCATCCTGATCTCCCAGTCTTACAATCTCTCTTGTACTCAAGTTAGTCTCCTCTCACGTCGAGACTGTAGCTACAAATATGTAGTTCTAACTATATAATTATGGATACAGTTCTGTCAATACGTAGTTTCTGCTACAATCCAGCCAATATCAGATGGGAGCTACCGTGAAACTACGTCTACGCGTGAAAGAAATTGCCGAGCAGAGGGGAATGAGCATGGGCAAGCTTGAGCGGCTTGCCGACTTGTCGCACCCAACAATCAGGGATATCTTCCGCAACCCGTATAAAGAAGTCACTTCAACTACGCTTGCCAAGCTTGCAACTGCACTCGGTGTACCCGTATCCGATCTATTCGAGGAGGTAGCTGACGATAGAAGTGATTAAGGCAATGCCCCTACGTCCCACGTAGTTATCTACGCAAAAATTGATCAACGAGCGTGTTAAACTCAGATGGTTTCTCCATGACAAGCGTATGACCAGCATCAGGGATCATCACTAGCTCTGATCCGGCAATGGACTCATGGAGCAGCTTTCCAATCGCGTGAATATCAGAAGTATCCTTCTCGCCCAGCACAATCAATGTAGGTGCATAGATTTCAGAGAGACGACTAACAGCAGGAGGTTCTAGCTCTTGCATCTTCAACGCAAGAATATTCTGTGAAAGAGACCGTGTCGCCATCTCTCGGATGCGTTCTCTCATTACTGGATCAACCTGCTCCGGTGTACGATATGGGCCATCTGTCCACATGGCTATAAATACCTCAACCGCACGAGCCATATCACCCTGCGAAAGAGCTTCTCCGAACGCTTTTCCGAGTTTGTGGGTCCATTCATCTACAAACTCGTAGCCGCTCATTCCGGGAGAAACTACGACCAGCTTCTGTACCATTTCAGGATAAGCAATGGCCAGATCAATAGCGAAACGAGAGCCACCTGAGAGACCGACGAACGAGACCTTCTGTAGAGTGAGAGTATGAAGCAGATGATACACATCTTGATAAGGGACATAGGGTTCGGCTGAAGGCATGCTCTCGCTCTTGCCCGCGCGTCGCATATCATAGCGAATAGCCTGAGAGTGTTGAGCGAAGAATTGGAACTGTTCATCCCACATACACCTATCGAGCAGACCACCATGTAGAAATACGACGGGTTCCCCGTCTCCAGCGATTTCGTAGTAAAGTCGAGCACCAGGAACTTCAGCGAAACCGCTTTTAGCCGATTTGACTTCAGACATAGATGTTATCCTCCATGACAAACATACTTCTATCGAGAGCGTACACTAATTGAGAGGGAAAAACAATCTCGTGAAACATATCATGAAGCTTACAGTGCTGTTATAAGCCCATCAATACTACATGAATAGAAAAGAGTCGGCTTCCGGTATAGGAGAAATCGCACAAATCCACTTCATCCAGTACCCAGCACATGGTACAATGCAACTAGGGGAAACAGCCGCACTACAATTTTTGCGGAGATACAGTTTCTTCTTCCCAGTGTCCTTAACAAGCCGGGAAATGTCTTGAGAAGCCAAACCAAAGAAGCAGGATACTATCCATTTCTTGTGCTTAAACGCATTTACACAACTCTGAAACCATTAACCAGGAGGTTCTATGTCTGAATCCGACCGGCTGAAAGCCGAGATTGATGAACTTGTTCCCGATATGGTGGCGATGCGCCGCGACCTGCACGAGCATCCAGAACTTGCATTTGAAGAAGTACGTACCTCTGGTATTGTAGCACAGCGCCTGCGAACGCTGGGATTAGAGGTGCAAACCGGGATCGCTAAAACGGGGGTTGTTGGCCTGCTGCGCGGAGGGGCAAGCAAGCCGGGCGCGAAGACGATTGCCATTCGCGCCGATATGGATGCCCTGCCCATCTACGAGTTGAATGAGATAGACTATCGCTCGACGGTTGACGGCAAGATGCACGCCTGCGGACATGATGGGCATACTTCTATCCTGCTCGCGGTGGCTGATATTTTAAGCAAACGTAAGGCGGAATTATCAGGCAACGTCAAATTTGTTTTCCAGCCGGCAGAAGAAACTGTTGGTGGGGCCGCGCCAATGGTCAAGGAGGGAGCTATGCAGGGTGTAGATGGCATCATCGGGCTGCACCTCATCAGCGACTATCCCATTGGGCGCGTCGGTGTGCGTGCCGGCCCAGTTTTTGCCAGCGCAGACAAGCTTTTGCTGACGGTGAGAGGTAAAGGCGGCCACGCTGCCATGCCGGAAGCGTCGGTCGATCCGATCGTCATTGCGGCATACATCGTCACTGCCTTGCAGACGTTGATTAGTCGTGAGACATCGCCATTCGGTCCCGCTGTTATCACCATTGGCAAGATTCAAGCGGGTACTGCTTTTAACATCATACCCGAGACGGCGGAAATGCTCGGCACTATGCGTGCTTTTAGCGCCGAACACCGCAATAAACTGAGGCGCCGTATAGGTGAGATAGCCAGCGGCATAGCCACGGCCATGGGTGGCTCTTGCGATGTAGAAATTATCGACGGTTGCCCGACCTGTGTGAATGACGCAGGTATGACCGAGGTGGTGCATAAGGCGGCAGCGGCCACGGTAGGAGAGAGAAAAGTGGACGACGGCGAGGAAGTCTTGAGCAGCGGCAGTGATGACATGGCCTGTTTTCTTGAAGCGGTCCCGGGTTGCTATTTTATTGTAGGCGCAAAAAATGCGGAGAAGGGAGCGAACTATCCTCACCACCACCCGCGCTTCAACATCGATGAGGATGCCCTGCCCGTTGGTGTGGAGGTTTTGACGCGCGCTGCAATGGAGTATCTGAAGTAAGTTCCTGGCGCCCGCCGGCACCTATCCATCTCGCCAACGCTGGTTCTTGCCCGTCTCGGCAACGCGACTGCGTCGCTACCGCTGCGCGGTCAGCCGAGACGAAAGGCACTGCGCCGCTACTGCTGCGCAGTCAGGCGAGATGAAAGGAGAAGGGGCGCCACTACATTTCACCTCTCAATGGAAGTTGGTCGGACTACTGGCGGGGATATGGCCTTCCGGGCAAATGTAGAAGTCCTAAAACTTGCGCCTTTCCACGAGTTCGACACGTCATAAGAAGTAGAAATACGCATTGAAAAGAACTGATTGGAGAAGTTGACTGACATGCAGAAACCAGAGGCAATCATTTTCGACTTGGATGGGGTGTTAACCGATACCTCCGAGTACCACTACCAGGCCTGGAAACGCCTGGCCGATGAAGAGGGTATTCCGTTTACGCGCGAGGAAAACGATGAGCACCTGCGTGGAGTTAGCCGCCGCGAGTCCTTGATGTATATCATTCGAGGCCGCCAATACTCTGAAGCGCAGATTCAAGAGATGATGGACCGCAAGAATCGTTACTATACTGAGATGATTAAGTCGATGACGCCGAATGACCTGGTAGCAGGCGGCAGAGACCTGTTGAAAGAGATTCGAGATGCGGGGATGAAAACAGCTATCGCATCCAGCAGCAAAAATGCCCATACGGTGCTTGAGCGCCTGGATATTATGAACCTCTTCGATGGCGTAGCGGATGGCAACAGTATCGTAAATACCAAGCCCGCGCCTGACCTTTTTGTCTACGCGGCAGGGCTGGTGCGAGTCCCTACAACGGTTTGCCTGGGAGTCGAAGATGCTGACGCTGGCATCGAGGCTATAAAGAACGCCGGCATGCAGGCGCTGGGAATCGGACCGGCAGAGCGTTTCCATAGGGCAGACAAAGTCTTACCTACGCTCGCTAATTTGCATTTGCAAGATATACTGAGCTGAGCCTGGCACCCCCAGGTCAATGATGCTTAATACGAATCCTCAGGGTGGGGGCAAGCCCCAGTAGGGCGGGGCAAGCCCGCCCCTACGAGAGAAGAAAGGACAAGTTGTGAGTCTCTGGCAAATCAGTGAAAATACGTTTGCCCCTAAGAAATTGCATAGCCGTGAAACGGTCTACACGATCGGCAACGGCTATTTCGGCACACGGGGCACCTTCGAAGAAGGCTATCCACGAGCAAATCCCGCAACCCTGCTGTTTGGTGTCTTCGATCGTATCGATATAGGTAAAGAGGAGTTGGCTAACGCGCCCGATTGGGTGCCGATTAAACTGTTTGTGAACGGCGAGCGCTTTCGCCTGGATCAAGGCAAAATCCTGCACTACCAGCGCACGCTGGATATGGAACATGGCATCCTTCAGCGAACCGTACAGTGGGAAAGTCCAGGCGGTGCACGTATAGAGGTGACGAGCGAACGCTTTGCCAGCCTGGCAGATGAGCATGTCGGGGCTATTCGCTACAGTGTGACCGCTCTAGAGCCGGAAAAAACGGGAGAAAATATCGACGTGGCCCTGTGGTCCAGCTTCAATCTCGCGGTAGGTAATTACGATCTGATGCACTGGGAGACTGTCGAGCAGCGCTACGAGGACGAGCTGATATGGTTCCACACACAGACGCGACACTCGGCCGTCCAACTGGCACAGACGATGAGCTTTACGACGGAAGCGCCTGATTTCCGCAAACAGCTAGCCCCCTCAGATATCGCTCCAAGCATCCGCCTGTACGGGGAATTAGCGCCAGGGGAAACGGTGACGGCAGAAAAGGTTGTCGTAATGTACACGTCACGCGATGTAGATGACCCGGTGCAGGCTGCGCTTGCACATCATCGCGAGATTATTAATGCCACGCCAGCGGAACTTGAGGCAGACAAGCACTACACATTACAGGTAGATGGAACTACCAGGATCAGGCCTTGTGTGAGGCTCCCGATCTACGAGATGTTGCTTGAAGCGCACAAGCAGGCATGGCAAAGCTACTGGCAGATCTCAGATGTGATCATCGAGGGTGACGACAAGGCCCAGCAGGCTATTCGTTACAATATTTATCAACTACGCATCAGCGCTTTCTCGCACGATAGCCGCTACAGCATCGCAGCCAAGGGCCTTACCGGCTTTGGCTATCGCGGGCACATCTTTCATGACACAGAGATATTCATGCTGCCTTACTTCAGCTATGTCCATCCAGAGATCGCCCGTAACCTGGTGATCTATCGCTATCGAACCCTGCCAGGTGCACGCGCTAAAGCCAGACGCAATGGCTATGAAGGAGCACAGTACGCATGGGAAAGTACGCTTGATGGAAAGGAAGCCACGCCAGGCGCGATTGTCCACCCAGAAAGTGGCGAATTGATTGAGATCCTTAACGGCCCGCTTGAAATACACATCTCGGCGAGTATTGCACATGCCGCGTGGCAGTACTGGTATATTACGGGCGATGACGATTTCATGCGCGATTATGGCGCAGAGATAGTGCTGAGCACCGCCGAGTTCTGGGGTAGCCGCGCCGAATATCATGCAGAGAACAATGATTATGAGATCAACGATGTGATTGGCCCCGATGAATGGCACGAGCACGTTAACAATAATGCCTTTACCAACTATATGGCCAGGCGGAATATGCAGATCGCTCTCGATATCCTGCACTGGCTGCAGTCCGCTGCTCCTGACAAAGCGCAGGAATTGACGAGGGAGCTTGATCTGACTGAGAAGCGGCTGGACCATTGGCGTGATGTGATTGCCCGTATACGCATTCCACAAGATGAGCGCACAGGGTTATTTGAGCAATTCGATGGCTTCTTCCAACTTGAGCCTTTAGATCAAGAGAAATTTAAAGGCCGTAATACTTCCTTCCAGGGCATCCTGGGAGTGTATGAAGTGCAGCCCTATCAAATTATCAAGCAGGCCGATGTATTGATGTTACTTACGGTGCTGGATCAACAGTTTGATTTGCATACCAAGAAGGTGAACTGGGATTATTACTTCCCTATCACCGACCACGATTTCGGCTCATCGCTTACCCCGGCGTTCCATGTAATCCTGGCCTGTGAGCTGGGGATGACCGAGACAGCTTATCAGATGTTTATGAAAGGTACACTGGTCGACCTGGAAGACCCGCGTGGGAACGCGAGCGAAGGTATTCATGATGCCTGCGCAGGGGCCGTCTGGCAGGCAGCGGTATTAGGATTTGCGGGTCTGCGCCTGGCTGAAGATGGTTTTACCACCGATGTGCATTGGCCGAACGGTTGGACACGCCTGGCTTTCAACTTCTTTCATAAAGGCAAGCAGTTCTCAATTGACCTACGCCGAGCCGAGCAATAAAGAAAAGGAGATCGTTAGTGGAGATTACATTCCTTGGGCAGGCAGGTCTGTTTATTGAGACGCGGTACGGAAGTATTCTCTGCGATCCCTGGTTTAATCCGGCATACTTTGCCTCGTGGTTCCCTTTTCCCAGCAACGAAGATGTGGACCTGGAGAAAATTTCGCGTCCTACGTATCTCTATGTCTCACACCTGCATCATGATCATTTCGATCCGCAATTCCTTTCCGAGCATGTTTGGAAAGATGCCACCGTGCTTTTACCAGATTACCCGCTGAACCTGCTGGAGCGCAGACTTCGAGAACTGGGCTTCACAAAATTCATCGAGACGAAAAATGGGCAGGCTGTGGAGGCGGATGGGCTGCGTTTCATGATTATGGCGATGGTCGCGCCTATCGATGGTCCGCTTGGCGATTCGGGCTTGATGGTAGACGATGGTGAGACGCGTATCTTTAACCAGAATGATTCACGCCCCATTGACCTGGATGTGTTGAACAGCTTCGGTCCGTATGATGCTCACTTCTTACAGTTCTCCGGCGCGATCTGGTACCCGATGGTGTACCAGTTCCCGGAGAAGATGCTACAGGCGCTCGGGCGCAAAAAACGTGAGAATGAGATGGCCCGCGCACTGCGCTATATCCGGGAAATCGGCGCGAGCTTCGTCGTTCCATCTGCAGGGCCGCCGTGCTTCCTCGACGATCACCTGTTTGATTTCAACGATTTCGAGCGCGACCCTGTGAACACGTTTCCTGACCAGACTGTTTTTCTGGAATACTTACAGGCCAATGGATTGGACAACGGCCGCCTGATGATTCCCGGCAGCGTTGCTACGCTCAGCAAAGATGCCTGTAGCGTGGCACACCCTTTGCCTGAAGAGCAGGTGCAGGCAATTTTCACACAGAAACGCGCCTACCTGCAGAGCTACAAAGCTCGCAAGCAGCCGCTTCTTGATGCGCAGAAGGCATCATGGCCGCGCGGCCAGGTGGATATTCTATCTTCGTTGCACGATTGGTTCGAGCCATTGTTAGAGCAGGCCGACCTGACCAGTGTCGGGATCAATGGACGCGTGCTGATCGATTGCGACGTGCAGCAGATTGTGCTTGACTACCATACGCGCCGCGTGTATGCATGGAATGGCGAAGAATGGGATTACCGCTTTCACATAGACCATGCCCTGATCGAATACTGCGTCCTCCATCACGAGGAGGACTGGATCAACCAGATTTTCCTCTCCTGCCGCTTCGAGGCGCAGCGCAAGGGAGCGTACAACGAATATGTTTACAATTTCTTCAAGTGCCTCTCGCCCGAACGCCTGCAATATGCCGAGGGGTACTACGCCGAGAAAACGGCAGTACAACAACTCTGGGAAAGCAACGGCTATCGCATCCAGCGGCGCTGCCCGCACCTGAAAGCCGATCTCACGCGCTTTGCAAAGATTGAGGATGGCGTGCTGACTTGCACCATGCACGGCTGGCAATTTGAGCTGGCTACGGGGCGCTGCCTTACTTCGGAGGGCCACCCGCTCTATACGCAGCCTGTTGCGGATGAGGGGACGGAGGAGGCATCCAGCGCAGCAGTGGAGGCCGGTGAGGGTGAGCAAGCGTCTGCAAACGGGCATGTACACTCAATCAGAACCAAGTGCAGCCACTGCTGGTATAATCCTAAAGATTTGCCTGAGTCTTCAAGGACAAGACCATAACACATGCCTGGCGCTCTGTGCTTACGCCACCATCCTCATAAATGGGGGGGGGTCACGAGTAGGCGCGAGCCAGTACTTCATCCACCTGTTCGAGAAGGCGCGCCGCGTTGGCGAAGCCATAGTTCACAGCGCGGGCACGCCCTGTATCATCCAGGATCACGGTCGTAGGGAGAGTAAGTACCCTGTAGCGTTGTGTCAATTCGGGTGAACTGGGCGCGTCAATTTCCAGTACTGAAACATCATTACTGCGTGCCTGTAATACACGTTGAAGGGCCGGCATTTGCAACTGGTGGCACTGGTGGCAGTCAGCGCTGCTAAACGCTAAGATACGCACGGGAGCCGTGCCCGTGCGTAGGTACTCTTCAGATGGCACTACCGGTTCAGCGACAAGTACGCGCCGGCGCTGAACCTCCACGAAGCGCCGACCCGCCCAGATTACGAGCCAGAGCAGGATGCTTACCAGGACAAGCACGCCTACGCGAACAAGGATCTCTGACATCTCAATTACACTCCCCGCCAGTGGAAACCGCCCTCGTAGCGTACTCGCGGGAGCATACCCAGGCGTCCCAGGTGATAGTACACAAAGCACCCGGCGCAGAAACCTATGGTCAGATTAACAGCGGACAGCACGAAGACGATGAGGTCGAGCGCCAAACCAAGAGCCGTGGCATGCGTAAAAAAGAGCACGAGAGCCGAGGCAACAAGAAATGCTGCGCCGATACCCTGCGCAAAGCGGTGAGGCATAGGGTCATCTTCTACAATCCTTGGACGCAACAGGTGCAACGGCAGGACAATGCCGCGATAGACCAGACGATAAGGACTTACTGCCGGTACAAAGGCAGAAATCGCCAGGATGATAGCGGTGATCAAGATGATGATAGGTTGGTTGAAAAGGAACCCAAGGGCGGTAAGCACTACAGTAGAGGCTTGCGAGAATTTGGCCAGGTGTGTGTCTACACGCAGTGTTCCGGCTGGGGCAGAGGATGCGGACTCCATTAAATAGTTCTCCTTGAAAATCGGTCGAAGGCCATTCAGGCATAACAAAGATTAAGCCTGGTAGTATATGACGATACTACTCTTAGTAACAATGGAAAGAGTAATTAACTTCCAAAATTTTAGCTTGTGGAAAAGCTGGATGTCAATGCGGAGAGAAGCTACTTAGATGCCCAGTAATTCCAGGCGCTTTGCGCGTAAATACTGGGCAATCTGCGCGGGGTCTTCCCTGTCGAGCGCCATACGCTTCAGATCGGAGAGCACTACGCCCCACTGTTCTTTGGTCGCCAGGTAGCGGTTGTCGCGGCTGATGAGGTCTTCGAAGATGCGGCGTTCCAATTCGTGCCAGGTCGAGCGGTCGCGGCCATCGATATCCCCACCATCGGGCACATAATCCTGGTCGCTGGTGTTGTTGTCAATGCGCACATACAAGGGCCGGAAATGGGTGCGCACTATCTCTTCCATGTACGCCTGGTCGAGCGAACCGGCATCGAAGCCCAGCGTGCCAACCAGGTGTACCTGTACGAGGGGGCGTAAGCTATCGGCCTGGTGAGCAGCTCCCTCACGCCTGCAGTAATCCTCCAGGCGTGCATAGAGGGCGTTCGGCTCGCTCAGGCCATCTACGCGCAGCTCGTGGCGCACGAATGGGCGGCGTTTGCTCACAAGATGCGCGGCGCGGTGAAAACGCGCCTGCTTATGGGAGTCGATAATGCTTTCAGGATCATCGGTATCGATTTCAACGAAATAGTAACCGCGATCCTCCCATGCCGCCTCTTCCGCGCCCCATGTCTCGGTCGAGCCGGGGTTGTACATCCAACCGTCGAACTCGTATGGCTTATGTACATGACCCAGGGCCAGGTAATCGACACAGTGACGAAGCGGCTGGAACTGTGCCATTGTAGGCAATCCCTGAATACGCGGTACCACGCTGTCAACGCCGGTATGCATGACCAGCAGGCGATACTCGATGCCCGCGGCAACTTCTTCTGCCCGCGCAGCTTCCAGCGCCTGGGCCAGGCCCTCCATACTACGCACGGTGGCCGCGCCCTGCCAGGGCAAGCCATAGATGCGCAGGCGACCACCAAGCAGGTCAACGTGCGACCCCAACATCGTGCGCTGGTCCCAGGGAGCAAGCAAGGGCACACCATCGCGCATTTTGGGGGCTAGCAGCATTAAATACTCCTGGTGGCACAAAAATTGGAGCCAGGAGATGCCGTCTCGATAATAGCTGCGATCGTGATTGCCCTCGATGGCAATGACCGGGATACCTCTTTCCTTGAGCTTCTTTAACCCCTCGATAGCATGAATGAGTGTTAGCGCATCGATGGCACGTTTATTAAACAGGTCACCTGCTATGATAACAAAATCGACTTCGCGATTAACCGCATCTTGCATGATGTCCCAGAAAGCGCGGCTGAAATCGTTAAAGCGCTCGCGCACGCCATATTGTTCGTACCCGAGGTGCGTATCGGCGACGTGAATAAAAGAAGCTCGCATAAATTCCTCCATCCGACCCGCTTAATGTAATCCCGTCGTCAGGGCACGCAGGGCGGCGGCCACTAAAACCAGCGCAGCAATACTTAAGATGAGGAGGTCTCGACGCTGGTTCTTGCCGCCGGTAGCGTAGGAAATTGCCACGGGAATGGCCAGGACGACGATTGCCCCGTAGACATAATGCAGATAGTAAAGACCGGTACCTGTGCCTGGCTTTTGCCCCAGCAATATCAGAATGACACCGAGCAGCGCCTGCAATGCGCTCACAACAGCCGTGACGATGATCGCAATACGCCAGGGTCTATTGATGGTCTTTTTCATGAAAAAGAGGATCAATCCCCAGATACCTGAAATAGTGCCGGATGCGAGTACTAAAAACACATTGAAGAAATGAAGACTACTGATTGCGTCTGTCATGTTTACTCCATAGCCACATGTCGATGTGACATATATATCAAGCCTGTTCTTTTGCAAAGTGAGAAATACGGAAGTATTCAAACATATTCCCGTCCGCCCTACTATAGCGCGTATGCCTGTTAAAGACAAGTGGCTCTCCCGTACATTCTGTGAAAGAGTACCTGGCACCCGCAAGAGGTGCCACTACATTTCGATTAGTCCCACTCATCAAATAGTGATGGACAGACCAGTAGAAAAATGTGGGCTAGTTCACATTCTTTTCCGGGACTCTCTGATATACTTGCACTGGTTACATCCTTATAAAAATGTCCCTCTTGATCAATCGAAGGATACATCATTATGCAAACATCATCACCGTATCCTAAACGCCTGTTTATCGGTACAAGCCTCCTCTTATTGCTCTTCCTTCTTCCTATGCTTGCCGCCTGTGGCAGTGGGAGTAGCGCAGGTCAAACACTCACCCCGCAGAGTACTACTGGCAAGTCTGGAACCGGCGCTGCAACTCCTGATGCGACACCGGGAGTGCTATTAGGTATGCAACCCTGTCCTGCTGCCATAAAAGACCCTGCCTATTGGAACCCCATTATCCCCACACAGAGCGGCGTTTCCAGCGTGGCAAGTGTCAGCTGCGGCAATCTCATAGGTAATCCTTCGCTGCAAGCCCTGGTGACGGTTCGTCGTACCGATGCTAGTGGCATGGTCCTGGATGTCTACGTGTTTACCAACATCACCAATGCAACGCCCACAAAGATCTTTCAGTTGATGGGGCTTGTCAAAGGTGATGCCAAGATCAGCGGGTACAACACCGTGCTGACGGCACAGGCGGACGAACTCTCCGCGCTCAACGCGGGCAAACCCGTCTCCGCCATGACGGCGGACCTCTTCCGCGAGTTCAAGTGGTCCGCGGGCGCGGGCACGCTGGTGCAGACCGTCTTCCCCGGCATCTTCCCCGACCTGACGCGCTACCAGGCCGAAGCTGACCAGGCGAGCGTCAATCAAGGCCAACAACCCTGGAAACTCAGCGCGACGCTGGTCGCTCGCACGCTGGCCGTGAGCTTGCTTAACTGGTCCCTCAGTTCCTCAACCACCTTGCTCAGCGGCGGCGGAGCGCATGATGTCAGCGCGGTTGTGCGGGTGCGGAACAGCACGGTTGTCAGTGGAACCATCAAGGTGACGCTCTCGCGCCCGGAAGGGAACACCAATGGCGGCATCTGGGAGGCGGTCGCTGTCGCAGTCGATGGTATGTCGATCACCAGTCCCGTGCAGCCGGCTGTCCTGAGCAGCCCGGTCAGCGTGAAGGGCACAGGCGATGCCTTCGAGGGGCTGATCGGCCAGGTCATGGTGCTGGACCACCTCTACAATACTCTTGGAAAAACGAGCGCCACGGGGGTGGTCGGTATGGGCCCGACCTCTTTCTCGACCAGCTTGTACTACCAGTCCACCTTTCCTGCCGGCATCCAGGAGGGGGTACTGGTCCTCTACGCCCCCAGTAATGCCAATGGCTCGATTGCCGCCGCTGTCATGGTCAAGATCCTGGTCAACGGCGCACTGGAGAGGACATTCGCGGTGGAGAGCGTGGATTTAGCGGTGAGTCCGAATAGCATTGCGGGAAAGGCCTGTGGGAGCCAGGCCACCTTTACCTATACCGCGACATTCCATATTCCGGCGGGTACTACTGGGGGAACTATTCAGTTTCTCTACACCTGGAACAATGGGCATGCCTCACCGAGCGCGAGTGTCACCGTTCCTCCTGGACAGAGTACGGCCACCTATACCTTCACCAGTTCCGGGACGCTGTATGTTGATCATACTTACCCAGGGATCGCAGAGGTTCTCGTGAACAGCCCGAATGCAGTCAATTCGCCGCAGGTGAAGCCGTCAGGCACGTGTAGTTAGTTTTGTGGTTAGACCGTCGCTTAAACATACACCTATCCTCACATGTCAAAAGACGTGAGAAGAGAGGGTATATTCTCCTGCAAGCAGGCAAGCCATGACTGGCCCGGCGGTGGCAACAGCAGCACCGCACCTCTCCCGC
>Ga0070707_100001962_pt1 | contig 19673 bp, 15 predicted proteins | sample KBSK5502metaG_FD_65468 | JGI IMG/M metagenome (GOLD analysis project Ga0070707, IMG submission 65468) | Corn, switchgrass and miscanthus rhizosphere microbial communities from Kellogg Biological Station, Michigan, USA - KBS K5-50-2 metaG | ecosystem: Host-associated > Plants > Roots >...
GGCTAGGCGGGGGCGGGGTTCTCGGGGTTGCCTGGTTTGAGGGGGCTGCTGTCGCCGGACGGGGCGGGGGCGTGGCTGCGCTGGACGGCGCGGATCGAGGGGTCCGTGCCGTCGGTCATGTCCGGGTGGTAGATGTCCGGCTCCAGGTAGATGGTCGTGGCGATCGGGACGGCCGCGCGGACGCGGCCTTCCGCGGCGTTGATGCCCGACGTGATCTGCGCGGCGGAGTCGATTTCCCTGACCGCGACCTTCGCGGCGACCAGGATCGAATCCGGGCTGATGTGCACGGTCCGCATGTGGATGACCCGGGCCAGCTCCGGCCCGTCCTCGAGCGCGGCGACGATCCGCCGCTGCACTTCGGGGCTGGCGGACTCGCCGATCAGCAGGCTCTTCATCTCCACCGCCAGGATGGCGGCCGCCGTCGCGAGCAGCACGCCGATGGCCAGCGAGCCGCCGCCGTCCCACCTGGCGTCGCCGGTCAGCACGGACAGCGCCACCCCGGCGAACGCGAACGTCAGCCCGATCAGGGCGGCCAGGTCCTCCAGCAGGACCACTGGCAGCTCCGGCGCCTTGCTCCGCCGGATGAAGGTGCCCCAGTTGCGGCCGCCGCGCACCTTGTTCGCCTCGCCGATGGCGGTGCGCAGCGAGAACGCCTCCAGCACCGCGGACAGGGCGAGCACGACGAACGCGATCAGCGGCGAGCGCACCGCCTCCGGGTTGATGATCTTGTGGATGCCGTCGTACACGGAGAAGGCCGCGCCGACAGTGAACAGCATGACCGACACCACGAACCCGTAGAAGTACCGCTCGCGGCCGAAGCCGAACGGGTGCTCGTCCGACGCCGGCCGGGTGGACCGGCCGCGTCCCACGACCAGCAGCACCTGGTTACCGGTGTCGGCGACCGAGTGCACGGACTCGGCCAGCAACGACGCGGACCCGGTGAGCAGGAAGGCCACGAACTTGATCACCGCGATGCCGAGGTTGGCGGCAAACGCGGCGATCACAGCCCGCATCTCGCGCCAGGAAATCCGCACTCGCGTTACTCGATTCGCGCCTGGAGGTCGCGGATCGCCACGGTCTGGCCCGGGTCGATCCCGGACGCGATGGCCAGGTAGACGCTGGCGTAGTCGGTCAGCTGGATGACGCTGGCCAGCCGCACCAGCGGATGCTCGCCGTCCATGGCGAGCTCGGACACGCCCACCCCGCGCTGGCCGGCGAGTTCGGTGACCGCGGCCCGCTCCGCCGCGACCCGCTGGTCCTCGTCCGGATCGGCGATCAAGATCAGCCGCAGCGCGGTGAAGCCGCTGGCCGGCTCGGCGTCCTCGTAGTCCAGGTCCCAGCCGGGCAGGTCGGCGATGTCGTCAGGACCGTTTCCTGGCTCCTGCGCGGACAGCCGGGACGAGCGCGGGGCGAACGGGCCGTCGAACGCGGCGACCTGGGTGTGCGCCGCCTCGGGCAGCACCCCCCACAGCGCCGGGTACTTGGCGTTCTCGTGCAGCTGGCCGGCGAACCGCCGCGCCGCGACCCGGCTCAGCGCCGAGGTGCCCCAGACCATCGGCAGCGCGCCGACCAGGTCCAGGGCCAGCGACTTGCCCGGGTTGACGAACGACTCACTGGCGGGCCGGCACTGGTGCGACACCTCTTCCAGCCGGCTCGCCGCCAGCTCGTAGGTGTCCGCCCCGATCCGGGTCACGCCCAGCCGTTCGGCGATCGCGAGCAGCGGGACGGCCACCGCCCACAGCATCGAGCGCGGGAGGCCCGCCGGGACGACAGGGACGAACGGGGCGCGGGCCTGCTCGGCGATCCGGTGCAGCGGGGATCCCTCGGCGCCGACGCCGGCCAGCCGGCAGCCGCGCCTGGCCGCCTCGACCGCGAGGGCCAGCGTCTCCTGGGTGGCGCCCGAGCTGGACACGGCGATGACCGCGTCGGTCGCGCCGACCCAGCCCGGCAGCCGCTCCGCGGGCGAGACCACCACCTGGACCGGGGTGCTGAGCCCGGCCAGGGCGTTGAGCATCTCGCCCGCGAGGGCCGAAGCGCCCACGCCGGCCACGACGATGGCGCGCGGCCTGCCTTCCGCGGCGAAGGCGGACAGGTCGGTGTCCGCGCACGAGCGCAGGGCGGTGCGCACCTGGGCCCCCGCCGAGGCGACCTGCCGCAGCATGTCCCCTGGATCGGCCGCCTCGATCACGTCGGGCGTGTCGAGCCGGTCCGCGGCCAGGGCGAAGTCCGCTCCGCCCCAGCCGTCCAGATCGTCGCTCACTCTGTGTACCCCGCTCGCCTCCGGGGCGCTTTGAGGCGCCTTCTTCCCTCGTCGCTCCTTCGTCGCTCCTGGGGTGGGTCTGCGGGGACAAACACAGTCCAGGCGGCGCCGCGCCCCTCCGACTCGCTCACGTGGCGGCCCCCGGGCGCCTGGCCTCCTCGACCAGTAGCACCGGGATGTCGTCGCGAACGGGGTAGGCCAGGCCGCAGGTGGCACTGGTGCACACGAGCTCGCTGGCGTCCTCGTCGACCCGCAGCGGCGCGTGGCATTCCGGGCAGGCCAGGATGTCGAGCAGCCAGCCGTCGATGCGCATGGGGTTCTCCCTATCCCGAATGATCCGTCGTATCCCTGACCACGCCGAGCACCTCGTCCCGCACGGCGGCCATGGTGGTTTCTGTGTCCGCCTCGACGTTGAGCCGGAGCAGCGGCTCGGTGTTGGACGGCCGCAGGTTGAACCACCAGGCGCTGGTGCCGACGGTGAGCCCGTCGAGCTCATCAGTGCTGACCCCAGGCCGGCCAGCGAAGGCCTGCCTGACCTGTTCGGTCGAGGCGGCCTGGTCCGCCACCGCGGAGTTGATCTCACCGCTGGCGACGTACCTCGTGTACTGCGAGAGCAACTGGGACAGCGGCCCGGCCTGCTCGCCCAGCGCGGCCAGCGTGTGCAACGCCGCGAGCAGCCCTGAGTCCGCGCACCAGAAGTCCCTGAAGTAGAAGTGCCCGGAGTGCTCGCCGCCGAACACGGCTCCGGTCCGGGCCATCTCGGCCTTGATGAACGAGTGGCCGACCCGGGTGCGTACCGGGACGCCGCCGGCGGCCGCGACAATCTCCGGCACGGCGCGGGACGTGATCAGGTTGTGGATGATCGTCGCGCCCGGCTCGCGGGCGAGCTCGCGCGTCGCGATCAGCGCGGTGAGCACCGAGGGCGAGACGGCCCGGCCGCGCTCGTCCACCACGAAGCACCGGTCGGCATCGCCGTCGAAGGCGAGCCCGATGTCGGCGTGGTGTTCGGTCACGGCCCGCTGCAGGTCGCGCAGGTTCTCCGGCTCGATCGGGTTGGCCTCGTGGTTCGGGAACGTGCCGTCGAGCTCGAAGTAGAGCGGGATGAGCGTGATCGGCAGGCCCTCGAAGACCCTGGGCACGGTGTGGCCCGCCATCCCGTTGCCGGCGTCCACCGCCACGGTAAGCGGCCTGACCGAGGAGATGTCGACCAGCTTCCTCAGGTGGTCGGCGTACCCGGGGAGCAGGTCCCGCGGGGTGACGGTGCCGGGAGCCGGGGCGGGGACCAAGGCCCGTTCGGCCAAATCCTGAACGTCCCTCAGGCCCGTCTGGATGCCCACCGGCTTAGCCCCCGCCCGGCACAGTTTGATGCCGTTGTACTGCGGCGGGTTGTGGCTGGCCGTGATCATCGCGCCGGGCATGCCCAGGTCGCCGCTGGCGTAGTAGAGCATGTCGGTCGAGCCCAGGCCGCCGGCCAGCACGTCGGCGCCCTGGGACGCCGCGCCGCGGCCGAACGCGTCCGCCAGCGGGCCCGAGGAGGTGCGCATGTCGTGCATGGTCACGATCGTCTTGGCGCCCGTCACCCGGACGAACGCGGCGCCGACCGCCTCCGCCACGCCCTCGTCGAGCTGATCGGGCACGACCCCTCTGATGTCGTACGCCTTGACGATGCTCGCAAGATCACCCAATGCGGGACCTGCCCTCCCGTGACACGACCGGTGCCGCCCGCCTGATGCGCGCGGCACTGCCGAGCCTATCGGTCCTGCGGCGGCCCCGAGCGCAGCACCCGAAGGTGACCCCGGCGGCTGACCTCGACCCCCTGCCCCACGGGCTCCTTCTCCACCAGCGCCCTGGGCTGCGTCTCCATCACCGCGTTCGCCAGTGCCTCCAGGTCGTCGGCGCGGTCCTGGAGCGGTTCCACGGGCAGCCGCACCACGTCCCAGCCGCGCGGCGCGACGAGCCGGGCGGCGTGCTTCTCGCACAGGTCGTAGCTGTGCGGTTCCACGTACGCCGCCAGCGGGCCGAGGACCGCGGTGGAGTCACGGTAGACGTAGGTCAGCGTGTAGACGGGAGGATGCTTGCACGCGGTGCGCGAGCAGCAACGAGAACCCACCAGCCCACCTCGCTCACATCACCCAGGACCCAGGTCCCGGAACCCCGGGACGGCGTCGGATACACCCGTGACGGTATCTGGCCGCGGGCGGTAAAGCCATCACCCACGCTTCGCGGCGTGATCGTGTCGTGCTTTGCGCGTCTTGCCCCGTGTCGGCCCGGTGGCCGGCGCGATCGGATACGCTCGGTGACTGTGCAGAACGCTGACGGCGGTGCGAGGCCGGTCTCCGGCTCGGGGCCCGGGCCGGCCTCCGGGCCCGGGCCTGGTTCCGGCGCCCGGCCGCGGCGGCGCGACCGGCACGGCCGCGGGCTGCGCGGCCGCCTGGTGCCGCCCGGCGTCCCGCTGTACCGCAGCCGGGCCCAGCAGTTCGACGACCTGGTGCTGGAGGCGGTGGCGCGGCTCGAGCCGCGCTGGGAGACCGAACTCTCTGACGTGGAGTTCGCGGTGCAGGAGGTCCCCGACGCCGACGCCATCGGCGACGAGGGCGTGCCGCTGGCCCGCATCGTCCGCGGCTCGCCAGACACCGGCGACCCGGAGAACCCGGCCACCGGGCCGCGCATCGTGCTGTTCCGGCGCCCGCTGATGGCCAGGGCCGAGGACGAGGACGAGCTCAGCGAACTGGTCTTCGACGTGGTGGTGGAGGAGTTCGCCGAGATCCTCGGGGTGGACCCCGAGGTCATCGACCCCGGCTACGGCGAGGTGTGAGCGGTCAGGGCGAGATCGCGCTGTAGGAGTCGCGGACCGGCGGCAGGCTGATCGTGCTCAGGGCGCTGGCGGCCGGGATGATAGACACGATGGTGTTCTGGCCCTGTGTCTCCACCCGGGCGGCGTAGACCGGGCCGGATCCGGCCAGCGGGGTGATGACCACCGCGAACGGCGATCCGTGCCGGGCCCCGCGCGGCGCCGTAACGGACGCGACCAGCGTGTGCCCGGCCTTGACCGACACGACCTGGCTGCTGGTCAGCCGGGCGCCGCCGGAGCTGGCCTGGCCGATCTCGGTCAGCCGCACCTGCGCCGCGGCGGCCGGGGCGGACAGCGCGACCGAGGCGGCCAGCCCGGAGCCGGTCGTGTTGCCCGCCACCACGGCCTGCTCGCTGATGGGCGCCGTGGCGGCGGTGAAGGCGCCCGCGCCGCCGCCTGGCACCAGCACCTCGGCCGCGACCGGCACGTTCGAGGTGATCTCGAGCGCGGCCGGCGAGCCGCCGAGCGGGGTGAGGGCCACGTAGGAGGCCGACTGGCCGGGCAGGTCGACCGTCTGCGCGCCGAACGGGCGGTAGTGCCCCTGCGGGGTGATCGCGACCACGGTCACCTTGGCACTCGAGGTCCCCGGATCGGCGAGGAAGAGCCCGGCGGCGCTGCCGGACGGCGGGACGCCGGGGATCACCAGCTGGGTGGACGGCGCGGCCGTGCTGGGCAGCCAGCTGGCGGAGCCGCCGTGGGAGGAGGTCTGCCAGACGTCGGCCGCGACCCGGCCGATGCTGGTGTGCACCTCGATGGCGACCACGCTGGACCCGCTGGCCACCGAGGACAGGGACTGGGTCACGGTCTGGTGCGGCGGCACCGTGATCCCGTTGTCGTTGCCCGCCTGGGACTGGCCCGCGTCGGTGATGACGCTGACGTACACGCTCGCGGCCAGCGAGTCGATGTTCATCAGGTCGAGCTGGATCTGCGCCGTGCCGTTCTGCTGGCCGGGGCCGAGGAACCACAGGTCCGAGCTCGGCTCGCCGCAGCGGACGCTGGCCAGGCCGGAACCCTGCGCCACCTCGGCCTCCATGGCCTGGGCCGTGGGGCCGCTGGCCGCCACCGACCAGCCCTGCGCCACCGAACCGCCCTTCTTGCTCGTGCTCACCCCGGCGGGCACCGTGAGCAGGGAGAGCATGCCGGTGCCCGGCGCGCGGACCGGGGCGGCCGGGCGCAGCGACAGGCCGGCCGGCGGCAGCGCGGTCAGCTCGACGCCGCCCGCCGTCCCTGAGCCGGGGGCGCTCGCGGCGCCGGCCATCAGCGCGACCGGGCCCGAGCCGCCGCTCGGCGCGGGCGGGCAGGCGCGGGCGGCGGAGGTCACCGCGACCTGGCGGGTCACGGTGCCGGCCGGGTTCGGGGCGGGGGCCGCGGGATGGTACAGCTGCGCGGCACCGCCGATGGCGCCGAGCGCGATCAGGACCGCTCCGGCCGGGACCAGGTGCACGGCCCTCATGACGGATCACCGCGATCGGCGGAGTCGCCCCGCCGCCGTCGCGGCGGCTTACCGTGCCGCGCCGCGTGCTGGCCGCCGCGTCCGTGGGCCGAGGCGCGCGCCGCGCCGACCGCGCGGGAGGCGGGCTGGGGGACGTAACGAGGGGCCGGCTCGTAGCCGGTGTCCGCGTCGTACCCGGTGGCTGCGCCGTACTCCGCGCCATTTTCCGTGCCGAACGGGCTGCCCGCGGCCCGGCCGCCCGCCCCGGAGCTCACCGGGACAGGGTCGGCGGCCCGGGCGTCTGCCTCGGCGCCGGGGCCGGCCCTGGCGCTGCCCCCCACCGGGGCCAGGGCGACCTGCGGCCGCCGCCTGCGGCGAGCCGACCGGGTACCCTCGGCGCGCCCCCTGCGCTGGCCGGCGGGCATGGTTTCGGCGTCTGGGATGGTGGCCGCGGCGGCCGGGACGGCGGCCGCGGACCTGGAGCCGGGCAGGGCGAGCACGAAGGCGACGAGCAGCGCGACGGCCTCGCCGCCGAGGCTGAGGTTCCTGGCCGTCTCGTCGCGCGTGATGACCAGGTGGCCGCCGCCGGGGGGGAGCACGAAACCCTGCGCCCAGCCGCCGGCCGGCGCCGTCAGCGTGGTCAGCGGCCTGCCGTCCAGGGTCGCGGACCAGCCGCCCGAGGCCTCCGCCAGTACCAGGGTGCCCGAGGTCCCCGGGGCGACGACGGTGTTCACGCCGACCGGGCCGGACGGGACGGGGACCGCGGCGCCGGCCGGGGTGAGGACGCGGACGCGCGCCACCGCGCCGGAAACCTGCCAGAGGTCGTAAGAGGAGGACGTGGTGAGGGGCTGAAGGCCGGCGGCCGCGTTGAGCTGGCGCGCCAGCGCCTGGTCGACCGGCGCGGGCAGCAGCACGTACCCGATGTCGAACTGGCTCAGTGCCTGCCCGGTGTCCCCGGCGTCGCCGCTGCCCGCGGCGGCCAGCAAGGCCACGACGTTCGCCAGGGCCTGCACGGAGGAAGCGGGCTCGGCCAGTTCGGGTTCGCCGAGCACCGGGTCGGCGTCGCGCAGGACGGCGTAGGACAGCGCCCCGTCGCCGCCCGGGCGGAGCACCAGGGTCCTGGTCCGGTCCGGTCCGGCCGACGACGCCGCCACGAAGGGCGGCAGGATCTGCGGGCCGGCCGCGGCCAGCGGGCCGCCGATCCCGTCCGCCAGCCAGTACCCGGCGGCCAGCGCCGGTGCCGAGACCGCGACGGCCAGGCCGGCCACCGCGGCCGGCAGGCGCCATCCGGTGCCGACCCGTCCGGCCGCCCGATCGCCCGCGCGGCCGAGGGCGCGGCCGGTCGCCTCGATCAGCGGGACGGCCGCCAGCAGCAGGCCGGCCGCGGCGATCGCGATCGCCAGGCCCGGCCAGGCGCTGACCGGGGTGCCGCCTTGCGGCGGCACCCCGGTCACGTGGGCCCGGCTCACCACGAGGGCCAGGACCAGACCGCCCAGCGCGACGCCCCACCCGGTGTACACCAGCGCCGCGCGGCGGCGGGCGAGCAGCGCCGCGAACGCGGGCAGCACGAGCCCGGCCGTCACCCAGGCGGGCGGCAGCCCGGGGCCGCCGGGGCTGAGCAGCAGCAGCGACCCCGGTCGCAGGCTCGCGACGGCGAGCCCGGGCGTGACGCGGCCGGCCTCGCCGAGGAACGCGGAAGGGCGGCCGACCAGGTGGAAGGTCCACGGCAGGAGGACGAAGGCCGGCACCGCGGCCATGATCGCGGCGTTTACCACCGTCCGCGGGCCGAGCCAGCGCCAGGCCGCCGCCGCCCCCAGCGCGGCGATCACCGCGACCGGCCAGGCCAGCGGCACGAAGGCCGCCGCGATCGCGGTCAGCAGGCCGGCCGCCCAGGCCGCGCGGCGGGCCGAGCGCGCAGGACCGGCCAGGATCCGGCCGATCGCGGCGCCGATGAGCGGGAGCAGCACGAAGGCGACCGCGGTGCCGAGCCGGCCGGCCGCCACGGTGCCCGTCGCCACCGGCAGCAGCGCGTAGCTGACCGCAATCCACAGCCTGGCCGTCAGCACGGACGTGACGCGCCGGGTGGCCAGGAACGCCGTGATCCCGGCCAGCGGCACGCAGCCGAGCAGCAGGATGTCCGTGGCCAGCCAGGGCTTGCCGCCGAACACGGTGGCCAGCAGGGCCATCACCCCGACGTAGGCCGGGGCGCTCGCGGCCGAGCCGATGCCGGTGTCGTGGTAGCCCGCCAGGTACTCGTGCCACAGGCTGCCCGCGCCACCCCAGGGCGGGGTCAGCGCCCCACCGTCGAGCATGGCCGACCCGGACAGCACCGAGCCGGTCAGCGGCCGCTCCGCGACCAGCGCGACCACGGCCAGGCCGGCGAAGAGCAGGGCGCCCGGACTGGTCAGCACGCGCCGGATGGCCGAATCGGTGGCCGGCGGCGGCAGGTCGTCGCCCGGCTCGTCCACTACGGCGTGGTGCAGCCCGCCGCTGTCGTAGCCGGACCCGCCTGACAGCACGTCCGCGACGGCCTCGGCGAGCCGGCCCAGCGTCCGGCTGCGCGGCAACTGCCCGCGCAGCACCGCGTAGCCGTGCTTGCGGTCGGACGCGCGCCGGCGGCGCTCGCGCCAGAGCAGCAGCGGGTGGCGCAGCAGCCAGGCCACCGCCCCGATCTGGGCGGCCGCCTTGCGCTGCTGCTTGGTGACGAGGAAGTACGCGGCGCGCACCAGCGACCCGGCGACACACCCGCCCATCACGGCCAGCAGCGGCGCCAGCGGCAGGTTGACCGCGAAGACGTACAGGGCGCTGCGCCGGTCGAGCATGCGCGGATGCCCTCCGGTGGCGGGCGTCTTGCGGATCTGCCTGGCCGAGAGCTCGCGGTGGTACACCACCGCGTCGGTGATCACCCGGACCTCGTAGCCGGCCGCGTGCGCCCGCCAGCAGAAGTCGATGTCGTCGCGGAACAGGGGCAGGTTGGCGTCGAAGCCGCCGAGCTGGTCCCACACGTCGCGGCGGACCAGCATGCCCGCCGAGCTCACCGCCAGCACGGCGCGGCTGCCATCGTGCTGGCCCTGGTCGATCTCGCCCGGCTCCACCCCGGTGAGGCGCCGTCCGGCCCGGTCCACGGTGATGCCCGCCTCGCGCACCACGCGCCGGTCCGACAGGTCCTTCAGCTTGGGGCCGAGGACCGCCACCGAACGGCTTCGGCCGGCCGCGGCGAGCAGCTGCTCCAGGGCGTCGGCGGCCGGCTCGCAGTCGTCGTGCAGCAGCCAGACCCACTCAGAGCCGCGGCCCGCGGGATGCTGCAGGGCGCGGGCGACGGCGGCGCCGTAACCCGTGCCGGCTTCCATGCCGAAGACCGCGTCCTGGCCGAGCAGTTCGGTCAGCGTCGCGCCGCTGCGGTCCCGGCTGCTGGTGTCCACCCCGACGACGCGCCGAACCGGATGCGTCTGCTCGCGCACCGCGCGGATGAGGCCCGGTAGCAGCCGGGCGCCGTCGTGCGCGACGATCACGGCGGTGACGACGGTGACGACGTTACGGAGGTGCCCAGAGCTCTGTGACACTGAGCTGGGTGACACGGAGTTAGGTGACACCGGGTTCTGTGACGCTGCGTTCTGTGACAAGGGTCCTGTCTGGTGGCCTGGGCGACAGCGCCCCGCACGGCTACCCGCCCGGCAAGAGCGCGTGGACTACGTGAACGGCCAGCCCCCCAGCGCTCACGCAGGACTAAAGATACACAGCGTTGCCTCACCCAGTGAGGTGAACGAGCCGAACGGTGTGGTCTGCGGCCGCCTAGACGGCCTGGCGCTTCAGGCGGCGCCGCTCGCGTTCCGACATGCCGCCCCAGATACCGAACCGCTCGTCGTGCTCGAGCGCGTACTCCAGGCACTCGGCCCGGACCTCACAGCTGCGGCACACCCGCTTGGCCTCCCGGGTCGATCCTCCCTTTTCCGGGAAGAACGCCTCCGGATCTGTCTGTGCGCACAGCGCCTGATCCTGCCAGCCCAGCTCGTCCTCATCATCTGGGCTGACGAAGACCTGTGCCAGCGGGACGATGACCTCAGTCACAGCGCATCCTCCCTCCCCACTCGGAGCCCCCGGTCCCCGCCGCGCTCCCCCGCGCGGACGAGAATCACACCAATGAAATTACACTCGCGTGTCTTGCTTCAAGTCAAGCGGAAAAGGTGATAGTGGTCGCCCCGTTGTCCGAGATGCGAGATAAATTACTCGCAGATGAATACTCGGTTACGGAGCGGAGCCGGGGAGCGGAGCCGGGGAGCGGAGCCGGGAGAACCTGCCACACTTGACAGTTATGCGCATCACCGTGCTCGCGGGCGGCGTGGGCGCCGCCCGCTTCCTGCGCGGCCTGAAGCAGGCCGCGCCCGAAGCCGAGATCACCGTCATCGGGAACACCGGCGACGACATCACGCTGTTCGGCCTGCGGGTCTGCCCTGACCTGGACACCGTCATGTACACCCTCGGCGGCGGCATCAACGAGGACCAGGGCTGGGGGCGCGCCGGGGAGACCTTCAGCATCCGGGCCGAGCTGGCCGCCTACGGCGCGAGTCCGGACTGGTTCACCCTCGGTGACCGCGACTTCGCCACCCACATCCTGCGCAGCCAGATGCTGGCAGACGGCCAGCCGCTGTCCGCGGTCACCGAGGCGCTCTGCCGGCGGTGGCGGCCGGGCGTGCGGCTGCTGCCGATGTCCGACGACCCGGTGGAAACGCATGTGGTGCTGACCGAGCGGCGCGTGGTCCACTTCCAGGAGTGGTGGGTGCGGCTGCACGCGCAGGCGCCGGCCGCGGAGATCATCGCGACCGGCGCGGCGGACGCCAGGCCGGCGCCCGGCGTGCTGGACGCCATCGGCGAGGCCGACGTGGTCCTGTTCCCGCCGTCCAACCCCGTGGTCAGCATCGGCACGATCCTGGCCGTGCCCGGCATCAGGGCGGCCGTCGCGGCCAAGACCGTGGTGGGGGTGTCGCCGATCATCGGCGGCGCGCCGGTGCGCGGGATGGCCGACGCCTGCCTGGCCGCGATCGGGGTGGAGACCTCCGCCGCGGCGGTCGGCGCGCACTACGGGCCCGGGCTGATCGACGGCTGGCTCGTCGACGACCAGGACAAGGCGGCCATGGAAGACCCGGCGCTGGCCGGGATCGAGGTGCGCGCGCTCCCGCTGCTCATGCGCGACCTGCCGGCCACCGCGGCGATCGCCCGGGCCTCGCTCGACCTGGCCGTGGAGCTCGGGTGAGCCCGGAGATGAGCCCGGAGATGAGCACTGGCGGGCCGGTCACGGTCATCCCGGTCACCGGGCTGCCCGAGATCGGCGCGGGCGCCGACCTGGCCGCGCTCATCGCGGAGGCGGCCACGGACCTGCGCGACGGCGACATCCTCGTGGTCACCTCCAAGATCGTGAGTAAGGCCGAGGGCCGGGTGGTCACCGCCCCCCGGGAGCAGGCCATCGAGGCGGAGACGGTGCGGGTGGTCGCCCGGCGCGGCGCCACCACCATCGCGCAGACCCGGCACGGCCTGGTCCTGGCGGCGGCCGGCGTGGATGAGTCCAACACCGCCCCGGGGACGGTGGTGCTGCTGCCCGAGGACCCGGACGAGTCCGCCCGGCGGCTGCGCAAGGCGCTGCACAGCCGGGGCGGCCGGATCATCGGGGTGATCGTCACCGACACGATGGGCCGGCCGTGGCGGGCCGGCCAGACGGACAACGCGATCGGCGCGGCCGGGGTCGTCCCGGTGCGCGACTACCGCGGCGAGGCCGACACCTTCGGGAATATCCTCGAGGTCACCGTGGCCGCCGTCGCCGACGAGATCGCCTCCGCCGCGGACCTGGTCAAGGGCAAGTCACGGCGCGTCCCCGCGGCGATCGTGCGCGGCCTGGACGGCCTGGTCACCGAGCAGGACGGGCCCGGCGCGCGGGCCATCATCAGGCCCGCCGAGGAGGACATGTTCCGGCTCGGTTCGGCCGACGTGCCGCTGGCCCGCCGGACCATCCGGGCGTTCACCACCCAACCCGTCGACGCCGCCGCGGTCCGCCGGGCGGTCGCCACCGCGCTGACCGCGCCCGCGCCGCACCACAGCGAGCCGTGGCGGTTCGTCATCTGCGAGACGGCCGCGGCGCGGACGCGGCTGGTCGACGCGATGCGCGAGGCCTGGACCGCCGACCTGCGCGGCGACGGGTTCACGCCGGAGCAGATCACGCGCAGGCTGCGCCGCGGGGACGTGCTGCGGCTCGCGCCGCTGATCATCGTGCCGTGCCTGGTCACCGACGCGGCGCACGACTATCCCGACGAGCGGCGCAACCGGTCCGAGCAGGCCATGTTCACCGTGTCCATGGGCGCGGCGGTGCAGAACCTGCTCGTCGCGCTGGCCGTGGACGGCCTCGGCTCGGCGTGGATCTCGAGCACCCTGTTCTGTCAGGACGTGGCGGCCGCGGCGATGGACCTGCCCGCGGGGTGGCGCCCGATGGGCGCCGTCGCCGTCGGGCACCCGGCCGAGCAGGCCAGGTCCCGTCCGCCGCGGGAACCCGAGGACTTCATCCTCACCCGGTGAGCAGGGGCAGGCCGGACCGTACGGACGCGCAGACGCCGTCCGAGACGGCCGCGGCGGCCTGGCGCTCGGCGGGAACCTCGCCGTAGGTGGTGGTGCGCGGGCGCATCGGGCGGCCCAGCGGCTCGGCGATCGCGCGGAGCCCGCTGATCGTCTTGTAGGAGCCGTGGTCCGCGCCGGCCATCCTGCTGATGGTCTCCTCCATCAGCGTGCCGCCGAGGTCGTTGGCGCCGCCGCGGAGCACGTCCCGGCACCCCTCGTCGCCGAGCTTGACCCAGGAGCACTGGATCGAGTCGATCGACCCGTGCAGCATGAGCCGCGCCATCGCGTGCACGGCCCGGTTCTCCCGCCGGGTCGGCCCGGGCCGGGCCAGCCCGGCCAGGTAGATGGGCGCGTTCTCGTGGATGAACGGCAGCAGCACGAACTCGGTGAAGCCGCCGGTCCGCTCCTGGATGGACCGGATCACCCGCAGGTGCCCGACCCAGTGCGCCGGCGTGTCCACGTGCCCGTACATCATCGTGGCCGAGGTCGGCAGGCCGAGTTCGTGCGCCGTGGTGATCACCTCGATCCACACCGAGGCGGGCAGCTTGCCCTTGGTCAGCACCCAGCGCACGTCGTCGTCGAGGATCTCCGCCGCCGTCCCCGGCAGCGAGCCGACGCCCGCCTCCTTGGCCCGGACCAGCCACTCCCTGATCGGCAGGCCGGTACGGGACGCCCCGTTCACCACCTCCATCGGGGAGAACGCATGGACGTGAAGATCGGGGCGCCGACGCTTGACTTCGGAAGCGATTTCGAAATATGCTGTTCCTGGCAGATCGGGATGGATGCCCCCTTGCATGCACACCTCGGTGGCACCGGCATCCCACGCCTCGGCCGCGCGGTCGCCGATCTGCTGGAGCGAGAGCGTGTACGCGTCGGCGTCGGTGCGCCGCTGCGCGAACGCGCAGAACCGGCAGCCGGTGTAGCAGACATTGGTGAAGTTGATGTTGCGGGTGACGACGTAGGTGACGTCGTCGCCGACGACCTCGCGGCGCAGCGCGTCGGCGAGGCCGGCCAGGGCCTCCAGGTCGGGGCCGGCCGCGGACAGCAGGGCGACGGCCTGGCCGTCGGTGAGGGCGGCCGGGTTGCGTTCGGCCTGGCGGAGGGCGGCGGCGACCTCGCCCGGGCGTGTTATGGAGGGGCCGCCGGGGCGCTGGGACGGGGCCTGGGCGGGCAACCCGGTCCGTTCGGCAATCTCATCCCAGTCGCCGTAGACCTCGGTGAAGTCCGCGCGGCGGTCATGGGTGCGGCCGGTGGTGTCGATGGTGACGTGCAGGTCCGTGCGGCCTGACCCCTGCGACTGGCCCCAGCCGCCGTCGGGTTCCTGCCACGGCAGGCCGCGGGGCCGGGCACCGTCGGCGGCCAGGCCGGTCGCCGGGTCGGCCAGGGCGGCCACGTGCCGGGCCAGCCGCGGGTCCAGCCACGGCTCGCCGAGGTAGGGCGGGTAGACGGTCAGCCGCTCGCGCAGCGTGAAGCCGGTCTGGGCGGTGTGGGCGGCGAGGTCGTCGATGTCCGGCCACGGGCGCTCGGGGTTGACGTGATCCGGGGTGAGCGGGGAGACGCCGCCCCAGTCGTCGATGCCGGCCCGCAGGATCAGGTCGTACTGCGCGCCGACCAGGTTGGGCGGCGCCTGGATGCGGGCCTTGGCGCCGAGGATGAGCCGGGTCACGGCGATCGTCGCGGCCAGGTCGTCGAGTTCGGCGTCGGGCACGTCGCGCATCTTGGTGTCCGGCTTGGCCCGGAAGTTCTGCACGATGACTTCCTGGATGCCCCGGTACTCGCGGGCGACCTTGCGGATGGCGAAGACGGATTCGGCCCGCTCGGCCAGGGTCTCGCCGATGCCGATGAGGATGCCGGTGGTGAACGGGACGTTGCTGCGGCCTGCGTCCTCCAGGACGCGCAGCCGCACCGCCGGGTCCTTGTCGGGACTGCCGAAGTGCGGGGCGCCCTTCTCGGTGAACAGGCGGGTGGCGGTCGTCTCGAGCATCATGCCCATGGACGGGGCGACCGGCTTGAGGCGCTGGAAGTCCTGCCAGCTGAGCACCCCCGGGTTGAGGTGCGGGAGCAGGCCGGTCTCCTCCAGCACCCGGATGGCCATGGCCCGCACGTAGGACAGCGTGTCGTCGTAGCCGTGCTCGTCCAGCCATTCCCGGGCCTGGCGCCAGCGTGCCTCGGGCTTGTCGCCCAGGGTGAACAGGGCCTCCTTGCAGCCAAGTTCGGCGCCCTGGCGGGCGATCGCGAGCACCTCGTCGGGCTCCAGGTACAGGCGGTTCAGGCGGTGCGGGACGGTGGCGAACGTGCAGTAGCCGCAGCGGTCCCGGCACAGCCGGGTCAGCGGGATGAAGACCTTGCGGGAGTACGTGATGACGCCGGGCCGTTTCGCCGCCGCCAGCCCGGCGTCCCTGGTCCGGCCGGCGTAGGTCAGCAGGGTCTGCAGGTCGTCGCCGCGGGCGTGCAGCAGGACCGTCGCCTCGTCCGCGTCGAGCGGCTTGCCGTCCCTGGCCCGCGCCAGCGCCCGGCGCATGGCCGAAGCGGTGACCCCGTCGGCCTCTTCAGTCACGCCGTTGCCAGGGTCGCCGCGGAAATCGCTCATGCTCGCACTTTACGCGGCAAACCCTTCCGCTCCGCGCGGCCCCTCGCCTATCGGCGGGCGCCGGGACGCGTTAGAAGGCGTGGTAGTCGCGGACGGGCATGCGGGGGCCGCGGCGCGGGGGGGCGCTGCCGCCCAGCTCGATGAGCCTGGTCACCCGGTAGCGGTGCCCGGCGTAGGGCGCGAGGAGCTCGAGCATGCCGGCGTCGTCGGTTTTCCGCCGGGCCAGCGTCCAGCCGACCGCGTTCGGCAGGTGGTAGTCGCCGACCGAGACCGCGTCCGGGTCGCCCAGGGCCCGCTGCCTGATCTCGGCCGAGGTCCATGGCCCGACGCCGGGCAGGGAGCGGAGGCGGCGGTCCGCCTCGGCCGGGTCCTCCTCGAGCGCCTGCTCCAGCCGGGCCGCGACCGCGGCGGCGGTGACGATCGTCCGGGCGCGCACGCCCTCGACGCCGGCCCGGTGCCAGTCCCAGGAGGGGATGCGCGCCCAGGTGCGGGGCGAAGGGACCACGCGCATGCCCGCGGGAGCGGGACCGGGGGCGGGCGACCCGTACGCGCGCAGCAGGAACCGCCACGCGCGATGGGCCTCGCGGCCGACCACCTTCTGCTCGAGCACCGCGGGCACGAGCGCCTCGAAGACCCGTCCGCTCCGCCCGACCCGCAGGCCCTCGTAGCGGAGCGCCAGTTCGCCGATCACGGGATGGTGGGCGGCGAACCCGGCTCGGTCGTCGTGGAAGCCGAGCTGGGCGGGCAGGCCGTCCAGCAGCCAGCCCGCGCCGGGACCCCAGGCCCGGGCGGTCACGACCGCGCCACCCGGCGCGACGCTGTTGCTGACGCGCAGCGTCGCCGGGCCGGCCGGGGTCAGCGAGGTGCGCCAGACGGCACCGGCCGCGTCGACGGCGAAGGCCGGATCGCCGCCGCCGCGCCGGTGGACCGACAGCGTGAGGCGGACGTCGATCGTGAACGGCGCGGGCCACTCGCGGCTCAGCCCGGCGTCCGGGGTCAACGCCAGGCCCGCGGTCATGGCCGTCACACGTCGGAGGAGAAGCGGACCGAGGTCGGCTCCAGCCGGATGCCCGGCCACACCCGGATGCCGCGGGCCAGCTCGTTGCCCGGACCGATGAACGCGCCGTCGCCGACCACCGCCTCGTCGAGCACGGCGCCGGGGGCCACCTCGGCGCCGCGGCCGAGGATCGAGTCACGCACCACCGCGCCCTCGCCGACGCGGGCCGAATCGAACAGCACGCTGCCGAAGACCGTCGCCCCGGCGCCGATGCTCGCGCCCGCGCCCACCACGGTCCCGCCGTCCACCGAGGCATCCGCGGCCACCGAGGCGCCTGCGAGCAGGAGCGAGGGGCCGGGAGGGCCGGGCACCGCCGGGGCGGGCAGCCGGCCGAGCACCAGGTCGCAGGAGCCGCGCACGAACGTCTGCGGCGTGCCCACGTCGAGCCAGTAGGCCGACTCGGGGTAGCCCATGACGAGTTCCCCGGCCCGGATCAGCCCGGGGAACGTCTCGCGTTCCACCGACACCCGGCGGCCGGCCGGGATCTGGCCGATGACGTCCCGGCGGAACACGTAGCAGCCGGCGTTGATCCGGTTGGTCACCGGGTCCGGCGTCTTTTCCAGGAACGCCGTCACCCGCCCCGAACCGTCCGTCGGCACCACGCCGAACCGCGACGGGTCCGCCACCTCGACCAGGTGCAGCGTCGCCGCGGCGTCGGTCTTGAGGTGCAGGTCGAGCTGCGCACCCAGATCGTGCCCGGACAGGACGTCGGAGTTGAGCACCACGACCGGATCGGCGCCGCCGGTGCCGCGCAGCGAGCGGGCCGCGTTGCGTATCCCGCCCGCGGTGTCCAGCGGCGTCTCTTCCTGGACGTAGTCGATGGCCAGCCCGAACGCCGCGCCGTCCCCCAGGACGGAGGCGAACATCTCCGCCTTGTAGCAGGTCGCCAGGACCACGTGGGTCACGCCGCCCGCCGCCGCGCGGGCGAGCAGGTGGGCCAGGAACGGCACGCCCGCGGTCGGCAGCAGGGGCTTCGGCGCGGACAGGGTCAGCGGCCGCAGCCGGGTTCCCTGGCCTCCGACGAGAACGATCGCCTCAAGTGGTTCACGCGGCATGAAACGACAGGTTACACGGCGCTTACGTCAGCGGTGGCCTGCTCGGCGGCGCGCCGGTAGCACGCCAGGTGCGCCTCGGCCGAGGCCGCCCAGGTGAACTCCTGTGCCCGGGCGTATCCCGCGTTGCTGAGCATCTCCCGCCGGGCACCGTCGTCGAGCAGCGCGCGGAGCGCGTCGCGGATGTTGTCCGGTTCGGGTTCGGTGTAGGCCACGGCCTCGCCGCCGACCTCGGGCAGTGAGGTGCAATGCGTGGTCAGCACCGGGGCGCCGCACGCCATCGCCTCCAGGACCGGCAGCCCGAACCCCTCCCCGCGGCTCGGGAACGCCACCACCGTCGCCCCGCCGAGGAAACCAGGCAGGTCGGAGAAGCGCAGGTAGCCGGGGCGGATCAGGCGCAGGTGCGGCGGCACCGAGGCCACCGCCGTGTCCACCTCCTCGCTCCAGCCTCCGCCGCCGCCCAGCACGAGCGCCGGCGGGTCGTCGATGTCGGCCACCGCCCCGGCCCATCCGGTGATCAGCGAGGCGACGTTCTTGCGCGGCTCGAGCAGGCCCAGGAACGCCACGTACGGCTTCCCGTGCAGCCCGAGCCGGTTGGACACCGCCGAGACCTGCTGCGGGTCGGGCCGGTGGAAGAGCCGGTGGTCCACGCCGTGGTAGGCGACGTCGATCTTGGTCGGATCGGCGCTCAGCACCCGCACGAGCTCGTCCCTGGTCGCCTTGGACGGCACGATGAGCCGTGCCGCGCGGCGCGCGGCCGTGCGGATGGCCGACTTGAAGAACATCGCGCCGACCGAGCTGTAGAGCTCGGGCTCGGTGAAGAACGTGACGTCGTGAACGGTGACCACGGTGGGCCGCCCCGGCCGCAGCGGCATCGAGTAATAGGGCACGTGGATAACGTCGGCGTTGACCTGCTGGGCCACGACCGGCAGGCCGCTCTGCTCCCAGGCCAGCCGGGCGGACCGGTGCGACAGCGCCGTCGGCCCCGCCACCACGCGCGCCCCCCGGGCGAGCCGCTCGTAGCGTTCCTCGTCGGCCCGCTGGCAGACCACGGCCAGGTCCGCGCCCGCGGCGTCGAGCGCGCCGATCAGCCCGTCAACGTACCGGCCGAGCGCCCCCCGGTCGGCTGGCACGTCGGTCGCATCAATTAGTACGCGAGGTGCCACGACCGCACTTGCTCCTTCCCTGGGCCACCCGGGCAGGCAGGTTGACCAGAGCTCGCGTCAACCGCACGGCCCCGGCATGCCTTCGTGGATGTCCCGTCAGCTATGAAGCCTACGCCCTGCGCCAAGTCGCCGGTTAGCAGTTCCCCCTGGCTGGCCGCGAGCCGCCCCTGGCGCCTTACGTAGATTCTGCCGCAGGCGATCCCGCGCGGCGGGCACGGACGAGCACGATGGCTCCGCCGTCGCCGCGCGCGGCGCGGTCCGAGGCGGCGACCAGCGGCGCGGCCGGCGCCGCCGCGTTGAACCCGTACTTGCCCCCGTACGCAGAAAGCGCCAGGTACATCCGCTGCGCTCGCCTGCTCCTGAACTGGTACCTGTAGGCGGTCACCGTTAGGCCGCGCTTGTCGAGCAGCGCGGTGAGGTCTTCGTGGGTGTAGGTCCGCTTCACGTGGTACCGCTCGCAGTGGGCGCGGTAGAGGTTCGGCCAGTGTTCCGCCAGCGTCAGCGCGTCGGCGGACATGACCAGCTCGCCGTCCGGGGCGAGCACCCGGACCATCTCGTCCAGCGCCCGGGCGCCGTCGTCGAAGTGCTCGATCGCGCAGATGGACATCACCCGGTCGAAGCTGCCGTCCGCGAACGGCAGGCCGAGCGCGTCGCCTCGGATGAGC
>Ga0070707_100001964_pt1 | contig 19669 bp, 16 predicted proteins | sample KBSK5502metaG_FD_65468 | JGI IMG/M metagenome (GOLD analysis project Ga0070707, IMG submission 65468) | Corn, switchgrass and miscanthus rhizosphere microbial communities from Kellogg Biological Station, Michigan, USA - KBS K5-50-2 metaG | ecosystem: Host-associated > Plants > Roots >...
CGGGGCCGGGGACGCCGGGGGGGCGCCGCCCGCGGCCGGCAACATCTCCACCAGGCGGCGGTGGACCCAGCCGACGGCCTTCGTGTCGACCACCCGCACCTTGAGCCAGTCGCCGGAGACATCCAGCACTTCCAGCCGCGCCCCGCGCACGAGCGTCGCGACGACGGGGCTGCGGGTGCCCGGCGCGGAGCGGAGGTTGGCGTTCGTGGCCGCGACCGCGGCCGTATCGGCCCATGCCGGTCCAACCACGAGGCCCAGGCAGAGCACGAGCGCGAGGCGGGCACGGAGTGTCATTGCGGATCTCCCGGAGAGAGGACCCGCAGAGTCTAGCAGAGGCGCGTCAGAACCAGGCCGGATGACAGGTCGACTGGTAGGCGCCCCCGCCCCACCGCACGTAGCCGTCGGAGGTCAGGATGGCGTACTGCTCGTTGAACTCGTTGGTGTTCTTCAACCCGATCTCCACGCCGTCCCAGATCGCGCAGAAGCCCCGCGTGGAGAGCACGTAGGCCACACCCCTGGCGTAGCGGTCCGCGTCCCTCACGAGATAGCTGAGGCCGCTCCGGCCGTGGGCGAAGTCGAACAGCTCCGGATGCTCGTTCTCGACGATGGCGATCGCCTCGTTCACCTGCAGGGCGAAGAGGGCCGGCTCGTAGGGACAGCTCTCGCCGCTGCCCCCGCCCGGCGGAAGGGGACACGGGGGCAGCGGGGGCGGAAACGGAGGGCTCACGGTGGGCGAGGGCATCGGCGACGGGAGCTCGCCTTCGGTCGGCGAATGCGAGTGGCGACACGCCGAGAGGCCGGCCACGACCGCGAGCGCAGCCAGGAGCGACACGGACAGCCGGCGCCGCGGGAAACCCATCGAGACTCGCCCCCACCGTACCGCCGAGCAAGATCCCTGCCAGCCGAGGTAAGCTGCCGCGCAATGCCGCATTCGTCGCTCTCCCTCGACCTGCTGACCGCGATGATCACGCCGGCCGTCCTCATCTCCGCGTGCGGGACGCTGATCTTCTCGACCTCGACCCGGCTCGCCCGCGTGGTGGACCACGTCCGGGAGCTGACGATGGCGATGGACACCCTTTACGCGGGGGCGGAGGGGGACTTCCTGGAAGAGCGGCGAGCGGAGGTCGAGCGCCAGCTCTCCATACACGCCCGCCGGGGCCGGCTGATCCAATGGTCGCTCACCTCCTACTACGTCTCCCTCGGCCTGTTCGTCGGCTCCGCGGTCGCCATCGGTCTGGTCGCCTTCCTGCCGGTGGCGATCTGGCTGCCCAGCACCCTCGGGATCCTGGGCACGCTCGCGCTCTTCTACGCCTCGGTGCTGCTGATCAACGAGACGCGGCTGGCCGTGCGCTCGGTCAACGCCGAGATGGCGTTCGCGCTGAGGCTGCGCGACCTCCACGTCGTGCGCCACCTGGACAGCGAGCGCTAGCTCCGCGGATGCCACCGCGCCTGGGCGCGTTCCTGGCGGTCGTCTTCTGGGGCGTGTCGTTCGTGGCCACCAAGGCCGCCTTGCGCGAGCTGTCCCCCATCACCCTCATCGCCACGCGGTTCGCGCTCGGCGTGGCGCTGCTTCTCGTCCTGCTGCGGGCGCGGAACGTGCCCCTGGTGCCGCCGCGGGACGCGTGGCCGGCCCTGGCGCTCATGGGGTTCGTCGGCGTGTTCGTGCACCAGTTGCTCCAGTCCTACGCCCTGACGATGACGGGGGCGATCAACGCGGGCTGGCTGATCGGCCTCACGCCGCTGTGGTCGGCCGCCCTGTCCGCGTGGCTGCTCCGCGAGCGCTTTCCTCCCGCCAAGGTCGGGGGCCTCGTCCTCGGCTTCGCGGGCGCGGCGCTGGTGGTGACGCGCGGGCGCCTCGGAGCCGCGGGGCTCGCCGTGCCGGCCACGCGAGGCGACCTGCTGATCCTGGCCAGCACGCTCAACTGGGCGGTCTACACCGTCCTCGGCCACCCGGTGCTGAAGCGCCTCGGGGCCACCCGCGCCACCGCGGGCGCGTTGCTCTTCGGCTGGCTGATGCTGCTGCCGCTCTTCGTCGCTCGGGCGGGGTGGCGCGAGTACGCGGGCCTGTCGCCGGCCGGCTGGGGAGCCGTGCTCTTCCTCGGGATCGCGTGCTCGGGGCTGGGCTACCTCTTCTGGTACGGCGCGCTCGAGAAGGTCCCCGCCGCGGCGGTGTCCGCGCTCCTCTACCTGGAGCCGCTCGTCACGCTCGCCGCCGGCGTGGCGCTCCTCGGCGAAGCCGTGCACCTCGCGACGGTGGCGGGCGGGCTGATGGTGCTCGCCGGCGTGTTTCTCGTCGAGCGCGCCGGCTCCTGATCTACCAGCCCGCCGGGTGGCCGGCGTTCTGCTCGTCCAGCCACTTCTTCAAAGGCGCGAAGTAGTCGGCGATCGCGGTGGCGTCCATCTCGCGCTGGCCGGTCAGGGCCTCGAGCGCGTCCGGCCACGGCCGGCTCTGCCCCATCGCCAGCATCCTCTCCAGCCGGCGGCCCACCTCCTTGTCGTCGTAGATCGAGCAGCGGTTCAGCGGCCCCCTTCGGCCGGCCGCCTGGCACAGGGCGCGGTGGAACTGGAACTGGAGGATGTCCGCGAGGAAGTAGCGCGAGTAGGGAACGTTGGCGGCCACGTGATACTTGGCCGCGGGGTCGAAGTCGGCCTCGCTGCGCGGTACGGGGGACGACACGCCCTGGTACCTCTCGCGGAGCGTCCACCACTCGCTGTTGTAGCTGGCCGGGCTGATCTGGCCGTCGAACACCTTCCACCGCCACTGGTCGACGAGCAGCCCGAACGGCAGGAAGGCCACCTTGTCGAGGGCCATCTGCAGGAGGAGGCCGATGTCCTTCGAGGGGTCGGGCTCCGCGTCGATGAGGGCGATCTGCTTCAGGTAGCGCGGCGTGATGCTGAGGGCGATGGTGTCGCCGATCGCCTCGTGGAAGCCGTCGTTGGCGCTGTCGCGGAAGAGGAACGGCTGCCGGTCGTAGGCGCGCTGGTAGAAGTTGTGGCCCAGCTCGTGGTGGATCGTGCGGAAGTCCTCCGCCGTGATCTCGATGCACATCTTGATGCGCAGGTCCTCGACGTTGTCGACGTCCCACGCGCTGGCATGGCAGACGACTTCCCGGTCCCGCGGCTTGACGAAGAGCGACCGCTCCCAGAACGTGGCGGGCAGGGGTGCGAACCCCAGCGACTCGAAGAAGCGCTCGCCGTAACGGACCATCTCCTTCGCGTCGACGCCCTTGGCCTTGAGCCGGGCGGTGAGGTCGTAGCCCGGGTCCGCGTCCTTCGGCGCCACCAGCGGGTAGATGTTTGCCCACTCCTGGGCCCACATGTTCCCGAGCAGGTGCGCGGGGATCGGCCCCTTCTCGGGCACGACGTCGGGCCCGTACTTCTCGCGCAGCTTCCCGCGGACGTACGAATGAAGCGAGACGTAGAGGGGACGCACCTGCTGCCAGAGCCGGTCCAGCTCCTTCGCGAACGCGTCGGGGGGCATGTCGTACTTCGAGCGCCACATGGCCCCCATGTCCGCGAAGCCGAGCTCGCGGGCGCCCTTGTTCCCGAGCTCCACGTAGCGGATGAAATCCTTCCGCATGGGCGGCGCGATCGCGTGCCAGCCGACCCAAGCGTCCCGAAGCTCGTTCGGATCACGGCTCTCGGCCAGGATGCGCTCGAGGGCGTTGAGGTCCAGACAGTTGTCGGGGGTGCGGCACCACTTGCCCTTGCCGTAGGTGCCTTCCATCGCGGCCACGATGCGGGTGAGCTCCTCGGCCTCCTTCGGGTTGCTCGGGGCGGGTAGCGTCAGGGCCAGCTTCAGCAGCTTCAGCTTCCGCGCGACGTCTTCGGGAAGCCTCCGGCCGTCGAACCGGGTGGCCGCCTTGGCGTAGGAAACGGTGGCCGCGATGGCGCGCTGGTTGGCCTGCGCGGCGAGGATCTCCGTGTCGTCGGTGATGTAGGTGGACTTGACCCAGTCCGCCCGGCTCGACTCGTTCGCCAGCTCGAGCAGCCGCGCCTCGGCCTCGTCCACGAACGCGCGGGCCTCCGCGGCGGTCGGGGCCTTCGCCGCCGCCGGGCGGCTCACGGGCCTGCGGGGCTCGTCGGCGCCGGCGGCGAGGCCCCAGCAGATAAGCAATGCGATCGAGGTGGCGCGAACCACTCTCGAAGGATAACAGTTGTTTCTGTTCTCTGCGGCCTCTGCGCGGTCCTCTGCGACCTCTGCGTTTGAAAGCTAGAGCCGCTGCAGGTGGATCGAGCCGTCTCCGGTCTGCACACGTAGCGGGGGGCCGCCGGCGCCCAGCTTGCCGCGCACGCTCGTGGTGCTGATCGACCCCGCCACCGTCACCGGCAGGTCCAGCGTGATGTGGCCGTCGCCGGTGTGGGCGTCCAGGTCCGCGCTCAGGTCGTCCGGCAGGCGCAGCGTGATGCCGCCGTCGCCGCTGCGCAGGGTCCAGGCCCCGCTCACCTTCGAGCCGCGCTCGACCTCGGCCTCGATGCCGCCGTCCCCCGTTCGCAGGTCGAGCACGTCGAACCGGCCGCGGACGTCCATGTGGCCGTCGCCGGTGTCGGCCTCGAGCCGGCCCTCGAGCCCCGTGGCCCGGATCGAGCCGTCCCCCGTGTGCAGCCGGATCTCGCCCTGCAGGCCGTCGGCGGTGATGCTCCCGTCGCCGGTGAAGATGCGGAGGCGGCCCGAGACCGGCTGCACGCTGACGCTGCCGTCGCCGGTGCGGATGTCGAGATCGGCCTCCCGCGGCACCTGGAGCGTCACCTTGATCTCCCGGTGGGAGAAGTTCATTCCCCAGTGGTCGCGCGGCACCCGTACCTCGATGTCCACGCGGTCCCCCGCCTGGCTCTCCGTGATCACCACCTCCTCCGGCCCCAGGCGCCAGCCCCGCGTGGTCACCCGGGCGCCGATCTCCCGCCGATCGCTGGCCTCGATCTGCACGCTGCCGTCGTCGGTCGTCACATGCAGCTCTGGGCGTCCCTTCAGCGAGTACTGGTGGGTCCACTCGTCGCCGCGGGCGGGGAGAGCGGGAACGAGAAGGAGCCCGAGCCCGACCAGCCATGCCTTGCGCATGCTTCTGCCTCCTGTTTGTCGCCCTCTGAGACGCGCCCGGAGGCCGGAAGGTTCAAATTTCTTCTACCCGCCGCCTCCGAGCAGGCCGCCCAGGCCTCCGCCCCCGGACGGCTCCGAGGCAGACGCCGCCTCCGCTCCTTCCACCGGCTTGTCCCCCTCGCCGGGTGCGAGGAAGAGGTTGGACTCGACCCCGTGCTGCTTCGTGTACATCTCGTAGTACCGGCCGCCCCGTGCCAGCAGCTCGCCGTGGGTCCCGCGCTCGACCACCTCGCCCTGCTCCACGACCAGGATCTGCTCCGCGCGGCGGATCGTCGACAACCGGTGTGCGATCACGAAGGTCGTGCGGCCCTGAAGCAGATGGGCCAGGCCCTCCTGGATCAGCGCCTCCGACTCGGAGTCGAGGCTGGAGGTGGCCTCGTCGAGGATCAGGATCCGCGGGTCGGCGAGGATGGCGCGCGCGATGGAGACGCGCTGGCGCTGGCCTCCCGACAGCTTCACGCCCCGCTCGCCGACCACCGTCTCGTAGCCTTCCGGAAACGCCTCGGCGAACTCGTCCACGCGCGCGATCCGGCACGCGGCGAGCACCTGCTCTTCCGTGGCGGCGGGCCGCGCGAAGGCCACGTTCTCGCGGATGGACCCGTCGAAGAGGAACGTGTCCTGCAGGACCACTCCGAGCTGCGTCCGGTACGAGTCGAGGCGGACGGTGGAGAGGTCGATGCCGTCGACCCGCACCCGGCCTTCCGAGGGCACGTGGAACGCGGCCACCAGGCCGATGATCGTCGATTTGCCCGAGCCGGACGGCCCCACGAGGGCGGTCACCGTTCCCGGCTGCGAGCGGAACGATACCCCCTTCAGCACCGGTTGGCCGGGCTCATAGGCGAACCTCACGTCCTCGAAGGCCACTTCCCCGCGTAGCCGGCCCAGCGTTTCCGTACGCCGCGGGTCCTGGTCTTCCGGCCTCTCCCGCAGCACCTCGCGCGTCCGCTCGAGGCCGGCCACGGCCTCGGTGAGCTGGGTGCCGATCGAGACCACCTGGAAGAGCGGGGCCACGAGGAAGCCGAGGAGCATCGTGTAGGTGAAGAAGCCGCCGAGGGTGAGGGTGCCGGCGAGGATCTGCCGCGCGCCGACATACATCACCGCGGCGCCGACCAGGCCGAGGAGGAGCGTCGAGGACAGGCCCATCACCGAGGTGGACGTGAGGGTCTGCAGCACGTTCGTCAGCAGGCGCCCCACGCCGCTGCCGAAGACCTCGGCCTCCCGCGACTCCGCGTGGTAGCCCTTCACGACCCGCACGCCGCCGAGCGACTCGGTGAGCCGCCCCGTCACCTCGGCGTAGATCTTGCCCCGCTCGCGGAAGATCGGCCGCAGCACGCCGAAGGCCCGGTAGAGCACCACGCTGAACGCGCCCAGCGAGGCCACCGTGACGAGCGTCATCACCGGGCTGATGCGCAGCATGAGGATGAGGGCCAGGACCGCCGTGAGCAGCCCGCCGGCGAACTCCACGAGCCCGGTGCCGATCAGGTTCCGGACCCCTTCGACGTCGCTCATGATCCGGGAGACGAGGCTGCCGGTCTTGTTGACGTCGTAATAAGCCACCGGCAGGCGCCCCACATGGGCCTGCACCTGCTTGCGCATGTCGGCGATGAGGCGCTGCGCCGCCTTGGAGAGGAGCTGGGTGAGCGCGAAGGAGGTGATGCCCTGGATCATGGTCGCCGCCACCACGGCGCCGACGATGGGCAGGAGCAGCTCCCGCCGGCCCTTGCTCAGGACGTCGTCGATCAGGTACTTCGTGGAGGCGGGCAGCACGAGGCCGGCCACGCGGTTGATCGCCATCAGGCCGAAGCCGCCGAGCAGCAGCCACCGCCGGGGCCGTACCAGGACCCACAGGTCGGGAAGCATCGCCCGCAGCCGCTCCCCGCTCATGCCCTTGCGCTCGTCCGCGGCCGCCGCCTTCCGGCCGTGATGTCCGCGCTCGGAGCGCGCGCCCATGCCGGTCGTCCCCGGCCCCCTCAGTCCCGGCACAGGAACTCCGCGATCACCGGACCGAACCGGTCCATGTCCACGAGGAACGAGTCGTGGCCCTGGATGGATGCCAGCCGGACCATCGACACGCGGCGTCCGGCGTTGGCGAGGATGCGGGCGATCTCCTCCTGCTGGTCGATGGGAAACAGGAAGTCGGTCTCGACGCCGACGACGAGCGTGCGCTCCGCGCGGATGCGCCCCAGGCCCGTCTCCACCGAGCCCCCGTGCTCGGCGACGTCGAAGAGGTCCATGGCGCGGGAGAGATGGAGATAGCAGTTGGCGTCGAAGGAGCGCGCGAACTTCTGGGCGTGCATCTCGAGGTAGGCCTCGATCTCGAACTCGGGACCGAACATCTCCGTCGGCCCGGCCCCCGCGATCCGCTCGCGGCCGAACCGCTCCCGCCACTCCTGGGCCGATCGGTAGGTGATGAGGCCGAGCTTGCGCGCGAGCCGCAGCCCGGTCTCCGGCCCCCGCTCGGGCGGGTAGTCTCCTTTCCGCCACTCGGGATCGCTGCGGATGCACTCCCGCTGCAGGGACCGGATGGCGGTGGCGAACGGCGTGGCGCGGGGGGCGGACGAGATCGTGACCAGGTCCCGCACGTCATCAGGGAACAGGATCGCGTAGGCGAGCGCGGTCATTCCGCCGAGCGACGGACCCACGACCGCCCGCAGCCGCCGGAGCCCGACCTGCTCCAGCGCGGCATGGGCGGCGGTGGCGATGTCCTCGATCGTCAGGACGGGGAACCTCAGGCGATACCGCTCGCCGGTGCGCGGGTCGATGGAGGCCGGACCGGTCGAGCCGTGGCAGCTCCCGAGCGAGTTCACGCACACGACGTGGAAGCGGTTCGTGTCGATGGCCTGGCCCGGCCCGATCATCTCCTCCCACCAGCCCGGGCTCGGATCGTCGGCCGACGAGCGGGCGTGGGCGCCGGGCGAGAGCCCGGTGAGGACGAGCACCGCGTTGTCCTTCGCGGGCGAGAGCGTGCCCCACGTCTCGTACACGATGTCCACCTCCGGCAGGACGCCGCCGCAGCGCATCGTGAAGGGGCCGGGAAGACGGACGGTCCGGCGCGACGCGCTCAACGAGGGGAGGAGCCGGTCTCCGCGCGGGCCGCGGCCGCCGCCAGCGCGGCGCCGCGCGCGCGCGCTTCGCGCAGCTCGGGCAGGTCCGAGTCGGCCTTGGCCCAGAGGCGAACGGCCTCGGCGAAGGCCTGCCGCGCGGCGGCCCGGTCGCCCTTGCGCTCCGCCACCAGGGCCAGCGCGTATTGCGTGCCCGCGTAGGCGGCGTCGTGCTCGCGCATCTGCCCGGCGGTGTACTCGGCCAGCTCCCAGTCCCCCAGCTCGCGGGCCAGCCGGGCGATCTCCTCGAGCCGGAAGAGGGCCTCCATCCAGGCGTCGGGCCCGGGGACGGCTCGGATGCGGGCCTGCACCTCCTTGAGGAGCGCGCGGCCCTCGCCGCGCGCGCCGGTGCGGAGCAGCAGCTCGCCCCGAGCGGCGTCCACGTACGGCTCGGCAAACGTCCGGCTGGAGCCGGGGTAGCCGGTCGTCACCGGCGCCTTGTCGAGCTCGGCCCGGGCGACGTCCATCTCCTTGCGGGCCTCGTCGACGCGGCCGAGGGCCAGCAGCGCCTGGGCCGCCAGCGCGTGGCCGACGGCCCGGCCCGTCTGCCACCGCCCGGCGCTCAGCTCGTTGGCCGCCGCCAGCGCTTCCTTCGGCCGGCCCGTGGCCAGCAGGAAGCCCGGCCACGCCTTCTGGTTGAACTCGATGATCGCCATGACCGGCCGCAGGCGCGCCCGCTCGCGCATGGTCTGCTCGGTCGTGCGCATGCGGCCCTGGTGCTGGTAGCAGGTGGCCAGCAGGTCGAGGTTGTGGGGGCGGTGCCAGTCGAGCTCCGGGCCGAACCCCTCCGACCGGTAGTAGGCCGTTTCGAGGTCGTAGGCCTTCTGGAACGCGGCAATCGCGTCGTCTACGCGGCCGACCCGGCGCAGGTCGTGCCCCCACATATGGTGCGCATGCGGTATGGCATCGGCCAGCCGCGCGTACGCCTCGCCGTGCGCGAGCGCCTCGTCGATCTGGCCGATCGTCTCGTAGGAATGAACGAGGTAGTGGTGGGCGGCGAAGTGGTCCGGAGAGACGGCGAGCGCCTGGCGATAGAAGGCCACCGAGCCGGCGCCTCCACGCTGTCCCCGACCCGCGGCGGTGCGCTCCTCGGCATTGCCCCGCAGCAGCCACAGCTCCACGTCGTCCATGTCCCGGGCCAGCGCCTCTTCCAGAGCCTGCTTGTACTCCGCGTGCTTGGCGGCGTTCTGGAGATCGTCGATGGCGTCGAGCTGCAGCTTGCGCAGCGCGATCTTCCGGCGCTCCTTCTCGGAGACTCCGGGCGAGACGGCCTCTGCCTTCTCCAGGGCGGCCCGCGCGGCGGCTCCGTCCTCCAGGCCGGAATAGGCCCGGCTCAGCCCCACCCAGGAGAGGGCCAGCTTCGGATCGAGGCGCAGGGCCTGATTGAACGAGCGCGCGGCTTCGATCCAGACGTACGAGTGCAGATAGGCCAGCCCCTGATCGTGGAAGGCCTGGGCTTCCGGCGACGGCGTCGTCGCCGTCTCGTGCGTGTGGCCGATGCCGGTTCGCAGGCTGACGGGCCGCTCCAGGACCGCGCGCGGCACCCAGCCGACCGCGGCGCAGGCCGCGTGGGGATCGTCCTGGGCCATCGCGAGCGGGCAGGAAAGGAGAAAAGCGAGGACGGCCAGCGCCGCCGGCCGCAGGGAAGAGAGCCTCATGGCGTCCTCCTCGAGGGGACCCGACGAGCCTACCACAGGCTATGACACAGGCCGGCCCTTGCATTCGGCCTCGGAAGGGGGCATATTATTTTTCGACATCCGGAGAGACCCGCGGAAGCGGGCCCGGCAACCTGGGGGGGCAACCCAAGGTGCCGTCCCGAACGGCAGGAGCCGGTCGGGAGATGTGGCCTCAGATGGAACCAGAGGCAACGAAGTTGTCCGGCGCGGCTTGAAACCGCGCCCTCCGGGTGTCTTCTTCGGAAGGAGAAGACACCATGGCCCAGAGCCAGTCGTTCCCCACTTCGGCCCACGATCCCGTCGACCCCGACCACCATCTCTGGCGTAACGGCCATCGCTGGTGGATCGCGTTCACGGTCCACCTCCCCGGGTGGCAGAAGGAGCGCGTCCGCTTCTCGTTGGGGACCGCCGACGTCGACGTGGCGCGCGCCCGCCGCGACCAGGTCCTGCGCGAGTACCCCCAGACGCGGGGCTGTGAGCTGTCCCTCCGCCTCGACGGCCGGAGGGGAGGCATGCAGACGCGCGCCGGCCAGGGACAGGCCGCTTGATGAAGACGAGCGGCCCCGTCGTCGCCCACGATCCCGCCGCCCGCGCCACCGATGCGCGACGCGCCGCGCGCGGCGTCGTCCTCACGTCCGAGTCGGTGGCGGAAGGCCATCCGGACAAGGTCTGCGACTACATCGCGGACTCCATCCTCGATGCCTACCTGGAGCTGGACCGCCGGAGCCGCGTGGCCTGCGAGGTGCTCTGCAAGTCGGGCATCGTGGTCCTGGCCGGGGAGATCAGCTCCATCGCCACCCTCGACCACGTCCCGCTCATCCGGGAGGCGGTGCGGGAGCTGGGCTACGACGACCCGGAGACGGCCTTCAACGCCGACGGCCTGCACGTCCTGCAGCACATCACGGGCCAGAGCTGGGAGATCGGCCGCAGCGTCGATCCGGCCACCAACCCCGTCGGCGAGCAGGGCGCCGGGGACCAGGGCATCGTGTTCGGTTACGCAACGGCGGAGACGCCGGAGCGAATGCCCTTGCCCATCCTCCTCGCGCACGCGCTCTCCCGCGGTCTGGCGGAGGATCGCCGCTCCGGCGCCTGCTCGTGGCTCCGCCCCGACGGCAAGACGCAGGTCTCCGTGGCGTACGAGGGCGGCAAGCCCGCGCGCGTCACCGAGGTGCTCGTCTCCACCCAGCACGCTCACGACGTCGACGTGGCGGCCGTGCGCCATTACGTCCAGGCGGTGCTCGCGCCGCGGGCCCTCGGCCGCTGGTTCGACGCGTCGGTTCGGTTCACCGTCAACCCCAGCGGCAGCTTCGTGAAGGGCGGGCCCGCGGCCGATTGCGGCGTCACCGGCCGCAAGATCATCGTCGACACCTACGGGGGCGCGGCGCGGCACGGTGGCGGCTCGTTCAGCGGCAAGGATCCCTCCAAGGTGGACCGGAGCGGGGCCTACTTCTGCCGCTACGTCGCGCGCAAGGCGGTGGAGGCGGCGGTGGCGGAGCGGATCGAGATCCAGGTCGCCTACGCGATCGGCGTGGCGGAGCCGGTGGCGATCCTGGTGGACACGTTCGGCACCGGTGAGGCGGGGGCGGCGGTGGACTTCGTCCGCGGCTTCGACTTCCGTCCGGCCGCGATCATCGAGCGGCTGGACCTGCTGCGGCCCATCTACCGGCGCACGACGAACTACGGCCACTTCGGCCGCCCCGGCCTGCCGTGGGAGGAGTGAGCCCCAACATCAAGCAGGGCCCGAGGACGCAGAGAGGAAAATCTATGCTCCGCGTCCTCTCCGTTCGTTCTCCGCGTCCTTTGCGTTAAGAGGTCAACGCCGCTCGCGGGACTGCCTCGTTAGCGCTGGCGGGAGGGGACCCAGGCCGCGGTGCGGCCCCCGATCGTCTCGTGGACGATGCGCTCCGCGCGCAGCGTCTGCGCGCTGCTGTCCCGTCCCCAGCGCCGATGGAAGAGCCAGCCGCGGGGAAATTCCTGCTTGCGGGCCAGCACCTTCACCGCGAGCCCCACGATTGCGCCGAGAGACCTGCGCAGGCGGGCCACCTCGGCGGCGGAAAGGCTCGATGCCGGCCGGTGGGGACTGAGGCGCGCCTGGAAGAGCGCCTCGTCCGCGATCCAGTTGCCGACGCCGGCGAACAGTCCCTGATCCAGCAGCACTGCCTTGATCGGCGCCTTCCGCCGTGACAGCAGAGCCTGCAGCTCGCGCGCCTCGGGCATCTCGCCGAGGACGTCGAACCCGAGAAGGCTGATCGGGGGCTCGCGCGCGGGGTCCCGCAGCAGCCGGATGCGTCCGAGGCGGCGTGGATCACGGAGCGCGAGGCGCGCGCCGTCGTCGGTCCGCAGCTCGAGCTTCCAATAGCTCGGACGCTCGGCGTCGGGGCCGTAGACCCGGAACGAACCGCTCATGCCGAAGTGGAACGCGGGCCAGGGCCGGCGGTCCAGCTCGAGCCAGAGATGCTTGCCCTTGCGGCCCACCGCCTTCACGCGGCGGCCGCGCAGCGCCGCGGCCAACCGCCGAGGGCTCACGCCCGCGTAGACGATGGGGTCGTCGACGGTCGCCACCGAGACGATGCGGCGGCCGGCCAGGGCGCGCGTGGCGAGCTTGCGCGCCGTCTCCACCTCCGGCAGCTCCGGCATTGCGCCTGGCCTACGCTCGCGTCAAGGACGTGCCCGCCAGAGCTTCTCCAGCTTCAGCGGCGGGAGGCCGAGCAGGTCGCTCGCGTCGCGCACGCCCAGCGACAGCTCCTTCAGGGCGCGCAGGGCCTCGCGGGCCGCGGCATCCGCCCGGGCCTGCGCCCCGGACAGGCGCCGGCGCGCGGCCCAGTGGCGGCCGAGGAGACGCCGCGCCGCGCCCGGCAGCCGGACGTCCTCAACGAAGTCGATGTGGTCGGGATCGTCCACGAGCAGTCCCAGCGCTCGGCGCAGTCGCACCCGGGTCACGCGGATCGTGCGGCCGCGGGCGCGGGCGCGCCGGTATCCCTTCACCGAAGCGCGCCACGCCCGCCCATCCTTCTTGTAGGTGACGTAATACTCGGCCAACGGCGGCCCTCACCAGACCCGGCAGGCGTTCTCCCGCACCATCGCGTCCCCGGCCTTGCAGCCGAAAGCCTGCTGGAACTCGGGCATGTTGGCCAGGACGCCGTTCACGCGGTAGCGCCCCGGCGAATGCGGATCGACGTTGGCCCGCAGCCGCGCGCTTTCCTCGGTCTCGTTCTGGCACCAGACCTGGCCGAAGCCGAGGAAGAAACGCTGCTCGGGCGTGAAGCCATCGATGACGCCGGGCGCCGGCTTCCCCGCCGCGTCGGCCAGCGTCTGCATCAGGGCCATGTGGGCGATCCGCACCCCGCCGTTGTCGGCGGTGTTCTCGCCGAGGGTCAGCTTGCCGTTGAGGTGGACGTCCCCCGCCACCGTGAAGCCCGAATATTCGTCGGCGATGCAGCCCGCGCGCTTCTCGAACTCCTTCGCATCCGCCTCCGTCCACCAGTCCGACAGGTCGCCGTTGGCCGCGAACTTCCGGCCCTGGTCGTCGAACCCGTGGGTCAGCTCGTGGCCGATCACGGCCCCGATGCCCCCGAAGTTCACGGCGTCGTCCATCGCGTTGTCGTAGAACGGCGGCTGCAGGATGCCGGCCGGGAAGTTGATGTTGTTCTGCAGCGGGTTGTAGTACGCGTTGACGGTGGGCGGGCTCATGCTCCACTCGCTCCGGTCCAGCGTCTGGCCGATCTTGGCCAGGTCCCGCCGCACCTCAAACTCCTCGGCGCGCAGCTTGTTCCCGAGGGCGTCGCCCCGCGCGATCCGCAAGCTCGAGTAGTCACGCCACCGGTCGGGATAGCCGATCTTGTTGGCGATGGCGTGGAGCTTGCCGAGGGCCTGGGTCTTCGTGGCGTCGGTCATCCACGGCAGCGTCTGGAGGTCCCGCTCGAGCGCGGCCTCGAGCGCGGCCACCATCTTCGACGTCCGCGCCTTGCCCTCGGCCCCGAAGGTCGCTTCGACGTAGCGCCGGCCGAGCGCCTCGCCCATCTCGCCGTCGACGAGCGCGACGCAGCGCTTCCACCGCGGCCGCAGCTCCTTCGCGCCGGTGAGGACCTGGCCGTAGAAGGCGAAGTTCTCGTTGACGAAGGCCGCCGGAAGCAGGTTCGCGTTCTCGTGCAGGAGGTGCCAGCGCAGGTAGGCCTTCCACGCGTCGAGCGGCGTCGAGTCGAGCTGGGCGTTGAAGGCCCTGTAGAATTCGGGCACGGTGACGTTCAGCTCCGTCACCGGCGGCCCGGCCGCCGCGGCCAGGTAGGCCGTCCAGTCGAAGGCCGGCGTGATCGCCTGCAGCTCCGCCACCTTCATCTTGTGGTAGATGTTCGCGGGGTCGCGGCGCTTGACCCGCTCGAGCGAGGCGCGGGCCAGGGCGGTCTCCAGATCCATGACCGCGCGGGCGTCGGCCGCCGCGGCCGGCGCCGGCTCCCCCGACAGCTCGAGCATCTTCTGGACGTGCGCCAGGTACTTGGCCCGCAGCTCCCCCGACTTCGCATCGTCCTTGAGGTAGTAGTCTCGGTCCGGCAGGCCGAGGCCGCCCTGGTCGGTGCCGGCGATCACCGAGTTGGCGTCCTTGAAGTCCGGCACGGAGCCGAAGCGAAACGCGGCGCCGACTCCCCCCTCGTGGAGGTGAGCCAGCTCGCCGGACATCTCGGCTTTTGTGCCGAGCCGGCCGATGCGGTCCAGCTCCGGCTTCAGCGCCGCGATCCCCTTCGCCTCGATGGCCGCCTCGTCCATGCACGCGGCGTACTGGTCGCCGATCTTCTGGTCGATGGCCTCGCGCTTGGGGTCGTTGGCCGAGACCTTCTCGAGGATGCCGCGCAGCGCCGTCTGGTTGCGCTCGGCCAGCTCGTCGAACCGGCCCCAGCGCGCCCGGTCGGGCGGCACCGGGTTGCGGGTCAGCCAGTTGCCGCAAGCGAACTGGTAGAAGTCCGTGCACGCCGGCGTGCCCCGGTCGATGGCCGTGGGATCGAACCCCGGCACCCTGGCCGGCCCATCGGCAGCAGCGGCGAGCACGGGAAGCGCGACGAGTACGGCCACGGCGATCGGATTCTTGAATGCGGGCATCGTTCTCCTCGGATTGGGAACCCCAAACTATCACGGCGGCGCCGCGAACAGGCCCCGGGCACGCAGGAGCTCCGCCAACGCGGACGCCGCCACGTCGTGCCCGGCCGCGTTCCAGTGCGCGTCATCGGGAAAGTAGACGTTGCGGCCGGAATCCACCTCGGCCTCCAGCACCGGCGTGAGATCGAGGAAAACGATGCCCCGTTCGGCGCAGAGCGCGCCCATCAGCTCGTTCTGGGCCAGGCGGTGAGCGGCGAGCGTCTCGACGTCCACCGCCGGTCCCGTCCCCCGGAAGTAGAACGCCAGCGCCCGCTCGAGCTCGTCACGCGCGAGGCTTCGCCGGAGCAGCGGCAGATAGACCTGGCTCTTGAACGGGACGAACATCACGATCAGCTCCGCGCCCCCCGCGCGGCAGAGCCGCTGCATCCGCTCCACGCTGAGGCGCGTGAGCCGCCAGCCGCGCCGCGCGCGCAGCTCCTCTGCGGAAAAGCGCAGCGTGTTGAGATAGGGCGGCATGAGAGCCACGCGCAGCGCGCGGCCCGCCACCGGCACCGTGAACATCCCGCGGTCGAAGCGGGCGAGCGAGCCCGCGGGCGCCGGCGGCTCCCCGGCGCCTTCCCGCGGATGCTCGTCCGCCCTCGCCGCGCCCGAGCCGCGCCGCCGCTCATGGAGCGCCTCCAGGCCGGCCCGCACGAGGCTGACGACGTAGAGCTCGTCGAATCGGGCCACGGTGTCCTTGATGCGCCAACCCGGCGGGCGCGGCCGCGCCGCTTCGGGCGCGCGGTCGAATTCGTCGAAGCTCTCGGCGTTGAAGATGTCGTTGCCGGCGAAGAACGCGACCACGACCACTCGCGGGTGGTGCCGGAGGGCGAAGTCCTCGAGCACCCGCTCCTCCTGCTGGGGCCCGAAGCCCGCGGTCCCGTAGTTCTGGACCGCCAGGCCGAGGCGCGCCTCCAGGCGGGCCGGCCATGCCTGCTCCACCGGCAGCGTCATCGCGTCCGTGAACGAGTCGCCGAGGGCGGCGACCGCGATCGGATCGCGGACGGCGGCGTTGCGGAAGCCCTCGGCGTCGGTGTGGAACGGGAAGCGCCGCGTCGGCCCCGGAGCGACTTCGGGAGGCACGAAGCCCATCCAGACGATGTCGCCGAAGCCCACCTCGGCGAAGGTGTCGAGGCCGGCGCGCAGGCGAGGGCCGTAGCGGACCGTCTCCTGCCATCGAGGGTTGGGCCAGGCCTCGCCGAGGTTGCGCCGCTGCGCGGCCAGGCCCGGCCCGAGAAGGGGGCCGAGAGCGCGCAGCGCCACCTCGGCCGCGGTGAGACCGGACACCAGGCTCGTACCGAGGAGGGCGAGGTTCAGGGCCGCCCGGCGCTCGGCCCGACCGACGGCGAAGGCGGGATCGAGCCGCCGAAGCGCCACCGAGAAGCAGACGAGCGCCGCGAGCACGAGGAGGTGAGGCACGAAACGGAGGTCGCGCACGATCCTCACGTCGGCCCAGGTCATCGAGCCGTGGTTCGACAGCTCGATCACGCCCTCGAAGCGCGGCAGGGGCTGGGATACGGCCATCGGTCGGTCGCTCTCCCCGCGAGCCAGGACCTGCCGGTCGCCGCCGCGCACCAGAGCGACCTCGTAGCTCGCCCGCCCCGTGGGGCGCGCCTCGAAGCGGAGGGTCGACGGCCGATCCACGCGCAGCGCGAAGCGCAGCCGGTCGTCGTCGGGGGCGAGGATCTGGGGCACGACGCGGGCGCCCTCGACCTCGAAGCGTTGGCCCGCGGCCGCGCCGTTGGGTTGCGCCGCGCGGCCATCCAGGTACAGCCGCCACGCGGTGACATAGAAGAAGTTGCGCACCACCAGGAGAACGACGAGAACCTCGGCGACGAGGAGGAGAGCTCCGACTCTGCCCTTGGTCGTCGTCATCGAGCGGGGACGTCCGGCGGCGGGGGCTCGAACAGTATCAAGCGGGCGCTGCGCCGGTAGCTCAGGTACGCCCACGCCCAGTCGAGGAGCACGACCAGCCGGTTGCGAAAGCCAATGAGGAAGAAGATGTGGATGGCAAGCCAGGCCGCCCACGCCGGAAAGCCCCAGAGCCGGACGCGGCCGAAGTCGGCCACCGCGGCCCGCCGGCCGATCGTCGCCAGCGACCCCTTGTCCACGTAGCGGAAGGGAAGAAGCGGCTGACCGGCGAGAGAGCGGCGGATGTTGCGGGCGGCGTGCCGTCCCATCTGCATCGCCGCCGGAGCGACCCCGGGGACGGGCCGGCCGTCCTGCTCGAAGGCGGCGAGGTCGCCGGCCACGAACGCCTCCGGCCTTCCGGCCAGGGTGAGGTCCTTCTCGACCTTCACGCGCCCCGCCCGGTCCACCGCGGCGCCCAGCGAGCGACCCACCGGCGAGGCGGCCACGCCCGCGGCCCACAGCACCGTGCGCGCAGCAAGCCTCTCGGCGCCGAGGCGCACACCGCCCTCGTCGACGTCGGTGACGAGGGCGCTCGTGCGGACCTCCACGCCGAGGTCCTCGAGCTGTCGCCGCGCCTTCTGGGAGAGGCCGGGCGGGTACGGCGGCAGCACACGGTCGGTCCCCTCGAGAAGCACCACCCTCGCCTGGCACGGGTCGATCCGCCGGAACTCGTGGGCCAGCGTGTGGCGGGCGATCTCGGCCACCGTCCCCGCCAGCTCGACGCCCGTGGGACCGCCGCCCACGACGAGAAACGTCAACCAGGAGACGCGGGCGGAGGCTTCCGTCTCGCGCTCCGCCCTCTCGAAGGCGACGAACAGCCGGCGCCGGATCTCCAGCGCGTCTTCGATGCTCTTGAGGCCCGGGGCGTGGCGCGCCCAGGCGTCGTGGCCGAAGTACGAGTGCGTCGCGCCCGTGGCCAGGATCAGGTAGTCGTAGGGCATCTCGCCGTCCGCGAGCACCACCACGCGCCGAGAGACGTCCACCGAGACGACCTCGGCCATCAGCACGGCGACGTTGGGCTGTCGCCGCAGGATGCTCCGCAGCGGCGCCGCGATCTCGGGAGCGGACAGCCCCGCGGTGGCGACCTGGTAGAGCAGCGGCTGGAACACGTGATGGTTCCGCCGGTCGAGGAGCGTCACGTCCACGGACGCGCGGCGCAGGGCCCGCGCGGCGCAGAGTCCGGCGAAGCCCCCGCCGACGATCACGACGTGCGGCCGCTTGCTCGCCACGCTCGCTTCCGATTGTAGTCCGCGACCCTCGCGCGCCGCCGGGCCGGCGTAGCATCGGACCGTGCCCGCCGCGTGGGAACCGCATCGCCGCTTCGTCCTCTTCGGCCCCGACCACCTCGGCGCGCTCGCCCTCACCGTCCTCGTCGTGATCGGCCTCGTCCGGCTCGTGCGCCGGGATCCCGAGGGCGGAGCGTCCACCGCCGTGCGCTTCGGCCTCGCCGCCCTGCTCCTCGGCGCGACGGTGACGACGCTGCTCGGATGGGCCGGGCAGGGCCGGCTGGAGTGGCTGGACCTGCTGCCGCTGCACCTGTGCGACCTGCTGATCTTCGTGGCCGTCTACGCCCTCGTCGCGCGGAACGCCCTCGCCTGCGAGCTGCTCTACTTCTGGGCGGGAGCGGGGACGGCCCTGGCCATGCTCGCTCCCGACGTGGGTGCGGGCTTCCCGGACCCGGCGTTCCTCTCGTTCTTTGCCCTTCACGGCCTGGTGGTCGCATCGGCGGCGGTGCTCGTCTTCGGCTTCGGCCGCCGGCCCCGCCCCGGCGCGCCCTGGCGCGTCTTCCTCCTCACCAACGTGTACGCGGCGGTGGTGGGCGTGGTGGACGTGGCGCTCGACGCGAACTTCCTCTTCCTCTGCCGCAAGCCCGCCGCGGCGACGCTTCTCGACTGGTTTGGCCCATGGCCCGCCTACCTTCTCGTCGCCGATGCTCTCGGCGGCATCCTCTTCCTGGCGCTCGATCTGCCTTTCCGCGCCGGGCGGCGGCTTGCGCCCCCCGCGCGCGCTGGGTAGATTCGGGAGATGAACATCTTCAAGAAGAAGGCCGCCGCCGAGGATCCCCCACCGGGTCCCACGTCAACGACGACCCCGGCGCCGTCCGCACCTCCGCCTCCGCCTCCGCCGCGCTCGCCCGCGGCCGTCGGCACCGCGCTCCCCCGGCCTCACGTCGGAAGGGTGCGCCTGCTCCTCGCGGCCCTCGTGTGCGTGATCAGCGCCGCCACGTCCGGCCTGCTCCTGCTCGAGCACCACGGGGAGCCGAGGGCGACCGCGGCCGTCAACCAGGTGTGCGGCGAAGGGGCGCAGAGCGGATGCGAGACCGTCGCCCGCAGCCGGTACTCCGAGATACGCGGGACGCCCCTGGCGGCGGTCGGCCTCTTGTTCGTGCTCTCGGTGGGCAGCCTCCTGCTCCTCTCCCTGCTGGCCGGCCCCGAGTCCCACGACGCGGTGGCGGCCCTCGCCCTCCTCGCCTTCGTGCTCGCCCTCGCGGTGGACATCGTGCTCCTCGGGGTACAGGTGGTGGCCATCCACGCGTTCTGCCGTCTGTGCCTGCTCACGTACGCCCTCAACGCGCTCGCCCTCGTGCTGCTTCTGCCGGCCCGCCGCGACGGCGCGGTCGTGGGAGAGGCGGTCACGAAACGCGACGGCCGGCTGGTCTTCGCCGGCTGGGTCCTGACGACGCTGGCCCTGGCCGCGGGGGTCTACGCCGCCGAGAAGGCGCTCGACACCCGCCAGATGTCGCGGACGACCTCGAT
>Ga0070707_100001965_pt1 | contig 19667 bp, 13 predicted proteins | sample KBSK5502metaG_FD_65468 | JGI IMG/M metagenome (GOLD analysis project Ga0070707, IMG submission 65468) | Corn, switchgrass and miscanthus rhizosphere microbial communities from Kellogg Biological Station, Michigan, USA - KBS K5-50-2 metaG | ecosystem: Host-associated > Plants > Roots >...
GCATCACCCGCGCGATCACGATCCCGGTGGACGTGGAGCTCACGAGCGTGGCCCTGGTGGCCAACGGCGAGTTCGTCATCAATCGCCAGGACTACGGTCTCACCTATCGGTCCTTCCTGAACCCTATCGGCAACGAGGTGCGCGTGGCCTTCACCGTTCGCGCCGACGCTGCCTGAGGACATCGCCATGGAGCACAAGAACGCGGCATCGAAGCTGTCAGAACTGCTGGGACCGGGCATGCCGCCGGTGGCGGTGGCGTTTCGAGCCACGCCGCCCGCCGGCGTCGGGCGCGTGGAGCGGGCGGGCCCGGCCGGATGCGCCTACTGGAGGCTCGCGGCGGAGGGCCACGTCTTTTACACCGACTTCACCATCCCCAGCGCCAAGCTTGCCGATGTCGTCCTCCAGCTGGGGACCATCGTCCACGCCAACCGTGCGCTAGAGACGTACCACGAGGGGCGGCGTCAGGCGCTCGGCCCGCCGCGCGGCTGAGCCGGCCCACCTCCTGAGCATGCCAAGCGCACCCGGCCGTCTCACGCCATTCCGCCTGGTCCTCGTGGTCCTTGGCACGCTCTGGGCCCTCGCCACGCCTGCCCCCGCCGAGGCGCAGGCTCCGCTCGTGGTCATGATCTCGGTCGATGGTCTCCGCCCGGATTACGTCACGGCGGCGGACGCCCATGGCGCCAAGATCCCGAGCCTGCGCCGCTTCCTCAAGGAGGGCGCCTTCGCCCTCGGCGTCGAGGGCGTCATCCCGACCGTGACCTATCCGAGCCACACGACGCTCATCACCGGCGTCTGGCCGGCGAAGCACGGCATCCTCGCCAACACGACGTTCGACCCGCTCCGCAAGAACTCCGGGGGGTGGTACTGGTACACGGAAGACATCCGGGTGCCCACGCTCTGGGACGTCGCCACCCGCGCGGGGCTCGTCACCACCAGCATTCAGTGGCCGGTGAGCGTCGGCGCCCGCCTCACCTGGAACATCCCGGAGGTCTGGCGCGCGGGCACGCCGGATGACGCGAAGCTCCTCCGCGCCGTGTCCACTCCGGGGCTGCTCGCGGAGCTCGCGGCGGAGCTGGGCGAGTACCCGCGCGCGCTCGACGTCGAGGCGGACGAGTTACGCGGCCGCTACGCCGCGCGGCTGATCGAGAAGAAGCGTCCACACCTCCTCACGCTGCACCTCATCGCCCTCGACTACGAACAGCACGCGAGCGGTCCGTTCAGCCCCGAGAGCATCGCCGTGCTCGAACGCCTGGACGCGGTCATCGGCAAGCTGCGCGAGACGGCCGAGCGTGTCGCCCCCGGCCGCGCCTCTATCGCGATCGTCTCCGACCACGGCTTCGCGCGGACGGACATGCAGCTCAACCTGTTCCCGGCGTTTCGCGACGCCGGGCTGTTCAGCGCCGACGCCGATGGCAAGATCACGGACTGGAAGGCGATCCCGTGGACGGCGGGAAGCTCGGCGGCGATCATGCTGAAGGATCCCGAGGACGCCGCGACGCGGGCGGCGGTGCGCGAGCTTCTCGACAAGCTCGCCCGCGACCCCGCCCACGGCATCGACCGCGTGCTGGACGCCAACGCGCTGCGCGCCCGCGGCGGGTTCCCGCCCGCGTCGTTCCTCGTCGGGCTCAAGCCCGGGTGGCAGACGGGGTCGAGCGTCTCCGGTCCCGTCCTTTCCAAGAGCACGCGCGGGGGGGCGCATGGCCACCTCCCTGACCTGCCCGATCTGCGCGCGTCTTTCTTTCTCGTGGGTCCGGGCGTGCCCGCGAGTCGCTCGCTCGGCCACATCGACATGCGGGACATCGCGCCGACGCTCGCCCGCCGCCTCGGCGTCGCGCTGCCGTCCGCCGACGGCAAGACGCTCCTTCCCTGAGGAGACACCGTGACAGGGAGCCGTCAGCCGATCGCGGAGAGCGTCGCGGGCACCATGGAGGTGCGCGACACCCATCGCTTCGACGTGGCGACCCTCGAGCACTACATGCGGGAGCATGTCAGGGGCTTCACGGGCGCGCTCACCGTCCGTCAGTTCGTGGGTGGCCAGTCCAACCCGACCTACCATCTGCGCGCCGACGGTCAGGAGTTCGTCCTGCGCCGAAAGCCTCCGGGCAAGCTCCTCCCCTCGGCCCACGCGGTCGATCGCGAGTACCGCGTGATCTCCGCGCTCCACGGCACCGGCGTGCCGGTGCCGCGCACCTACGCGCTCTGCGAGGACGCGAGCGTGGTGGGGACGCCCTTTTACATCATGGAATATGTGCACGGGCGCGTCCTCACCGACCCGCGGTTACCCGACGTGTCGCCGGCGGAGCGGGCGCGGATCTACGACGCGATGAACGACGTGCTGGCGCGGCTGCACACCGTGGACTGGCGGGCCGTCGGCCTCGCGGAGTTCGGCCGGCCCGGCAACTACTTCGCGCGCCAGATCCACCGCTGGACCACGCAGTACCGGGCGTCCGAGACCGAGACCATCCCCTCCATGGAGAGTCTCATCGCCTGGCTTCCCGACCACATCCCGGCCGACGACACGACGACCCTCGTCCACGGCGACTATCGGCTCGGCAACATGCTCATCCACCCGACGGAGCCGCGCGTCGTCGCCGTCCTCGACTGGGAGCTGTCGACGCTCGGCCATCCGCTCGCCGACCTCGGCTACAACTGCATGCCGTACCACTTGAGCGAGGACAGCATGGAAGGCTTCGAGGGCGGAGACCTCGCCGAGCTCGGCATTCCGACCGAGGAGGGTTACGTGGCCGCGTACTGCCGGCGCACCGGCCGCGCGGACATCGAGGACTGGACCTTCTATGTCGGCTTTTCGATGTTCCGTCTCGCCGCCATCGCCCAGGGCATCATGGGGCGCGTCCTCGCGGGCACGGCCAACGACGCGAACGCGCGCCAGCGCGGCGAGCGCGCCCGCCCCCTCGCGGACACCGCGTGGGCGGTGATCGCGCCGTGATCGGCGTGTTCGGGTTCTGGACGCGCCCGCGCAACTCGGAGCCGACGGTGAGGTCGCGCGGTCATCCGCCGCCTCGGGAGACGGTTGTGCGATCTGCTCAGGGGTGCTAGCATCCAGGGCCGGAGAGGCGCCGTGTCTTTCCCCCCGTTCAACGCGGCAGGTTGGTCAGGTCCGATGGGCCCCGGAGGTGCCGTGTCGCGCCCCCGGGCGCGTGTGTCTTGGGTGGTCCTGGTTGGTACGCTCGTCAGTGCCCTCGCGAGCCCCGCTCCCGTGCGCGCGCAATCCGAGGCGGACCGGATTGTCGACCTGGAGCGCAAGCTGAACCGGGCCCTTCAAGTCATCGAGGAGTTGTCCGGGCGGATCCAGCAGCTGGAGATAACCGGCGGGGGGCGTCAGCCGGCTTCCCCGAGCGGTTCCGGGACACCGAGTGCGCCCGTCGCTCAGGAGCCAGCCCCCCTCCAGGCCCCTGAGCGGGGTGTCGCAGTGAGCGTCCCCGTGGAACACCATGGCGCCCTGCGCATACCCGGGCTGGGCATTCCCCTGCGCGGGTTCATAGATCTCGGAGGCGGGGTGACCAACGCCAAGGGCAAACCCAGCGGCTTCGGCCTGGGCTCGCTGGACTTTTATCTGACCCCGCAATTTGGCGATCAGGCCCGGGGCCTGGCGGAGCTGGTGTTCGAGTTCGACGACAAGGGCGAGCTGACCGTTGACCTCGAGCGGCTTCAACTGGGCTACACCTTCCGCGATGAACTCACGGCCTGGCTGGGGCGCTTTCACACCCCGTTCGGGTACTGGAACACCGCCTATCATCACGGCCGCTACCTGCACACGACCGCCACGCGCCCGGAGTTCTTGGAGTTTGAGGACAAGAGGGGGGTGCTACCCGTGCATACGGTGGGGCTATGGGGCACCGGGGGGATCGCCCTCGGGAACGGCAGACTCACGTACGACGCGTTTTTCGGAAATAGTCCCACGATCGACGATGAGGAGCTGAACCCCTTGAACATCGGTCGGGAAAACCTCGACCTGAGCGCAGGGATCAGGATCGGCTATGCGTTCCGAGGGGCACTCGAGGGCCTTCAGGTCGGTGGCCACTGGCTGCGGGGGGATGTGCGCGCGGAAGACGACTCATTCAAGACCGCGCTCATGTTCGGGGGCGGCTATCTCTTCTACGGCAACTACGACTGGGAGGTACTCGCCGAGTCCTACTGGTTTCATAACCAGGATCGGTCGGGCGACACCGGGTCCCACGAGAGCTGGGCGGGCTACGTGCAGGTCGGCCGGAGCTTCGGCGCGTGGACACCATATGGTCGGTTCGAGGTGACCGATTTCGATCAGACGGACAACTACTTCAGTCAGCTGCGCGGCGGCCGATCGTATAGGAAAGGGATCGTGGGCATTCGCTACGAGCTGACGCCGCGCGCCGCGCTCAAGCTGGAGTTCAGCCACAAAACGCTTACGGATCAGCCACGTCGCGACGACAACGCGGTGCAGTTCCAGTACGCCGTCGGCTTCTAGCCGGCTGCTGAAAAAGGCCCATATGCTTCGTTGGCGCCCTCGGCCGCACGCTCAGCTTGGCGAGCTGAGGCGGAGGCGAGGCGAGCGAATCCGGAAATTGGGCGAGCGTGAGCGAGCCACGCCTCGCGCGCGGCCCTCGGGCGCCGCCTCGCAGCTGGACCTTTTTGAGCAGCCTGCGAATTTTTCAGCAGCGGCTAGGCGAGACGGCGGGATGGGCCCACCACCATGAAGGCGATCCTGTCTGTGCTTCCCTATGTTCTGCTCCTCGCTCTGTTCGATCAGGCGCGGGCCGACGACCTCTGGGTCATTGCCCATCCGGAGATCACGCTGTCGCCGGCGGATATCAAGGAAGTCTATCTCGGCGAGAAGCAGTTCGGGGGATCGATCAAGCTTCAGCCCGTCGACAACCCGGCGAGCCAGGAGGCATTTCTCTCGATGGTGCTCGGCATGACGGGGGCTCGGTATCGTTCCTCTTGGCTCAAGAAATCCTTTCGGGACGCTCTCAATCCGCCGGTCGAACTACCCGGCGACGCGGCGGTCCTGGATTTTGTCCAACGCACTCCGGGCGCGGTGGGGTACGTCAGGACGAAGCCGGTTGGCGTGGTCGTCATCGTGAAATACTGAGTTTGGTTTGGCGCGGCGTCATCCCGAGCGATCGGAGCGAGAAGACGGATGTCGTCAGGCCGTGGCGGCCACCTCTTCCAGAGCGGCGGCGGCTGTAGCGTATTCGGCCTGAAGCGCCCGGAATAGGGCTCCCGCGTCAGCCAGGGACTCGCCACGTCCGAGCGTCTCGAGCTGACGGCACAGCTGGGCCACGCGTTCGGCCCCCAGGTTGCCGCTACTGGACTTCAGCGCGTGCGCGCTCCGGGTGATCGCGGCGCCATCCTGCCGCTCGATCGCCACCCAGAGCGCATCCAGCAGGCGCAGGGCCTCGTCGAGATACAGCGCGATGATTCGCGCCAGAACGCTGTCGTGGCCCGGGGTCTGGAGGACTCTGATGTCGTCGAGGAAGCGGGGATTGATGGGGGGAGCCTCCCCACCCTCGGGCCGGGGGACGGGCCACGATGCGTCATGCACGGTGGACGCTCGCCCGGCCGCTCCGTCGACAAACCCCGCGCCCGGGGGGAGCGCGGGGCGCTCGCCGCGCGGGGCGTCAGGCAGCCAGCGCGCGAGCGTACGGCGCAACTGCTCGCGCGTGAACGGCTTCGCGAGATAGTCGTTCATACCCGCGGCCAGACACCGTTCGCGATCGCCGTCGATCGCGTTCGCCGTCAGGGCGACAATCGGAACGGACGGGCCGCCGCGCTGCTGCTCCTCACGACGAATCAGGGGAACGGCGGCAAAGCCGTCCATCACGGGCATCTGGCAGTCCATGAACACGAGATCGTAGGACTGTTGCGTGAGGGCAAGAGCCGCCGCCCGTCCGTCCCCCACGGGCGTGACAGAGAGCCCGAGGGACTCGAGCATCTCGACACCGAGATCTTGATTCACGAGATTGTCTTCGGCGAGTAGCACGCGCCGGACTCGCCCCTGGTCGTCGGGCCACCACGCCGCCGGGGCCGGCGCCAGCGGCTGGGCCGACGGGGCCGGCGACGTTCCCCGAAGCAGGCCTATGAGGGCGTCGAACAGTTCCGACTGACGGGCTGGCTTTTGGAGGGAGACGCGAATGCCCGCCTCGCGACGCTCGTCCATGTCTCCCGCGAGCGCCACCGAGGTCAGCATCAGGAGTTCGGTCTTGGCGAGCCGCGGATCGGCCTTGATGGCGCGGGCGAGCTGGATGCCATCCATCTCGGGCATGCTCATGTCCAGGATGACCACGTCGTAGGGCTGTCCGGCGGCGACCGCCTCGCGGAGGAGGTGGAGCGCCGCGAGGCCGTGTCCCGCGCCTTGGTCGGTGAACCCCCACGCGGTGAGGTAGTGGTGGAGAATCTCGAGATTCGAGGCGTTGTCGTCCACGGCGAGAATCCGAAAGCGGTTCGTCTCGACCGGGGCCGGGAGAACGGCGCGGGCGTCAGGTTGCTGTTTGCGGAACGGGAGGGTAGCCCAAAAGGTCGACCCTTGTTCCGGCGCGCTGTCCACGCCCAGCTCGCCACCCATGAGCGTCACCAGCTGCCGGGAAATCGCCAGGCCGAGGCCGGAGCCGCCGTACCTGCGCGTGGTCGAGCTATCGGCCTGCGTGAACGGCTGGAAGAGTCGCTGCTGAGTCTCGGGCGCCATACCGATGCCCGTATCCCTGACCTCAAACCGCAACCGGGCGGTGTCGGCCGTCTCGTCGACGGGCACCGCGTGGACGCCGATTTCCCCCACGGCGGTGAACTTCGTGGCATTGGCGATGAGGTTGGTCAGCACCTGTCGGAGACGTCCCGGATCGCCGTGGAGTGCGATGGGCAGGTCCATCGGCACGTGGCAGACGAACTCCAGCCCCTTGCGCTGCGCCTGAGGGGCGTAGACGGTGGCCAAGTCCTCGATCAGGTCGCGGAGGTTGAAGTCCACGGAGTCCAGCTCGAACTTGCCGGCCTCGATCTTTGAAAAGTCCAGGATGTCACTGATGACGGTCAGAAGCGCCTCGGCGGAGCGCCGGGTGGTATCCGCGAACCGCCGCTGCTTGTCGGTGAGGGGCGTGAGGAGGAGCAGCTCGGTCATGCCCAGGACCCCGTTCAGCGGGGTGCGGAGTTCGTGGCTCATCGTGGCCAGGAAATGGCTCTTGGCGACGGTCGCCGCCTCCGCCGCCTCCTTGGCCTCCTTCAGTTCGACCGTGCGTGCCGTGACCTTGTTCTCCAAGCTGAGCTGATATTCGTCGACCTCGCGGCGGTACGTCGAGAGGCTGTCGTTCATGGCGGCGAGCGAATGGAGCAGGTCACCGATGTCCTCCCGCGTGCTGATCTCATGCGTCCGCACGACTTCACCGGTGGCGATTCGATTGGCGACGTCAACGGCCAGGTTCAACGGGCGGGTGAGGCCGTTGATCATCCCGCGAATGAACAACACCGTGAGGCCGAGGGACAGGGTCGTGGCGAATGCGACGATGAGGGTCTGCTGTCGGGCCCGGACGATGTCCGCAAGGACGAAGTCGCGGTGGCGCCGGGTGTACGTCGCCTCGTATTCGGTGAGCGCCCGGTCCACGAGGTTCACGGGCTGACGCAGGGGGAGCAGGGCCTCAATGGATGAGGCTCTGCTCAACGCGACGAGGATGGCCGCCATGATCTCCTGCGTGGTGGACAGCGCGGGCGCGGGATCATGCTCCCGCAACACCCTCAACTGGGTCTCCGCGTCCCGCAGCGCCTGGAGGGCGTGGGCGCTCAGCCGCCCACTGTCTACGGCATCGACGACGCCATTGACGAAGCTCGCGTAGTGACGTTTCGCATCATGGGCGAACTGGTACCGGTTGAGGATGCGGTCCATTTCCGAGACGCGGTACGCATCAGAGGCCGCTTGGTAGACGAGAACGAGAGCGACGGGGAGGAGAACGGCAGCAAACTGCAGGATGATCCTCGCCCGTAGCGACCGGACCGCGAGGACGCGGCCGGAGTGCTTCCGCCCATCCTGTTCCGATGCGCTGACAGAGTCCATTGGCGGTACCGGTTGGACACAAGCAGTACACGTGCCAACTGTGCGTACCCTCGTCCCGTGGGGCGAGGCAGCGTGAGAGTGGCATGACCGACTCCGAGCACTCCTCTCGGAACTGCCCCGAGTGACAGTTCCCGTACGGCCGCTGCCCATTCCCGTCACGGATGGATCGGCCCTGGGTGCTCAATCCTCCGTTGATCGTCGTTTCCACCTGATGCCTGGCTGGCATGGATCCTGCTCTCCGAGTGGTCGTCCAGTTCTCGGCCCTCGCCGGAGCAGCGTCGAGGGGCTTGGCGCAGGGAGCGCCGCGGCCGGACGACAGGAGCCATGCCCGGAAAGCGGCGAAGAAGGAGCGGCGACCGATGCTGAAGCGACTGAGCCTGGGCGCCAAGTTCACCCTGTTGCTCTCGCTCGTATTCGGGGCGGGGATTGCGGTGAGCTGGGTGGCCTTGTCCAAGGCGCTCGACCGCAGGGCGCAACAAGAGGTGATCTCTCAGGCAGACATCCTTCTCCGCACGATGAACTCTGTGCGCCAGTACACGAGTGACAACGTCAACAAGCACCTCAAGCCGCTCCAAGCTCAGCGCGACGCGTTCATTCCCGAAACGGTGCCCGGCTTCTCCGCCCGCGAGGTCTTCGAAAACTTCCGGCGCGACGAACGGTACCGGGACTTTCTCTACAAGGAAGCCACGCTGCAACCCACCAATCCCCGCGACCAATCGGATGCGTTCGAAACCGATATCATCCAGCGGTTCCGTACGGATCCGAGCCTGGCCGCGCAAACTGGTTTCCGAGATGTCGACTCGCGCAGCCTCTTCTACACCGCGCGCCCCATCAAGATCCGCGCGGAAAGCTGCCTGGGCTGTCACTCCACGCCGGCCCAAGCGCCAGCCAGCATGGTCGCGGTGTACGGAAGCACCAATGGGTTCGGTTGGCAGATGGGCGAAATCGTCGGGTCCCAGATCGTCTACGTGCCGGCGGAAGCCGTTCTCCAGAGCGGACGCCGGGGCGCCGTCCTCGTGAGCGCGATCTTCCTCAGCATCTTCGGCCTCACGGCGGTCGTCATCAACGCCCTGCTCCGCCGCACCGTGATTCGTCCGTTGGGCCATCTCACCCGTGCCGTCCAGGCTGTCAGTCGGGAAAGCTTGAGCCACGAACAGCTGGAAGCGTCTCCCGAGGGACGCGACCTGATTCGCATCGTCGAGCGGCGCGATGAGCTGGGCCAGCTCGCCGAACGGTTCTCCTCCATGGCCGCTGACGTCTACTCGCGAGAGGAAGGTCTCCGCCAGGCTCGCATGGCGGTGGCGCGGAGCGAGGCGCATTTTCGATCGCTGATCGAGCACGCGTCCGACGGGATCGTCGTCCTCGGTCCCGAGCTGACGGTGTGCTATGCCAGCCCGTCGGCGGAGCGCGTTCTCGGAGTGCCCGCCGGTGACCTCGTCGACAGGGCGCTGATGGACTGCATCCACGAGTCCGATCGGGTCGCCGTCAGACTGGCCTTGCAGGCGACCGTCGCTCGGGGCGGTATCGGACCGACCGTCGAGTTCCGGTGCGGGGACGGCCTCGCCCCGCCGAGGTATCTGGAAGCGAGCGCGACCAACATGCTCGACGATGCGGCCGTCGCGGGAATCGTCGTGAACATACGGGACGCCACCGAGCGTCGGCGCGCCGAAGATCTCGCGCGAGAGAAGACACTCGCCGAAGAGGCCAGCCGCGCGAAGTCCCAGTTCCTGGCGCGCATGAGCCACGAGATCCGCACCCCGATGAACGGGATCCTCGGGATGAGCGAGCTGCTGCTCAACAGCGGGCTCAGTGAGAATCAGCGGCGATTTTCGGAAGGCGTGCACAAGTCCGGAAAGGCCCTGCTGTCGATCATCAATGACATCCTGGACTACGCCAAGATCGAAGCAGGCAAGGTGGACCTCGAGCGAATCGACTTCGACCCGAGGCAGGTCGTCGGGGACGTCGTAGAGCTCTTGGCGGAACAAGCCCAGTCGAAGGGCGTGGAATTGATCTCCGACCTGGACGACGGCATCCCACCGATGCTGCGGGGCGACCCTGGTCGCCTGCGCCAGGTCCTGACCAATCTGGTCGGCAACGCCATCAAGTTCACCGAGGAGGGCGAGGTCCTGGTGAAAGTCGCCGTCGGAGCGCGAGACGGAGCGCCGGCGGGGGCTGACGCGGGCGTCGTCCTCGCCTGTTCCGTGTCCGACTCTGGACTCGGGATCGCCGCCGAGGCCCAAGAACGTCTCTTCCAGCCATTCTCCCAGGTCGACACCTCCACCGTCCGCAAGTACGGGGGCAGCGGACTCGGTCTCGTCATCTCCAAGCAGCTCGTCGAGATGATGGACGGGCGCATCGAGGTCGTGAGCGGATCCGGCAGGGGGTCCATCTTCTCCTTCACCGTGCGCCTGGAACGCGCCAGCCCCGCCGCCACCGCTCCCCTCCCGCGGTCCGACCTGACGGGGCTCCGTCTCTTGATCGTCGAGGACAACGCCACCAATCGCACGATCCTGGAGCACCAGGTGCACGCCTGGGGGGTGCGGGCCGACTCGGCGGACAATGGCACCCAGGCGATGGACGCGCTGCGCGCGGCGGCCGCGCGACGGCAGCCCTACGACGTGGCCCTCGTGGACATGAAGATGCCGGGCATGAGCGGCCTCGATCTCGCCCGCGCGATTCAGGCCGATCCCGCCCTGTCGGGTCTGCCCCTGATCATGCTGACGTCCCTGGCCGTCCCGGGTGAAGCGACGATGGCGCATCGTGCCGGGTTCTCGGCGTATCTGAACAAGCCGTTGCGTCAGGCTGACCTGCGGCGATGTATCGCGCGCGCCGTCGGCACACGTGTCCCGGCGGGGGAAACGCCCGCGCCGAGGCCAGAGCCGACTCGACCTCTTGGCGGATCGGTCCTCCTGGCCGAGGACAACCCGGTCAATCGGGAAGTGGCTCTCGCAATGCTCGAGGGTCTCCAGTGCCAGGTCGAAGTCGCCGGCAATGGGCGGGAGGCCGTCGCCGCCTGGTCCCGTCTCCACCCCGACCTCGTCCTGATGGACTGCCAGATGCCGGAGATCGATGGGTTCGAGGCAACGGCCGAGATCCGCCGCCTTGAACACGCGACGGGCTCGCGGGTACCCATCATTGCGCTCACGGCAAATGCTATGGAGGGTGACCGTGAGCGATGCCTGGCGGCGGGGATGGACGACTACTTGCCCAAGCCGTTCAGTCGCGCGGAACTACACGAGGTCCTCGCACGGTGGCTCGGACCGTCTGCCCCGCCCGGTGAAGCGTTGACGCCCGACACCGCGGTGACCGTTGGCGGTGCAGTGAAGGCCGGCAACGGCCGCGAGGCCACCGCCGGCACCCCTGGTCGGCCCTCGGTCGACGGGAATCGGCGCGGCGTCGGCGGGAAGCGGACGGGGCCGGTTTGATGATCCCCGCACGGCGTCGATCCTGACACGGCCGAGGGAACTATGATATTCGGCGCGACTTCCGTTCCCCACGGCCTGGGGCTGGCCCCCTCCGTCCCGCCGCGGCCGCTGGTGCTCGTGATCGACGACGACCCCACCCTGCGGTTCCTCGCGCGCGAGGCGCTGGAGCTGGATGGGTTCGCGGTCGCGGAAGCGCGGGATGGGGAGCTCGGGCTCGAGGGTCTCGAGGGCGTCCGTCCCGACGTGATTCTCCTCGACGTGAATCTGCCGGGTGCCGACGGTTTCGAGGTGTGTGCCGCCATTCGGCGCATGCCCGGGGGCGCCGCCATCCCCGTGCTCATGATGACCGGCCCGGATGACGTCGACGCGATCCACCGCGCCTACGAAGTCGGGGCGACCGATTTCCTCACCAAACCGATCAGCTGGGTCCACCTTCGGTATCGCCTCCGATACGTCCTGCGCGCCAGCCGCGCCTTCGAGCAGGTGGCCGTGGAGCAGGCGCGCCTCGCCCGAGCCCAGCAGATTGCCCGGTTGGGCCACTGGGAGCTCGATCTGGACACGCAAATGGTGAACTGGTCTCCCGAGGCCTGCCGCATCTTCGGGCTCCCGTCCGGCTCCACGCAGACAGATGTGGACGCGCTGTGGCGGGCCGTCCACCCTGACGATAGGGCCGCCGTGGCGAGCGCGCTGGATGCGGTGGTCGCGGGACAGGCGGCGGAGGACCTCGACTACCGCCTCGCGCTGCCCGACGGCGGTGAGCGCACCGTGCACCAGCACGTCGAGTTCACGCAGGATTACCAGAGCCGACCTCGGCGTCTCGTCAGCACCGTCCAGGACATCACCGAGCGTGAGCACCTCCAGGCTCAGCTCCGCCAGGCTCAGAAGATGGAGGCCGTCGGGCGCCTCGCGGGAGGCGTCGCCCACGACTTCAACAACCTCTTGTGCGTCATCATGGGCCGCGGCCTGCTGCTCACCAACAAACCCGACGACAGCGCCGCGATCCTGCGTCACGCGGAGGAGATCACGAGGGCCGCGGAGATGGCGACCTCGCTCACCCGCCAGCTGCTGGCGTTCAGCCGGCGGCAGGTGCTCCAGCCGAAGGTCCTCGATCTCAATGCCGTGGTCAGCGGCATGGGAACGATGATCCAGCGTCTCATCGGTGAGACCATCGACCTGGTGATCGCCTCTGCACCCTCGCTCGGTCGCGTGAAGGCAGACCCCGGGCACCTCGAGCAGATTCTTCTGAACCTGGTCGTCAACTCGCGCGACGCCATGCCTGAGGGAGGCCGGCTCACGATCGAGACTGCGGATGTGGAGATCGATCGAGGCTTCGCCCGTCAGCATCCCGGGGCTCGTCCCGGCCCTTACGTGCGACTGGCGGTCAACGACACGGGGTCGGGGATGACCGCCGAGATCCGGGCCCACATCTTCGAGCCGTTCTTCACGACGAAGGGACCCGGCGAAGGCACCGGGTTGGGGCTCTCGACGGTCTACGGGATCGTGAAGCAGCACGACGGCTATATCGCGGTGGACAGCGAGCCCGATCGGGGAACGACGTTGACGGTCTACTTGCCGAGGGTCGAGGCCGCGACGGAGCCGGACGAGGAGCCCGCGATCGGGGCCGGGCCCCTGCACAGGACGGCTACCGTGCTGGTCGTCGAAGACGCCCCCGCCGTCCGCGCGCTGACTCGTGCGATCCTCGAGCAGAACGGCTACACCGTCCTCGATGCGGGACACGGCCATGAGGCTCTTCGGATCTGTGAGCAGCGTGAGGGACCGATCCATCTCCTGTTGACGGACGTCGTCCTGCCCGAGATGAGCGGGCCCAGGTTGGCCGAGCATGTACGGGCCGCGCGGCCGGAGACCAAGGTGCTCTACATGTCAGGTTATCCGGACGACACCGTTGGTGACGAGGGAGCGCTCGTCCCGGGCACGGCGCTCATTCAGAAACCCTTCACCCCTGACTCCCTGGTGGCCTCGGTGCGCGAGGTGCTCGGCGCGGGGGTGGGGTCCGCTGAAATCAGTTCGTCGAGCGAGTGGCGCCGCGACGCCGTGGGTGTGCCCACACCTGATGGGCCCGACCAGCCGTGGGCCGAGACGGGGCCACGATGATCGCCGACACCCTCGACTCCGAAAGCAGGCCGCCGCTGCCCGAGACCGAGACCCGTCAGGTCCGCGTGGCCACCCTGCTCGATGTGAACCGCCGGCTCTCTCAGCTCCAGCCCTCGGACACCTTGCTGTGCGCGATTGCCACCGCCTGCGGCCAGCTCCTCGCGGTGGACTCCGTCAGCTTTCGCCTTCTCGACGGGGAGGAGCTCGTGACGACGGCCAGCTGGGGCGATACGGACCTCGAACTCGCCGACCGTCTGAAGCTCGGCGAGGGTGTCGCCGGGCGCGTCGCGGTGACCGCCCAGTCCGTCCTCGTGTCTGACCTTGCGACCCACCCCGGTCTCGTCCCCACCAATCGCGCGGCGCTGTCCCGACGCGGGTACCGGGCGCTCCTGGCGGTGCCCGTGAAGGCCGGGGAGCGCGTGTTGGGGGTGTTGAGCATTCGGACCCGGCAGCAGCAGGGGTTCAGCGAAGAAGACCTCACGCTCGTCGAAGCCTTCGCCTCGCAGGCCGCCATCGCGCTCGAGAATGCCCGGCTGTATCACGAGGCACAGCGGGCCTACGAGGAGCTCGCCACCACGCAAGCCCACCTCATCCGCGGTGAGAAACTCCGGGCGATCGGCGAACTGGCCGCCGGGGCCGCGCATCACCTCAACAACCTGTTCGCCGTGGTCGTGGGCCGGCTGCAGCTGACCTTGCTGACCTCCCCGAGCCCCGAGATTCGTCGCCACCTCGATCTGGCGGCGCGAGCGGCCCACGACGGCGCCGAGGTCGTGAAGCGACTGGCGAGCTTTAGCCGGGGGCGGGCCGCCTCGCCGCTCGTCCCCGTCGACCTGAACCAGCTCGTCAGTGATGCGATCGAGTTTACCCGACCGCGCTGGCAGAACGAGCTCGAAGCCCGCGGCCTTCGCGTCGAGGTCCGCTTCGACGCCAGCCCGATCCCGCGCATTGCCGTCGACCCCGCCTCGATCCGCGAAGTCCTCGTCAATCTCATCCTCAACGCCGTGGACGCGATGCCGGACGGAGGCCGGATCGGCATCTCGACCCGGACGGCGGACGATCGCGTCGTCGGGGCGATCTCTGACACGGGCGTCGGGATGGCGCCCGAGGTGCACCGGCGCGCGCTCGAGCCCTTCTTCACCACCAAGGGGGTCAAGAGCACCGGCCTCGGGTTGAGTCTCAGCTATGGGAGCATCCAGCGGCACGGGGGTGAGCTGGTCATCGACAGCACCGAAGGACAAGGCACCACGGTGACCTTCACGCTCCCCGTCGCTCCCGCGGGAGCGGGCACGGCGGCCGTCCCGACGGTTGCGGCGCCCATCCGGCCCCGCCGCATCGTGCTCATCGACGATGACCAGGAGGTCTGCCACGTGATCGCGGAGATGCTCGAGGAAGATGGGCACCAGGTCATCGAAGCGGCCAGTGGCGCCGAGGGGCTCGCGCGGCTGGCCGAGACGCCGGGTGTCGATCTCGTGCTCACGGATCTCGGGATGCCCGGCATGACCGGATGGGACGTCGCCCGGGCGATCAAGACCATGCATCCCTCGCTCCTCGTGGGCCTCGTCACCGGATGGGGGGCGGAGCCACAGGCCCGCCCCGAGGAGCGCGCCGCCGTGGATTTCATTCTACCGAAACCCGTCACGCAGGTGGCCCTCCGGGAGACAATGGGGAAGCTCATCAGCCCCAAGTGACCGGAGACGACGTCGAGCGCGGCGCGGTGTCTGGGGGAGCCCAACATACCGGCCTTTGCGCTCGGGCTATAATGTGAACCCTATGGACGCCCCCCTCGCCGGTCTCCTCGTCGCCGATCTGACCCAGAACGTGGCCGGCCCCTACTGCACCCAGATCCTGGGCGACATGGGCGCCCAGGTCGTCAAGATCGAGCGGCCGGAGCGGGGCGACGACGCGCGCGCGTGGGCGCCACCCTCCTGGGGGGACGAGAGCGCGGCCTTCATGAGCGTGAACCGCAACAAGCGGAGCCTGGCCGTCGACATGAAAGCGCCGGAAGGCCGGGCCATCCTGGAACGTCTGATCGCGCGCGCCGACGTTCTCGTCCAGTCGCTCCGCGCCGGCGCCATCGAGGAGCTAGGGCTCGGGTGGGAGCCGGCGCGCGGCCTCAACCCGCGGCTCGTCTACTGCTCCATCACCGCCTTCGGCACCGAGGGACCGTACCGCGACCGGCCGGGTTATGACCCGCTCATGCAGGCCTCTGGCGGGATCATGTCGGTGACGGGCCACCCCGACGGCCCGCCCGCACGCGTGCCGGTTTCACTCGTCGACATGGGCACCGGGATGTGGGCGGTCACGGCCATCCTCGCCGCGCTTCGCGAGCGCGATCGAACCGGCGGGGGCGTGCACGTGACGACGGCGCTCTTCGACACCGCGCTCGCATGGACGACCTTCCAGATGACCAACTACCTGGCCTCCGGCGAGGTGCCGTCGCCGCAGGGCTCGGGGACGCCCATGATCGCGCCCTACGAGGCCTTCCCCTCGCGCGATGCGTGGGTCATGATCGCCGCCGGATCGGACGCGCTCTTTCTCAAGTGCTGCCGGGCCCTCGGCCTGCCCGCCCTCGGAGCGGATGCCCGCTTCAAGAACAATCCCGCACGGGTGAACAATCGCGTCGCGCTGGTCGAGGCCCTGGCGGCCGTGACGCGCACGCTTGCCACCGAGGAGCTGCTGGCACGATTGCAGCAGGCGGGCGTGCCCTCGGCGCCCATCGTGACGCTCGACCGGGTCGCGGTCGAACCCCAGACTGAAGCCAGCGGCATGCTCATCCCGGTCAAGCACCCGCGCGTGCCCGACTATCGCGCCGTGGGGCTCCCCATCAAGTGGGACGGCGAGCGCCCCGGCGTCTCGCGCGTGCCGCCGCTCCTGGGCGAGCACACCGCCGAGGTGCTGGCCGAGCTGGGCTACGACGACGCGACCATCAAGGAGTTGGCCGTCCGCCATGTCGTCCAGCTATAAGACGCTCAACGTCACGCGCTCCGCGGACAGCTTCGTCGTCACCGTCGAGCTCTGCCGCCCCGAGGCGCTCAACGCGATGAACACGGCGATGGGCGAGGAGCTGCTGCGCTGCTTCGAGGCTTTTCAGTGGGACCGGGCGCCGCGCGCCGTCGTCCTCACCGGCGCGGGCGAAAGGGCCTTCTGCGTCGGCGGCGACCTCAAGGAGCGCGAGGGCATGACGGACGAGACCTGGCGCGCCCAGCACTTCATCTTCGAGCAAGGGGCGGCCCGGGTGCTCCACTGTCCGGTGCCCGTGATCGCCGCCGTGGAGGGCTTCGCCATGGGCGGCGGCTGCGAGCTGGCGGTGCTCTCCGACTTCGTCGTGGCGAGCGAGAGCGCGGTGTTCGCCGTACCCGAGGTCACGCGCGGCATCTTCCCCGGAATCGGCGGCACCCAGCTCCTGCCGCGTATCATCGGCGCGCCGGCGGCGAAGGAGATGATCTTCACGGGCCGTCGCGTGGACGCGCGCGAGGCCAAGGCGCTCGGACTCGTCAATCATCTCGTACCGAAGGGGCAAGCGCGGGCCAAGGCGCTCGAGATCGCGGCGACCATCGCCGAGAATGGCCCGATCGCCGTGCGTCAGGCCAAGAAGGCGATCAATTGGGGCGGAGAGACCGACCTCGAGACGGCGATGGCGCTCGCCATCGAGGCCTACAACAACACCGTGACCACCGAGGACCGCCTGGAGGGTGTCCGGGCATTCAACGAGAAGCGGAAACCTCGTTTCCAGGGACGCTAGCCAGGTGACCGGGCGCAGCGGTTCGCGCCGATTGCCGGGCTCACCCTCAATATGGCTTGGCCATGTTGAGGGTCAGGGTGTGAGAGCCTTCAACGAGCAGCGTAAGCCACAGTTCAAGGGGCGCTAGCCAGGCGCACCCTCTCCCCCTCAGGGGAGAAGGGTCGCCCGCCGCGAGGGGAGAGCCATGAAAGACATGTCGTTCGCGCTGACCGACGAGCAGCGGGCTCTCAAGGCCGCCGTCTACGAGCTGTGCAAGCAGCACCCGCCCGAGTATTGGCGCGACCTCGACGCCAAGCGCGAGTATCCCGAGGCCTTCGTCAGCGATCTGACCAAGGCGGGTTACCTCGCCGCCCTGATTCCCCAGGAGTACGGCGGGGCCGGCCTCGGGATCATGGAGGCCGCCCTGATCCTGGAGGAGATCAACCGCTCCGGCGGCAACGCGGGGGCCTGCCACGCCCAGATGTACATCATGGGCACGGTGCTGCGCCACGGCTCCGAGACGCAGAAGAAGCAGTACCTGCCCAAGCTCGCGAGCGGTGAGCTGCGCCTGCAGGCCTTCGGCGTCACCGAGCCCAACTCGGGGTCGGATACGACGAAGCTCCAGACGACGGCCGTGCGGACGGGGGACCGCTACGTCGTCAACGGCCAGAAGATCTTCATCTCGCGCGTGCTCCAGTCCGACCTGATGCTGCTCCTCGCGCGCACCACCCCCGTCGACCAGGTCAAGAACAGGACGGACGGGCTCTCGGTGTTCCTGATCGACATCCGCGGGCTCAAGGGCCTCGAGGTCCGGCCGCTCCGGATGATGATGAACCACTCGACTAACGCGCTCTTCTTCGACCAGGCCGAGATCCCCGCCGCGAGCCTGATCGGCCAGGAGGGCAAGGGCTTCTCCTACATCCTGGACGGGATGAACGCCGAGCGGATCCTCGTCGCCTCCGACTCCATCGGCGACGGGCGCTGGTTCATCGAGAAGGCGGTCGCCTACTCGAGCCAGCGCGTGATCTTTGGCCGGCCCATCGGCGCCAACCAGGGCGTGCAGTTCCCCATCGCCAAGGCGCACATGGCCATCGAGGCCGCTGACCTCATGCGCACCAAGGCCGCCAAGCTCTTCGACGCGGGCCAGTCATGCGGCCCCGAGGCCAACATGGCCAAGTACCTGGCGGCGGAAGCGGCGTGGGACGCCGCCAATGCCTGCATCGACGCCCACGGCGGTTACGGCTACGCCGAGGAGTACGACGTCGAGCGCAAGTTCCGCGAGGCGCGCCTCTACAAGACGGCCCCCATCAACAACAACCTCGTCATGGCCTACGTCGGGGAGCACGTCCTCGGCATGCCGCGCTCGTATTGAATGCCCGGCGGACGGCGCAGATCATGACGATGAGCCTGCCCGCGATCGATCGGATCAGCGTCACCACCGTGGTGGACAATTCCATCGACGCGCTCCGCCCGGACGAGAAGGTGGCGCGCCGGCACGTCCCGGAGCGGGCGCCGCGCATCCCCCAGCTCCGCGCCGAGCACGGCCTCGCCCATCACGTGGAGGTGACGCGGGGTAGCGAGACGGCGCGCATCGCCTTCGACTTCGGGCTGACCCCGGACAGCATGACCCACAACTGGGCCGTGCTCGGCCTCGACGCGAGCCACGTCGACTCGATCGTGCTGAGCCATGGCCACATGGACCACTACGGCGGGCTCGAGGGCTTCCTCGAGCGGCATCGCCGCGCCATGAAGCGCGAGCTGGCCTTCTACGGGGGCGCCGACCACTTCGCCCACCGCTTCACCGAGCGCAATGGCCGCCGCGTCGACCTCGGCACGCTGAGCCGCGCCGCGATCGAGGCGTACGACCTCGACGTCAAGATCGTCGCGGCGCCCACCGTCCTCGCCGAGGGCGTGATGCTGAGCGGGGAGATGACGGCGCCCATGCCCTACGAGACCATCCCGCCCGCGCTCCGCGTCGAGCAGGACGGCGAGCTCGTCCCGGACACCTTCATCGGCGAGCAGACGCTGATCGCCAACGTGCGGGACAAGGGCCTCATCGTCGTCACCTCGTGCTCCCACCGCGGCATCGTCGGGATCTGCCGGTGGGCAACCCGGGTGGCGGGCGTCGACAAGGTCCACGCCGTCATCGGAGGCTTTCACCTGAGCGGCCTCGGCGAGGAGCGCATCACGCGCGTGGTCGACGCCTTCCGCGCCCTCGATCTGGACTACATCGTGCCCCAGCACTGCACGGGCCTCGAGGCGCTCGTCGCCCTGAGCCGCCAGCTCGGTGACCAGCTCGTGGTGTCATCGGTGGGCAGCACCTTCACCTTCGGCGCGTGAGCGCGCCGCGCAACCCGGGAGGCCAGCGTGGCTG
>Ga0070707_100001966_pt1 | contig 19657 bp, 7 predicted proteins | sample KBSK5502metaG_FD_65468 | JGI IMG/M metagenome (GOLD analysis project Ga0070707, IMG submission 65468) | Corn, switchgrass and miscanthus rhizosphere microbial communities from Kellogg Biological Station, Michigan, USA - KBS K5-50-2 metaG | ecosystem: Host-associated > Plants > Roots >...
ATCAAGAGTCCGGCGAGCCTGTTTCGTCGCATCTGGCTCGACCTGAACGGGATTGATGCTTTTGCTCATTGACTGCACAAAATATTGTGGGCTTTTACGACGAGTAACAAAGAGCCAATTATTTCCCCGCCTGATTACTCGATCAAATCCGAAATTCTGAATTTCTGTTTGGAATCCTCAACGACCCTTCTTCTCATGGCCGCTCTCGTCCCCACTAAATCTTTCAATTGCGGCGGCCTCACTACCCGAGTCCACCTCGTTTTAAGCGGCATGGCAGTTGCACCATAAACCACCGATTGAGAGGCAATTTTTTTGGAATTGAATCCAAATCACGAGACCGGCATGCGGCCCGGCTCTCGGGTGATTGATCGCCGCCCAGTACGGTAACCACTGCTCGCTGCGCGCAAATCGAATCGCGATTTCAGTCTTATCTCGTCTTAACTTGATTGTGCTTTGAGTTACCGAACACGGCGCACCGAGTGCGATCGACACTTAGATCGGTTGGCAATTGAGTCTCCGCGAAAGACCGTCGAATCAGTCCCGCGAGCGGCAGCGAGCGTCGCTGCCATCAGTGCCTCGCCGCCGCAGTCACGCTCGCTGCCGCTCGCGGGACTGACCCGGACACGCATTGATCTTAAGAGACCTGCTGAGGCGGACGCTGGGCCCATCATTCTCTCGCAGGCCCTCGCAAGCCCCCGCAGGTACGATAACCCTGAGTTGCTCAGCCAGGCGTTGAGCGGTTCTACAAAATGGAGGGTCTTATGAAAGAAGAAAAGTCCATCAGAAGCTACGCCAGGTCGGCCCTGAGCGTGCTTCTCTTCTCCCTGCTCGCTGTGGGCGCGGCCTTCGGCCAAGACCTGGCGACCAAGGGCGCCATCGGCGGCCGGGTGGTCGACGCCGCCGGGGCCGTGGTCCCGAATGCCAAGGTCACCGTCACCGGACCTACTGGAGAGCGGGTGGCCATGGCCAATGAGGCAGGGGAGTTCGAGGTGCAGAACTTGATCCCCGGCAGCTACACCGTGAAGGCGGAGCAGGCCGGCTTCAAGGCCGTTTCGGTCCCGAACGTCGAAGTCTTCGTCGGCAAAAACTCGACGCTCAAATTGACGCTCGAGGCCGGGAACATTTCCGAGGTCATCGAGGTCTCGGCCGGAGCCGCGACGGTCGATACCGCGAGCACAGCCGTCGGCGCCAACTTGAATGATCAACTCTACCAGAATCTGCCGCTCCAACGCAGCGTGACGAGCCTGTTCTATCTGGCGCCCGGCGCCACCGACAGCCTCCAGGGCGGCGCCGCGAATCCGTCGATCTCCGGCGGCTCGGCGCTCGATAACCTCTACGTGGCTGACGGCGTCAACATCACCGATTCGGCCTTCGGCGGCCTGGGAGTTTTCAACCGCAACTACGGCACGCTCGGCGTCGGCATCAACACCTCTTACATCAAGGAAGTGCAGGTCAAGACCGGCGGCTTCGAGCCGCAGTACGGCCAGTCGCAAGGCGGGATCATCAACATCATCACGAAGTCCGGCGGCAATCAGTACCACGGCTCGATCTACGGCTACGGCTCACCTCAGGCGCTTGAGGCCACTCGCCGCCAGCCCGACGACCTGAGGATCAACAAGTATGGGAAGCTGCTGCACGACGAAAATTACGATGTCGGCGCCGACTTCGGCGGCCACGTGCCGGGCCTCAGAGACAAGATGTTTTTCTTTGGCTCCTTCAACCCGACGCTGCGGCGCGAGATCGTGCGCAGCGCGGAAGGCTCGGGCCTGCGGACACTCTTGGGCGACACGCTCCGGCGTTACCGGACGCTCAACTACGCCTTCAAGTTGGATTACAACCTCGCGCCGAGTCATCAGCTCAACTTCTCGATCTTCGGCGACCCGACCAAGACTAATAACGCGCCCTTCCGGACGCTGAATATCGACAACACGACGGCCAACAGTGTGCTCGATCTCGGCACCCGGAACATCGCCGTTCGTTACAACGGCTCACTCAGTTCCACCTGGACGGTGAGCGGCTCGTTCAGCCAAGGCCGGAATACTTTCAACGAGTCGGGCTTTGCGAATTTCAACCGGATCATCGACCGCACGAACGCCGTCCGCGGCAATTTCACCGCCATCGGGCTCGGGTTCATCGAGCCGACCGAAAGCAAGACCTACCGCGCGACGTTCGACACCTCGAAGCAGGTCTCCCTGCTGGGCACGCACACTTTGGGTTTAGGCTACCAGTTCCAACGCGCCTTCTACTCGGGCACGCGTGATCGCAGCGGCCCGAAATATACGATCCCGGCCACGAACGCCGACGGCACCTCTATCGTGGCTCTCGGCGGCGCGGTTGCTGCCGGAGCCGTCGGACAGCAGGTCAACGCCGATTGGTCGCTGCGGCCGGCCAGCGGTTCCTGCACGCTCTGCCCGTTCCTGGGAAGCACCCGGGTCTACCTCCGACAGGACCGCGGCGAATACGGTGTCACGGCTTTCGACACGAATTCGACTTACCACGCCGCTTACATTCAAGACACCTGGCACCTCAACCGCTTCATCACGGCGCTGCTCGGCCTGCGCCACGAGCAGGAGCGTATCTTCGGCAGCCCCGACGCCAGCCATCAGCGTCTCGCCTACAGCTTCACGGGCCAGTGGGCGCCGCGCCTGGGCGTGACGGTCGACCCGTTCGGCAAGGGCAAGACGAAGGTCTATTACAACTTCGGCCGCTTCTTCGAGTACCTGCCGCTGGATCTGGCCGAGCGGTCGCTGTCGAATGAACAGGATTTCCGCAGCGGTCGTTTCGCGCCGGATTTCGTGATCGACGCGAATGGTCAGCGGCGCGTCAAGCTCAATCAATTCGGCACCGTGACTCCCGTCGTGGACGCGGCTCACCTCCTGACCGGAGCGGCGGGCGGCACCGGGGCAGGGCTCACGCTCTCAACCCCGGCCACCAACCCGATCCTGCCGGGCACCAAGCTCGGCTACGCCAATGAGCACATCATCGGCTTCGAGCAGCAACTGCCGGGCAACCTGGTCCTGTCGGTCCGCTACCTGGATCGCCGGCTGAAGCGCATCGTCGAGGATGCGGCCCTGGTCGCGCTTGAATCGGCCTCCTTGTTCGGCCAAGCCTACTTCATCGGCAACATCAACTCGAAGCTCGATGCGGCGGTCAACCCGATCGGGTTTAAATACGCGACCGGGGCGGCAGCGCCATCTCAGTGCGCGAGAGATGCGCAGGGCAGGCTGACGCTTAACGTGAACGGGGTGACGGACCTGTTTGGCAACAACTTGGGCAACATCTGTTACGCGGCGAACGGCAAGAATGGCCAGCCGGCCGGCGACTTCGGCCCGGACGGCGTGCCGGACGGCTTCCCTGATCCAGTGCACAACTACCGGGCCGTGGAGTTCGAGCTCAACAAGCGGTTCTCCCACAACTGGCAACTGCTGACCAACTGGCGCATCGCCAGCTTGCGCGGCAACTTCGAAGGCCACTTCCGCAACGACAACAACCAGACTGACCCGGGCATCAGCTCGCTCTTTGATTTCGTCAACGGCGATTTCAACCTGCTCAGCGATCAATTCGCCGTCGGGCCGCTGAACACGGACCGGCGTCACATCGTCAACCTCTACGGCAGCTACGCCCTCAGCGGGGATCGGTTCGGCCGCGCCTTCAAGGGGCTGAATCTGGGCGCGGGCATTCATATGGAGTCAGGCGTGCCGCTCAGCGAGTTCTACGGCAACCCGGTTTACCTGAATTCGGGCGAGATCCCAATCGGCGGGCGCGGCAAGTTGGGCCGGACGCCTTTCTACACCCGGCTCGACCTCCACGCGGATTATCCGTGGCAGCTCAGCGAGCGGGTCAGGTTCGTCCTCGTCGGGGACTTCTTCAACGTCACGAACAGCCAGAGGGTGTTGCTGTCAGATCAACTCCGCGAGAGCACCTCCGGGCAGTTGAACCCGGACTTCGGGAAGCCCTTCGCTTCTCAGACCAACTTGAGGATCGGCTACCGGTCACCATTCAACATGCGGCTCGGCCTCAGGTTTGAATTCTAAACAGATGCTCTGACAACCTGATTGATTGAGGGAGGGGAGCAGTTCCCTCCCTCATATTTTTTCTGTCTCGCTTAAAGTACTTCACGCTCACAGTCCCAAGCCGGTAGACCTACCGTATGAATGACGACCAGCAACTGACACCACGCAGCCAATAGAAAACGCTCGATTCAAGATTAAAAGCAACCGCCTGCTAAAATCCGAAAATATGGATTTCCCATTCGATTTTTTGAATGGCTTCTCCCTCAACTACTCTTTAGTACCAATCTAACTATTTGAGTTTAGCTATCTTAGTAAACGAGATAACAATCCATCTAGCTGGAATACCAGTTGCAGAGAATTAATCGCCTTGGAAGTTCATCCAAACAATTCAAATCGAGGCAGGCTTGGCTTCAGATTACAGCATCTGTTTCGCCTGCAAGACCGCAAAGGGCAGGCCGAACAAATTCTATCTTTAACGTTAAGTCTCAGGCACTCGGCCGTCTGCTTATGGCGCGCGGTACCCGGAAGTCAGAGCTCTGATATCTTCAGGTCTCATCGTCAAGAAACTTGCCGAGGCATTTGTCTGAGGTCCGAGTTAGCTCGGAAGTTGGATTAACTCTAGGAGGTTCGGCGATCGAACCGAGCTTCCATCTACAGAGGAGGATCATATGAAACAAGAACCGTCTCTCAGTGGCTCTCTGAAGCTGCTGTTCGGCGCACTGCTGCTCTTCTGCTTGACCGTAGGCGTCGCTTTCGGCCAAGACATTGCGACGAAGGGCTCCATCAGCGGCAGGGTGGTCGACGCCGCCGGGGCCGTCGTCCCGAATGCCAAAATTACCGTCACCGGCCAGGCCGGCGAACGCGTTGTGACCGTTAATGAGTCGGGTGAGTTCGAGGTCCCGAACCTGGTCCCCGGCAGCTATACCGTCAAGGCTGAACAGTCGGGCTTCAAAACTGTCTCGGTGCCGAATGTCGAAGTCTTCGTCGGCAAAGCCGCAGCCCTCAAACTGACGCTGGAGGCCGGCAATATCACCGAGGTCGTCGAGGTCTCGGCCGGCACCGCGGCGGTCGATACCGCCAGCACGGCCATCGGCTCGAACTTGAACGATCAGCTCTATCAAAACATTCCGCTGCAACGCAACGTCCAGAGCTTGTTCTATCTGGCCCCCGGCACGACCGACAGTCTCGGCGGCGGGAGGGCCAACCCGTCCATCTCTGGCGGCTCGGCGCTCGACAACCTCTACATCGCCGACGGCGTGAATATCACCGATTCGGCTTTCGGTGGTCTCGGCATCTTCACGCGCTCCTACGGCTCGCTGGGCACGGGCATCAATACGCAATACGTCAAGGAAGTGCAGGTCAAGACCGGCGGTTTCGAGCCGCAGTTCGGCCAGTCGCAGGGCGGCATCATCAACATCATCACCAAGTCGGGCACCAACACTTACCACGCTTCCCTCTTCGGCTACTTCCAGCCTCAGGCGTTCGAGGCGGAGCGTCTCCAACCCGATGATAAGAACGTCAACAAGTTCGGCAAGATTCTCCACCCGGAGAGCTACGACGCGGGCTTCGACCTGAGCGGCCCGGTGCCGGGCTTGAAAGACAAGCTGCTCTTCTTCGGCTCATTCAACCCGACGATCAATCGCACGATCGTGCGCGGTGCAGTCGGCTCCGGCTTACTGAACATCCTGGGTAATCAAACCCAGAGGCGCATCTTCACCAAGAACTACGCGGCCAAGTTGGACTTCAATCTGAGCGCCAGCCATCAGATCAACTTCTCGATCTTCGGCGATCCGAGCACGACCAATGCCGCGCCGTTCCGCACGCTCAACATCGACAACACGACGGCCAACAGCGCGCTCGATTTCGGCACGCGCAACCTCGCCGTCCGCTACAACGGCTCGCTCAGCTCGACCTGGACGGTGAGCGCTTCGTTCAGCCAGGGCACGAACCATTTCAATGAGAGTGGGTTCGCCAATTTCAACCAGATCGTTGATCGGACGCAACCGGCGCGCGGCAACTTCACGGCGATTGGGTTGGGCTTCTTCGAGCCGACCAATGGCACGACCTATCGCACCTCGTTTGACACCCAAAAGCAAAAGAACTTCTGGGGCAGCCACACTTTCGGCCTCGGCTATCAGTATCAGCGTGGCTTCTACTCCGGGACTCGTGACCGCAGCGGCCCGCATTTCACGGTTCCGGCGACCAATGCCGACGGCACGCTCAAGATTGCGGCCAGCGCCGCCGGACAGCCGCTCAACGCCGCTTTCTCGCTCCGGGTGGCGGGTGCGTCCTGCACCCTTTGCCCAGTCCTGACTATTCCGGGAGTGGGTGACAGACCGGTCTACCTCCGTCAAGACCGCGGTGAATTCGGCCAACCAGTTTTCGATACGCAGTCGAATTACCACGCGGCCTACGCCCAGGACACCTGGAAGATCAATCGCTTTATCACGGCGCTGCTCGGTTATCGCTGGGAGCAGGAGCGCGTGATCGGGGCGGTGCTCCCGCAGAGTGGCAAGCGCAATGCTTATAGCTTCACCGGCCAATGGTCGCCGCGCTTCGGCGCGACCGTGGACCCGTTCGGCAAGGGCAAGACCAAGTTCTATTACAACTTTGGTCGCTTCCACGAATATCTCCCGCTCGACGCGGCTGAACGTTCGCTCTCTTCGGAGAAGGATTTCACGGGTGGCCGCTACGCGCCCGACTTCACGGTCGTGAGTGGCGTTCGACGCGCCGTGGTCAACAGCTTCGGCACGGTGAACCCGATCATTGACGCCGCGCACTTGTTGAGCTCAGCCGCTGGCGGAACCGGTGGGCCGCCAGGCATCTCGGCGCAGGACGTGACTAACCCGATTCTGCCGGGCACCAAGCTCGGCTACACCAACGAGCACATCGTCGGCTTCGAGCAGCAATTGCCCTGGAACTTGGTCCTCTCGGTGCGCTACATTGATCGTCGCATTGGTCGAATCATCGAAGATGCGGCGGTCGTTTCGCCTGAAGGCTTTGATTTCTTCGGGCAGACTTACTTCATCGGCAACATTAACTCGAAGCTCGATGCGGCGGTCAATCCGATTGCCTTCAAGGTTCCGGCCAACACGCCCGTCAACAAATTGCCCGCGCAGTGTGATCCCAGTCTTTACAATCCTGAGGTTGACGATTACCTCGGCAATCCTCTCGGCGGGATTTGCTATGCGGCGTTAGGCAAGAACGGTAAGCCCGCTGGCGATCCGGGCGCGGATGGTGTGCCGGATGGCTTCCCCGATCCGATTCGCAACTACAAGGCGGTGGAGATCGAGCTCAACAAGCGTTTCTCCAACGGCTGGCAGTTGCTCACCAACTGGCGCATCGCCACCTTGCGTGGCAACTTCGAAGGCCATTTCCGCAATGACAACGGCCAAACTGATCCGGGCATCAGCTCACTCTTTGACTTCACCGCCGGTGAATTCAATTTGCTCGGCGATCAGTTCGCTGTCGGGCTGCTCAATACAGATCGTCACCACATCGTCAACATCTTCGGCAACTACGTCCTCGGCGGTAGCGGCAAGGACTACCTCAAACGGCTGCACGGGCTGAACGCCGGTTTCGGGATTCACATGGAGACCGGTGTCCCGGTCAGTCAGTTCCTGGCTCACCCGGCCTACCTGAATCCCGGCGAAGTTCCGCTCGGCGGACGTGGCAAGTTGGGTCGCACGCCATTCTTCGCGCAACTCGATCTGCACTTCGATTATCCGTGGAAGCTCAGCGAGCGGGCGAGGCTGAGTTTGGTGACGGACCTCTTCAACGTGACCAACAGCCGCCGGATCCGGACCATCAACCAGTTCATCGAGAGCACGGCGGGCCAGTTGAATCCGGACTTCAAGAATCCAGCTTCCTACCGCAACCCATTCAGCTTGCGGCTCGGTGTGAAGCTCGACTTCTAAGCTGGTTTCACCACGCAGCTATCGAGGGAGGAGAGGGGTCTCCTCCCTCTTGTTTTCCAGCTTGTTCTCCGGCCTGAGCGGCAGCCTCTCAGCGCGCGCTCACGGCCTTGTGCTAACCTCTGGCGCAGTGGCATGCTGTGGCCGATCAACGGAGGAAACTAAGATGCTTCGCTCAAGATTGTCATCGCTCGTCATCATGCTTGCACTGTTGCTTGTCAGTCACGCGCTGACGTTCGCTCAAGGCCGCCTCTCGGCGGGAGCGCCCAGAACCGGCGGCACGTCCATCTCCGGCGTCGTGCGTTATACGGGCGGCGGCGCCCCCGCCGAATTCGTGATAGTGACTCTAGAAACCAACATCGGCGGGATCATCACGCAGGTGCGAACTGACCGCTCCGGCAAATTTCGGTTCGACAACATCGGGCAGGATCAGTTCCGGGTCGTCATCCGCCATCCCGGCTATCGCGAAGTTCAGCGGTCCGTCGATCTGAATGCGGCGGCCAATGATTATTTGCAGATTCAACTCGTGCCGGAGAAGCCGGACACGGTTGACCTGCCGGCCAAGACCATCAACGCTGGTGCGACTGCCGAAGCCCAAGCGGAGTACGACAAAGGCCGCCAGGCGCTGATGGAAGAGAAAAACCTCACGGCGGGAATCGCGGCGCTGGAAAAGGCCGTCAAACTGGCTCCCGCTTACACCGAAGCTTATCTGTTGCTCGGCACCGCGTATCTCGACAACAAACAACTGGACAAAGCCGAAAGCGCCTTGCGCAAGGCCCTTGAGCTCAACCCGCGAGCGGCGGCGGCGGATTTTTCGCTCGGTGAGGTGTATCGCCGGCAGCAGAAATATGCCGAAGCCGAAAAAGTCATCCAGGATGGCCTCAAGCTCGAACCGAAATCGGCGGCGGGCCATTTCGCGCTCGGCCAGATCTATTTTGCCAAAGGCGATGTGGCGAAAGCCGGCCCGGAGGTCGGACAGGCGCTCCAATCGAAGCCCGATTTCGCCGAGGCCTATCTGCTCGCGGGCAACTTGTTCTTAAAGGCCCGCCAACCGGAGAGTGCCCTCCAAATGTACGAGGAGTATCTGCGCCTCGACCCCAAAGGCCCCTTCGCCACACAGACGCGAGAGACAGTGGAGAAGATCAAACAGGCACTCGCCGAAAAGAAGAAACAGCCATAGGCTCGCCGACTATATCCAAAAATTCGAACAAAAATTCAGATTTCCGGATAACCATTCAACCGCCGTTGACTACCTCCTCTCTAACTCCTTTGATTTTGCTCTTCAAAAAAATTGGAAAACCATCCATCTACCTGGAATAATGATTGCCTAAAACCAAATACTTGGATACGATTGAAAGCTCCAATTAAACGATTTGCTCAGACTTGAATGAGGCATGGTTTGCTGACCTAGCCGTTAATGCCACTCTCGCCGAGATGTCCGGTCATGAATGAAGGCATCCAGCGCATCAAGAGGGGAGATGGCTTTGTTCCCAAGGCTACCGCAAGCAAGGCCGCCGGCCGCTCGCCGAAGAGTGACGCGCGAGCCTGGAGTTCTAGCAATCCAATCTCAAAGGAGGATCCGATGTCAACAACTACGCAGCAACTGAGAGCCACCGGTCTCTTCGCTGTCGTCGCCCTGTTCGTGCTGGCGATGTTTTCAGGCACGGCGCTGGCGCAGACGGAGACCGGCCAGATCATTGGCAAAGTCGCCGACCAGAACGGCGCGGTCATCGCCGGAGCCGGCGTTTCCGTCAAATCAACCGGCACGGGCGCGGAACGCACAGCCACATCCGGTTCGGATGGAATTTACATCATCACCAACCTGCAACCCGGCATATACGCGGTCACGGTCAAAGCCAAAGGCTTCGCCGACAGCACGCAACAGGTCAACATCACCGTAGGCGCCAAAGTCGGCCTGGATACGACGATGTCAGTGACCGCGATCACCGGCAACGTTGTGGAGGTAGTCGCGGGCGGCGGCGTGGAAGTGAACACCACGCACCAGGAACTCTCCGACCTGGTTTCAGGCAAACAGGTCACTGAACTGCCGACGCTGACCCGCAATCCTTATGCGCTGGTGGTGCTCTCCGGCAACGTCGCCGCCGATCCGAACGGCGCATCCGGACGCGGCGTGGGCGTTTCGATCAACGGGCAGCGCGCGGCCTCGACCAACATCCTGCTCGATGGCGCGGACAACAACAATACCTTCACGGCGACGGTCGGCCAGACCGTGCCGCTCGATTCGGTGCAGGAGTTCCGCGTCGTCACCAGCAACTTCTCGGCGGAGTATGGGCGCGCGTCCGGCGGCATCGTCAACGTGGCGACAAAGTCGGGCACCAATGAATTTCACGGCACACTCTTCGAGTTCAATCGTGTCGCCAGGCTGGCCTCCAACAGCTTCGACAACAACGCGCAGGGCAATCCGAAAGGCGGCTTCACGCGCAATCAGTTCGGCTACTCAGTCGGCGGCCCAGTCAAGAAAGACAAGCTGCTCTTCTTCAACAGCACTGAATGGACGCGCGTTCGCAGCACGGGGCCGGTCATCAACGTCGTTCCCACGCCGCAGTTGATCGCGGCTTCCAATGCTGCCACGCAAGCCTTCTTCGCGCCGTACAAGTTGGCGCGACCGATCAACGGCACGATCTTCACAGTGAAAGATGTCGGTGGTTTCGGCGGCTTGCCTGACACGCTGCCGGCTTTCGGTCAAACCAGGTTTTCGATCCCAACCGATCAGGGTGCCGGCAGTCCGCAAAACACCTATCAAACCAATTCACGCGTGGATTGGAACGTCAGTGAAAAGACTCAGGTCTATGGCCGCTACGCGCTGGATAGCCAGACACTCACCCCTGGTTCGGTGAACTATAGCCCGTATGACGGCTTTGACACCGGCCAGACCACGTTCAACAACAACTTTCTGCTCTCGGTCACGCACACGTTCACGCCGAATCTGATTTCGCAGAGCAAGATCACCTACAACCGGCTCAATCTACAGCAGCCGCTCGGCAAGCAACCCGTCGGTCCGACACTTTATCTGACCGGCGGCACGGCCAGAATTCGCAGCTTCCTGCTCTCCTTCCCTGGCTATTCGCAATTCACGCCGGGCAACGCTATCCCGTTCGGCGGGCCGCAGAACATCGGCCAAGTGGCCGAAGACCTGAACTGGAACAAAGGGAAACACCAATTCCGTTTCGGCGGCAATTACATTTACCTTCAGGACAACCGCGCATTCGGCGCATACCAAAACGCGACCGAGCAGTTGGGAACCAACACCGCCTCGGGTTTGAACAACTTCGTTCGCGGCCAACTGACGATCTTCCAGGCGGCGGTCTTCCCGCAAGGCAAGTTCCCCGGCGACACGCTGACGCTTCCGGTCGGCCCACCCGACTTCACGCGCAGCAATCGCTATCACGACTTCGCCTTCTACGGGAACGATTCCTGGCGCATCAAACCGCGCCTGACGCTGAATCTCGGTCTGCGCTGGGAGTACTTCGGCGTGCAGCACAACAAGGACCCGAAGAAGGATTCCAACTTCTACTTCGGCGCCGGCGCGTCGCTGCAAGAGCGCATCCGCAACGGCAAGGTGATGATCGCGCAAGACAGTCCGGTCGGCGGCCTGTGGCAGAAAGACCTCAACAACTTCGCGCCACGCATTGGCTTCGCGTGGGATGTGAACGGCAACGGCAAGACCTCGATTCGCGGCGGCTACGGCATCGCCTACGAGCGTAACTTCGGCAACGTCACTTTCAATGTCATACAGAATCCGCCCAACTACGCGGTGGTTTCGCTGTTGGCGGGAACTGACGTGCCTTCAATCGCCGTCACGCCGAACAATGCCGGTCCACTGGCTGGTACGGGCGGCACCAAAGTGCTTCCCACTGTCAGTCTGCGCTGGGTGCGTCCGGACATCGTGACGGCATACTCGAGTTTCTATAGCCTGGCGCTGCAGCGTGAGTTGTTCTCTCGCACGGTGGTCTCGGTTGAATACACCGGCTCGGCAGGCCGGAAGCTCTATTCGTTGGAGAACTACAACCGCACGGGCTTCGGCACCTTCTATCTCGGCAGTACGGTCGCTCGTCCTGCGGCAATTGGCGGTTCGGTGTCTCGCTTGAACGGCCAATACGGCAACATCAACGAGCGCGGCAATGGCGGCTACTCGAACTTCAATGGGGTGGTTGTCGGCCTTGACAGCACCAGCTTCCGCAGCACCGGTCTGCAGTTGACGGCCAAATATCGCTACAGCGTCGCGCGCGACAATCTCAGCACGACCTTCAGCGAATCGGCCAACGCCGCCAACCTGGGGCTGCTTGATCCGTTCAACAACCGGCTCGATTACGGCTATGCGGACTTCGACGTTCGCCATATTTTCGTGCTCAGTTACAACTGGGAAATTCCGTTTGCGAAAAACACCAAGGGGTTCGTCAAACAGATTTTCCATGGCTGGTCGCTCAACGGCATCTACACGGCTCAGTCGGGCAGCCCCTTCTCGGTCTTCGATTGCTCCAACGCCATCACCGTCTGCATCCGAATGGTGCCGACCGGGGCGTTCAAGACTTCCGGCAGTGGCAACCCGAAAGACACCGGTGATCCGAACCGCTTCACCTACATTGATCTGAGCAATCAGAAGACGAGCGACTTCACCGACAAATCAAACGGCACTGAAGTGGGGCCGTATCCGACCACGATGACGCAACGCAATCTCTTCCGTGGGCCGGGCCAGTGGAACCTCGACACCGTCTTCGCCAAGAAGTTCTTCCTCACGGAGAGATACCAGTTGCAATTCCGCGGGGAACTCTACAACATCTTCAACCACGCCAACCTGTTTGCCGGTGTAGGCGAAGCAGACATCAGCGGTTTCGACCCAGGAACTGCTTTTGTGCCGGCTTCCCGCGCCGGACGGCGTCACGTCCAACTGGCGCTGAAGCTGATCTTCTAACGTCGCACGAGCGATGGCGGAAGTTTTTCAATCGGGCGAGGCTCTTCAAGGGTCTCGCCCTTTTCTCGATTCGGGATTACTGGAACCATTGCCGGCGTTGCGCAAACTGTCAGTTTGCGTTGTCTCAATAAAAAATCGTCCGGAGAAAACGACGCAAACTGACAGTTTGCGCAACGCTGATCAACCATCCCTCGACGAGGAGAGGTCATGACAAAACGCATCGCTTTTCTATTGGTTTTCCTGACATCACTGATCCTGACCACGGACGTGCGAGGTTTTCAGGAGAAACTTTCCGCGACCGAGATCATCAACAAACATCTGGCGGCCATCGGCGGCAAAGAGGCGCTGGCGAAGATCAAAACCCGCGTCGCCATCGGCACGGTCAAGCGCGAGAACCAGGCTGAGGTGCAGACCATAATAATGTCCGAAGCGCCCGACCGCGTTTCGGCGGCTTATGTGTTTCAGGATTCGTCCTGGCGGCTGATTTACGACAAAGGCAAGCAAACTTTCCGCCCGTCCTTCACCCGCGAATACACCGTCGTCGAAGACAAGTACAAAGAGATGCTGGCTTCGGGCTTCTTCACGAACGGCATCGCCCTCTACAACACGCTGCTCTCCGATCCATCGCCCGACGCGAAGATCGAAGCCAGAGGCACCAAGAAGCTCAACGGGCGGCAGGCCTACGTGATCGAATACAAACGTGATAAGCAATCGAATGTGGTCAGATTGCTCTTCGACGCCGAGACTTTTATGTGGGTGCGAACCGAATTTGGCCGCGTCACCATCCCGCAGCACATCGGCGCGTTCACCAACGACGTTCTGTCGAAGAGCGATGATCAGCCGACCGCCGATTTTTACGTTGAGACTTCGGACTTCAAGGACGTGGACGGCATCAAGCTGCCGCACAAGATGACTCAAGTCGTCACCTTCCCCATTCTGCGCCAGAAGCCCGTCGGCACGCTGACCGTCACCATCAACGAATACAAGCAGAATGTTCGGATTGATCCGAAGATGTTTCAGTGAGCGGCGTTGAATGATATGAAGCGCGCAGTCCGATGGCTTGCTCTTTCGCTGCTGACGCTGAGCCTGTTAGCTCAGGCCCAGACCCTCCAGTGGCGCGTCACCTCCCTCACCTACGACGAAGCCAAGCCGATCTTACAGGCGATGAGCGAGATTCTGCCGGTGGAGTTGCGAGCCGTCACTCCAAGCGAGCGCGCCTCTGTCTGGCCGAAGTGGGTGGCGCAGCGCGATGCGGAGATTCGCGCCCGGCTCCTGCAAGGTGATGAGGACTCGCTGGTCAACTTTCTGCTCTTCGGCACCTCGTTCACCCGCAGGCCGCGAGTCACGCTGCAGGCATTAGCGCAACTCGGGCGGAACAAGGATCAGGCGCCGGCCAATCCTTCGGCCGACGCAGCGGCGTCGCTCGCCGTCGTCCAGGCCCGCGCCGATGATCTGGCGCGGGCCTTAGCGGCGCCGGGAGAAAACGAACGGCTCTTAGTGGCGCGCCGCTTGGTGGAAAAGAAAGGCCACCAGCCCTCCAATCGCGCGCAGGTGAAAGAGTATCTCCTGGCCGGCGTCGCCCGCGTGCTGGATGAGCAGGCAACTTACGCGAAGGTCCTGGAGTCGGCGCGGTTGTTGGGCAATGCCACGGAAGAGTTCATCGAGAGGTCTAAACTCTATCGCCATCGTGGACTCTCTTCTGACACCTCACTGCTGCCCAACTTCGCGCTCGAGCAATCGCTCGCCACGATCAAGGCCCGCGGGTTGTTAGCGCCGGGGAGCGTGCGCCGCGTGGCGATCATCGGTCCGGGGCTGGACTTCACGGATAAGCAGGACGGATACGACTTTTATCCACCACAGACCATTCAGCCCTTCGCCATTATGGATACGCTCTTGCGCCTGAGTCTGGCGCGGCTCGAGGCGCTGCAATTGACGACCTTCGATCTCAGCCCGCGCGTCAACGATCATCTGCGCCGCGCCCAGCAGCGCGCTCAACGCGGATTGAGCTACGTCGTCCAACTGCCGCGTGACCCGCAAGCAACATGGCGACCGGAGGCCATCGCTTACTGGGCCAGCTTCGGCGACCGGATCGGGACCTCAGTGCCTCCGGTCGCCGTTCCTGCCGGCGCGGGCGAAGTGAAAGTCCGTGCCGTGCGCCTGCGCCCGGCCATCGTCTCGCTGGTGACGCCAGCAGATGTGAACATCGTGCTCCAGCGGCTCGACCTTCCAGCCGGAGCAGGCTTCGATCTGATCATCGCCACCAACATCTTTGTCTATTACGACGTCTTCGAGCAAAGCCTCGCGGCAGCCAACGTCGAGAGGATGCTGCGGCCCGGCGGTTTTCTGCTCTCAAACAATGCGCTGCTCGAGTTGCCCCATTCCCGCCTGCATTCCATCGGCTATCAAACCACGGTTTATTCCGACCGGCCAAATGACGGTGACCATACTGTCTGGTACCAACGCTCTCCCAGCAGGTAAGGCAACTGGCTCCAGCTTCGCCTCAGTTTTCAAGTTCAGTTGCTCCGGCCGCAGTTGGATGATGCGCCCAATGGTCACTTGATCTTCCTCGGCTCAGGAAACACTACGACCCATTAATATTGTGGAATTCCTTCAGACATTGATAGCAGTTCCCTGGGCCAATATCCGAAATTTTGGATTTCTTATTGGAATTATTGAATGAAGCCCCACTTTATGATAGGCTCCTCTCCACTAAGGCGCTGACTTTTAGTGGCTTAATAAATTGGACCGATTTCCACTTTACTGGAATAATAATTGCAACTTCAGGCAACGATTTGGAACCTTTCCAGATCGGTCTTAGACAAAGTCAGTAAGATTGTCTTCTACTCAAGGGGCACTTAATCACCGCTGTCAAAGTAATCGAAAGCAGATCAGTAAGCATCAGTCCCGCTGGCCTGCTGGCAACATGGTTAGCACGCCCGGTCGCCTCCGACCGCCCGCGGCCGTGGCCGCAAACCTCAAAAGGTCTTGACGCACGAACGGGTGCATCGGGCGAGGGGTGGGGTTTTAGCCTGGCTTGGGACACTTGCCCGCGCACCCAAACTTCGTGGAAAGTCCCCAGGCCGTGCCCGCATTAAACGTCCGCGCCACCCGGTGATCAAAATGGAGAAGGTGCGGACTAAAAAACAGGCTCCGCCAGCGGAGAAAGCACCGCCAGGAGGTCTTTGTAGTGATTTGTCAATGGGCGCTGAACTCACTCGCCAGCGCCGAGGTCGGAGTCTTATGGCCCAAACCTGAATTCTGAAGAGGAGAACACAATGAGAAGAAGTTTCAGATATATCATCATGACGATGTTCGCCGTCCTCTGCTTCGCAGCGACGATTTTCGGACAGCGGACAACCGGAAACCTCGAAGGCACAGTTACTGACCCGAATGGAGCTGTCGTTCCTGGTGTCAGCGTCACCGTGACAGGTGTCACAGTAGGTTTTAACCGAACCGTTCAAAGCGATAGTCAAGGTGTATTCCGCGTCCAACAAATCCCTGTCGGTACCTATAAAATCACGACTGCGGCTCTTAGCGGTTTTATGGCAACTACCGTGGACAATGTCCCCGTAACGATTGAGAATGTCACCGTTGCCAACATTAAGCTGGGGGTAGCAGCGACGGCCGAATCGGTTGTTATTACGACTGATACGCTTGGAGTTAATGTAGATACTTCCGATAGTAAAATTCAAACGAACATCACTGCAAAATTGATTGAGCAATTACCGAAGGGCACTACTTTTGATTCGCTTTTGAGAATTTCCCCGGCAACCAGGCCAGAACCTTTCTCGGGCGGTTTTCAGGTTGATGGAGCTTCGGGTTCAGAAAACGCGTTTATTGTGGATGGATTATCAGTCGAAAATTTTAGAACTGGCGTTCTCAACGGAGTCAACAGGCTTCCGACCGCGCTGGTTTCAGAAATTCAGATTAAAACCGGCGGTTTTGAAGCGGAGCACGGTGGCGCGTCGGGCGGTGTGATCGTCGTTGCTACTAAATCGGGTTCGGACTCTTTTCACGGTGAATTTGGCTCGGAGTTTGAGCCCAGCAGCCTGCAGCCCGGCCCAAGAGCGGCACCATCCCGTTTTGTGTCGAGTAGTTCCAGTGCCGCTGCTATCGCGGCCAACCCTGATTATGTCTATCTGCTCAGACAGAAGAGGGATCAAAATTTAAATATGTTCCCAACTGGAATTTTTTCAGGACCGCTGATCAAAAGCCGTGTGTGGTTCTTAGCCAGCTATTCGCCACAGGTTTTTAGAACGACGCGCGTCTCGAATTTTATTAATTCAATCAGCAATGCGAATTTTTCAACGGGTCAATTTGTACCTACGCCGAGACTGTCATCTGCCGGAACTCCACTACCTCCGCTAACGTATAAAGCTAACACCAAAAACGAATATGCTTTTTCCAGAGTGGATGCACAGATTCTCAATAATTTGAGAGGCTCGGTGACTTATTTGTGGAATCCACAAATTAACGACGGGACGCTGCCTTTCGCTACTATTACGACTTCCAATCCGGTTAACATTGTGTACGCCGGAAATTCCTATCCTTCCGATCAGTACTATCGTCTGACAGGTGGGCGGGTGAACTCAAACAATTTCACGGGTCAGCTTGTGTATACACCGACCAGCAAATTGGTTGCTACGTTCCGGTATGGACGCGCGTTTCAGAATGAAAAAGGTAACAACTACGGGCTTGCCGACCAAGTCCGATACACCTGCGCTGGATCACAAACTGCTTACGGGACGATTGCAACCGGCTGTCCGGGAGGTCTTGGATACAATAACGTCACCAATAATTCCGTCACCACTCGTGACGTTTCGATCAAAAATGAATATAACGCGGATGTCACCTATCTGCCTGGTAATTTTGGCGGCAGACACGAATTTAAAGGCGGCTATCAGCGTGGCCAAACTGTAAATGATGTGTTATTGGGAAATGCAGGCACAGGGATCGTCACCCTTTATTATGGTCAGGATTATGCCCAAGCAGGAACCGGCGTCAGCCTTCCCTGCACACTCGGCTCAGCTAGCTGTATTGGTGTTGGGACGCTCTACAGATTTGGTACAAAAGGTATTGGCAAAAACAACTACCAGGGCATTTACATCCAGGATAAATGGCAGCCGTTGAGTCGTCTCACCTTGAATCTGGGTGTGCGAGTGGAAAAAGAATTCCTCCCTTCGTTTAATGCCGGCGACCTTTTAGCTGGCAGCGCGATCCCGGGTATCGAAATAGGTTGGGGCAGGAAGATTGCTCCGCGCTTAGGCGGCGCCTATGACTTATTCGGTAACGGCAAAACGAAGATTTTTGCCAGCTACGGCTGGTTTTATGATCGGATGAGATTTGAACTGCCGCGTGGATCGTTCGGCGGTGACTTCTACCGGCTTGACTATTTCCCGATTACAGCCGCCAATCCGGCCTATAGCTACTATACGCCTGCTAAGATTTTAGGTACCTTCACGGACCCGCGAGGCGGCGGCAATCCTTCAACGGCGGGCGGATTAAGTCAGTTACAAAGAGACTTTCGTATTCCGTCAAACTTGACCGAAGCGCAATTTAAAGCGCTTGGACTCGTAGTAACCGGGGTTGATCCTGACATCAAGCCATTCCGTCAAAGTGAAATTACGGTTGGTTTTGAAAGAGAATTGTCGAGGAGTTTTGTTTTGTCAGTCCGCTTTACTCGCAAGAACGTTGACCACGCACTCGAAGACCATGCCATCTTGGGCATCCAAGAAGCGGAAAACTATCCCATCGGCAACCCGGGGGAAGGCTTGGATTTGGCGCTTGACAAGGCCACCGGATACGTGAAATCGGCGAAACCACAACGCTTGTATCGGGCACTGGAAATCGTGATCAACAAGCGGCTTTCAGATAACTACTTTTTCAGTGCGAACTATACTTTGAGCGGTTTGTATGGCAACTACTCAGGACTTGCAAGCTCTGACGAAGTTTCAGCAGCTGGAAATGGTCGTACTTCACCAGGTGTTGATCGTTTCTTTGATTACGCCATTAATGGGTTCACGGCAACCGGCCAACCTGATAATGGATATTTGGCGACAGACCGCCGACATGCTTTCAAGGCCTACGGTGGATACATGTTCGATAAGTGGTTCGAAAAGTGGATGGGTAAGTCACATTCAACGGATTTGTCTTTCTTTTTCCAAGCGCTGCAGGGAACACCTCAGACGACATTTATCAGTGTTGTCGCGACTTCAATTCCTTTATCAAAACGCGGCGATTTGGGAAGAACCCCGGTCTTTACGCAAACGGACCTTGCGTTGACGCATCGTTACAAAGTTGGGGAGCGTTACACGCTGGCATTTAATATCAATGTCTTAAATGTCTTCAACCAAAATACTGTGACGAGGCTTGTTACCTCCAGGTATAGAACAACAAATACCATTGTGGCAAGTGACATTGACCCGACATACAATTCCGATACACAAACGTTGACAGCGGTTTTGAACAAAATCTTGAACGGACAAATAGGAACGCAGCTTACCCAACTCGAAAGTGGCGGCCTTCCGGGTCTGGCGGGCAGACCAAATCCGCATAGTAGTCTTTACGGGCAACCTGCTCTATATCAGGGTGCCCGTGGCGTTAGATTAGGGGTGCGATTCACCTTTTAGTTGATTTCAGCGCCTAGACTTAAAAGCCTGCTCAAAGAGCAGGCTTTTTTTATTGTGCGCCCGGCAGGGCGCGCCTACTTGGAGGTGAGAGTCCTCCACGAACCCGACAGGGGGAATCGTTAGCCGAACAGCAAGGGTGTCCATCGCGAGATGGAATCTGAAGGAAGC
>Ga0070707_100001968_pt1 | contig 19654 bp, 16 predicted proteins | sample KBSK5502metaG_FD_65468 | JGI IMG/M metagenome (GOLD analysis project Ga0070707, IMG submission 65468) | Corn, switchgrass and miscanthus rhizosphere microbial communities from Kellogg Biological Station, Michigan, USA - KBS K5-50-2 metaG | ecosystem: Host-associated > Plants > Roots >...
GGACGATGATACCAGAGTCCACTTGGGCGCAGGTAGGCCAGGAAGTAGCCTACATCCAGCGCCGGGTCTGCCAGGCAAAACCCATCAAAGTCTACCACAAACACGCGATGACTGTGGAAGAGCAACTGGCTGGCTTTAAAACCACCGTGTGCCGATCGATAGGCGTCGGGTTGAAGCGTCTCTAAGCGTGTGGCAAGCTGCTGCGCGAGCCGCTGCACTTCTTGCGCCTGATCTGGATTGTGGCCAGCAATCAACGCAGCTCGTTCGCGAGCGCGCTTCGCTTCTTTCGCTCCCGTGCGTGGTGCACTTTCGTCAGGACGTACCGTGCTGCAATGCAGCCTGGCCAGGGCGATTGCGCTAAGTTGTAACTGCTCAACTGGGATGACCAGTTCCGTGACCTCACCACCTCGTCCCTGCTCCATTTGGGGCCGCAGCGCGTGCGGACCTGTCACCAGTCGCTCCTCTGTACTGGCAGGTTGCACGGCCTCATTAAAGGTCAGCCCGAGCGCATCGATCATGCCCAGTGGGCGCGGCAGGAACGGTGCCCCCCCGGTCTTACTGGCTTGCTCGTCATAGAGTCGCTGCTGTAAAGCCTGCACGCTGCGCGCCTGCTCCGGGTCAGCATACACCTTCCCGAATAGCGTCACATTTTTGTGAATGGTGGTTTCACCGGTAGCGTGTTCCATTGTGAGATGATAGCGAATGACACAGCGATTAGCGGGTTTGTAGCGCACTGGTATCGCACTTGCAGAGATAAGCCGCCAGCCGTCATCACCCAGATGTGTTCGAGCAGCAAACTGCAAAGCCCCGAACAGAGAGCCATGCGGCGCAGTATCGCAGCTCGCTGCCAGTGCGGGCAGGCCCCCATCGGCTGGAAAGGCCTGGACTGAGAGCCCGATGTCATTAGCGCGTAGCACGCCCGTCGCCTGCACTTCTAACTGCGCCTCTCGCGCCTGCGCTTCTGTGAAGCGTATATGCGCGCCGTCGAGCGCCTCCTCATCCAGTGTCAGGCTGACCGAACGATTGGGATCGCTCGCGTGTGCTTTGCCGCCGCGTCCTAGCTCGTCTACGCTGTAGATGACCGCCAGGCCCCGCGCCGGTTTGCGCCGCAGGTAGCGCACAAACAGACCCAGCGGCTTTTGCGCTCCAGGTAACAGAGGGCGCTGTGCACGTGCGTACAGCAGTGTCACAATGCCTGGAAGGTCAAGTATGGATAGGCGGCCATCTGGAGTGCTCATGCTATTGCCTCCCTCTCTTTCGCTATACGTTCCACCAGGGCCACCAGGGCGCCATCGGCCCCCGGTACGCCACGAAAACCTGGAAATGAATTGACATCCACAATCATTGGCCCTCGCCCGGTTATCAGGAGATCAACGCCGAAGAGCCGCATATTGAAAACCCGCCCAATCTCCATGGCAATATGCGCCCAATCGCGCGGCAACTCCTCTGGTGGTATCGGAAAATCTTCCCTCGAGGCATTTGCTTCCAATGGGGTGTGCCGGCGTGCCGCGAATATGTGTTGATCGATGACCCATAACTTGTTATCCCATCCATCGCCGGCTGCGAACTCTTGTAACACGACTGGCTCCTGGCTCCATTCTGCTGCCAGGGCCTGTAACTCCTCGATAGTGCGCACCTTGTCTACCAGGTCGCCCCGGTGGCTGTAGTAGCTTTTAATAATCAACGGAAAGGAGAGGCTTGCCAGGAAGTCGCGGTCTGAAAGCAGCCTTTCCAGCGTTGGGAAACTCCACGTTTGAGGCCACGGCAGGTGCGCCTCGTGCATGCGTTGTGCCATGAGCACGCGATCCTGGCAGGCGACTGACGAAGCCCAACTATTTATAACCAGCGCCCCTTTCTGTTCCAGGACGTGCGCAACATCCAATGCCTGTGGAGCATGTGATTTCAGCAAGTAGAGGTCGGCCATTGGATGCTTCTCTTCCTCTGCAATAGCTTCGGCACCTGTAAGGGTCCGTACGTCTAGCAGCCGGACATTATGGATAGCACTGAGTTGTCTCAACGCTACAGCGATCACGGGATGATGTGGTGTCTCAGGATTGTCCATGATGAGGCAGATGTCCATACGCTCACAAACTCCTTATCTACTTACCGATTACAGCCAGCAAGGCCGCTCTCTACGTTCTCGCTGCCTGCCATCTTTACTAATCTGTCTTGTATTGTTACTGTCCTGGCTTTTTTGGCTTCAAGTGCCTCTCGCCGCTGTCGAGCCCGTTCCATATTTGCGGCTCGTTGTATCTCAGCTCGCTTCGCCGCATGCAATACATACTCTGAGACGCGCACAACTGCTCGCGGCACTCGCCCGAAGCTAGGGAAGTCATTGATATCCAGTATTTCCGGTCCCCGCGGGGTTTCAACGACATCCACTCCGTAAATATCCAGCCCGAAGAGTTTGCCAACTTGCAGAACCAGTTTGCGAACCCGTGGGGTTAATGGCACAAAGTGTTCTTCCACGTCGGCATGTAATGGCGACTTCTTGGCAATAGCAGCATAGACCTCTTGGCCGGTGACATACACTTTAATGTCAAAGCCCGTGTTTTCTGCGTAACGCTGTGCCAGGAAGAAACTGTCATTGGCTTCGGCAATCTCTAATGCCTCCAGGTCCGCAGGGCTGTCAAGTCGATAAATGCCCCGGCAGGAACTCCCGTTGCTCGGTTTGACAACTATCGGGTACTCCTCGGGTGGAATCTGCTTGAGTAGCCGTGGGTGAGCAACAAAATATGTAGGGGGAATGGGCAAGCCGTGTGCATGTGCAAAAGCGGCTGCTACCGCTTTATCTCGTACGAGGCGTATGGAACGCGAGTTGTTGATAGTGGGAATACCGACAGCCTCTGCCGCCTCTAAGATACTGAGTCCAGGCCCATCTGCCAGCGATTTCAACACATACGCATCATAGCCTTGCTGTGCCAGGTCAGATAAACATGTGACCGCCGTCTGGGGTTCCAACAGGTCGACATCGTGACCCCACTGGAGGAGCTGATCTGCAATGACCATCGGCATAGGGTCATTTCGATATTGCTCTTCAACAATAAAGCAGAAACGCATCTCGACCCCTTCTGTATATGCTCGTAAAACTACAGTGAAATAGCTACCGAATACCAATCAGTGTATCATCTTCTGCGTTTGATGGCTGTCTACCGGCTCACTGGCACGATGTGAAATAGGTAATAGTTAAGAAAACATTAAATGTATGGTAAATGAACTATAACACACCTGTAAAAAATAAAAAAGATATCCGCATTCCCTACAACGTGAACGCAGGGGATCTGTCATTTTAGGGAGAGAACCTTAAAGCCTACTTGCCCTTGCTGATTGGAGTTAAATGCAGCATGCGCCCAAGCCAATGCCGTTTCACAATGGATTGCTTCAACTGCTGCACCTGCCCATCTTCTCTTAAATGTCCGTTAAGCCCATCAATTTCACCCGCTTCCTGGTCCCTGTATTCCTGCGTAAAATACCCATCACTGCTCGTGTATGCGGGGAAGGACCCTTGCCTTTCTTCTGACTGCGGGTGTGCTCTATGGCCATCAGCAGGCCGGTCTGCATGCTTTTCAAAGGGAACCTGGGGGGGGGTAATCCGGCTGTTGGCATGACCATCGAACGTTTCATTGCTGCTCACTGGTTCATGGGGATTAGGCAAATCGGCTGGTGACAGATGACCGGTAATAAGCGGCGGTTGCTGTTGAATCTGATCGCGTCGCATCGGTTGCGTCTCCTGTTTCTCCAGCGCGAGCCGCTCATCGAGTTCTTCCAGCAATCGTGCAATATTCGGGCGCAATTTGCGGTTACTTTCGGGTATACGTGTCCACTGGGCAAGCGCTGCCGGGTAGTAGCCTGCACGGTAACAGTACAGGCCAAGCATTGCGCGCACATCATAAATGCTCATGCGTTGCCAGAGGGCCAGTTCCTCGGCAGGTGTCTCAATTACGTCTTCGTTTGCCTCGATAATCTCCACCAGGTGATACAGGCGCATCCCCATCAAGCAATAAGGGAAACCGTAGTAAAGTGCCAGTCTCCTGCGGCGCGTACGTTCAGCAGGATGCTTGCCCACAAAATAGCGGCGTGACCACGAGCCACTTGACCAGATGATCCATGCCAGGATCAGTATCAGGATGCGGAACAGGTAGCGTCCCCAGGTTGGCGGTGCAAAGACACTCATCACGCCTAATACTGCGAAACCTGCTCCCAAAGCCCAGGCACCATACACCAGGCGGCGGCGATCCCACCCGAGCAAATCGAAGTGATGGTGCAGTGGCGTTGCCAGGAATGGCAGGGGGAATTCGGTGTGTGGCACGAACTCTCGCAGGCTGGAGAAACGCAACAGTTGCAATTGCTTGCGGAAGAAGCGCGTCAATACTCGCGCCGAGATAAAGGCAGAGAGACCCTCGAGCACAAACGCCATACCAATCAGCAGCAGCAGGAATTCCTGGCGTGAAAAAATGGCAATCATCGCCAGCATGCCGCCAAGCGCCAGGGCACCGCTGTCTCCCATATAGACTCTGGCGCGTCGTTTGGCGCTGCCACGGCGTGCTGCCCATGAAGAAGGCCAGTTCCATGGCAGGAATCCCAGTACGCCACTGGCGCACAGCAGCGATAAAATCTCTAAAATGATACCTTGTGGATGCTTCGAATCGATAAAACCTGTCACGATGATGCCAAAAGCCAGAGCAGTGCTGAAGACCAGGCCGCCTGCCAGGCCATCAAGGCCATCGCTAAAATCAACAGAGAGCGATGTTACGCTGCCTATCAGCCCTGTCAAGAGCATCAAGAAGATCAGCCAAATGAAAGGATTCTTGAGCAGTGGTCCGGTTATATCGATGTAGGGAGAATAAGCCTCTTTACCGCTGGGATAGAGCCACCAGTAGAGGAAGGCGGCTGCCATCGAGACAAAAAGCACTCCGCCAAATTTTGCCCGTTCTGATAGACCCTCATTACTATGCACCTTGTACCAGTCATCGATGAAGCCAACCACCATATATCCGGCGGTTGCTCCCAGGCCTATGAGCAAAAGCCTCCATTGATCGGGCGAAAGGTTAAAAATGTAGCCCGCTGCAATACCGGTGACGACGATAGCAATGGTCAGCGCGGGACCACCTACCAGCGGCAATTCTATCGTTTTAATTTCTCGTCCGCTCGCCGGAAGCGCGGGCATATCGGAGCGATGGGGACCAGGTTTAAATTCACCACTGCGAAACTTGGGAAATAACAACTTCCCTATCCAGCTTAAAAGCAGGCTGATAAAAGCACAAGTGATGAATATCGCCAACAACCAGACTGGAACCATAACAACCCCCGTAAGGCCTAGCCTTTCGATTGCCTGCTCCTGGCAGGTATCCGTTCTTTAATATCGTAAGAAGGTTCGTTCAACCTCTTCCGCCGCCTCACATCTTGAGACGTGAAAACCGTATTGACAGTAACGCTCAAAATAATAAACGTAGCTGTTCGCGAGCCACCCGGCGATCATCCCAAGGTATTTTCTCTCTTCCTACAATAATACTTTGCTCGTGACCTTTTCCTGCCAGTAGGACCGTATCTCCTGCCCGCGCATGAGCAAATGCCGTTGCAATTGCTTGCGTTCTATCCGCGACGCAGAGAAAATCGCGTCCCTCGTATTTCCCTACCGACTGGGCACCCCTGGCAATAGCATGTAATATCTGTCCGCGATCTTCTTCGCGCGGATCCTCATCAGTAATAACGAAAAAATCTGACTTCTGAGCGGCAATTTGCCCCATAATAGGACGTTTTTGTATATCTCGTTCACCGGCAGAGCCAAATACTACCATTAATTTACCGGCAGTAAGAGACCGCAGCATGTTAAGAACCTTTTCCAGGCTATCGGGAGTATGGGCATAATCAACGATCACCGTAAATGGTTGCCCTTCATCTATGCGCTCCATACGTCCGCTGACACCTGTCACGCCTGCCAACCCATGTGCAATATCCGGTGCCTTCACTCCCATACTATAAACCGTCGCAATCGCAGCCAGGCAATTACTGACATTGAAATGACCGACCAGCTGTGTCTCAATATCGATTTCAGCACCGGGCAGGATGGCGCGAAAACGTGTACTATATGCATCAAGTCGCACGTTCACTGCTCGTACTGCTGCCGCCTGGTCGATTCCGTAGTCGAGAATAGGAACTTTGCAGTAAGGCTTCAATACCTCATACGACCCATCATCGCGATTGAGGATGGCGATTGGCTGGATGCCCAGACCCTTATCTCGAGCCGGGTCGAGCATCTCAAAGAGCCGCGCCTTGGCGCGCCGGTACTTCTCGATTGTCTCATGGAAATCCAGGTGTTCATGCGTGATATTGGTAACAACACCGATATCAAAGTCGCACCCGCGTGTTCGTTGTAACTCTAGCCCATGAGAAGTTGCTTCGATCACTGCATGTGTCACACCCGCATCAACTACGCGTCGCAGGAATTGCTGGATCTCAAGTGCCTCCAGCGTGCTCTGCCGGGTTGTATTCTCCCATTCTTGCCCGCACATTTTAAAGTTGGCCGTCGTCATCAAGCTACTCTGCTTTCCGGCTACCTCCAGCAGTGTGCTAATGAGATTGCACGTCGTGGTCTTGCCATCGGTGCCGGTGACGCCGATCGTGCAGAGTTGATTGGCCGGATACCCATAAAAAGCACAGGCAAGATTTGCCAGCGCTCTACGCACATCCCCTACCTCTATATATGGTAACGATGGGTCTGAAGTTTCAATTTGAGGGCCGAGCGCGACTACAGCTCCGTGCTGTGCCACATCAGCCAGGTAGCGGCGCCCATCGGTATGGCCCCCGGGTACCGCGATGAAGAGCCCACCCGGCATAACTTTCCGTGAATCATACGCCAGCGCGTTGATCGAGCTCAGCTCGCTCAATTCGGTGGCGTTGTAAAATGCCAGCGGTGGCTCTTCTAATGCTGCCAGTAGAGTTCGTAATTGCATAGATGTCCTGCTATAAACTGCACCATCATAGACGCTTATACGCTATTAATAATATATTGTTCGTGTACGGTGGTATGGTCGCATGTCCGAAGCATTTTGACCAAGATACCACAGCAGTTGATCGATTTCAACCGCAGTAATTACCCTGCCCGCTACATCCGACATCTCACGGCGTAGCAGCTCGCATGCCCAGATTGTGGCAGCCCGCAGCTCCACCTCCGGCTCTCCTCCGGCTGCCAGCAGTTCTTGCTTATCGACGCGCTCTGCCAGGCTGTGCTGAAATTCCAGCAGGCCATAGTGCCGCAATACTTGCGGCAACTTATAATCCGCAAAGATAGTAAGCTTGTCGAGATCAGAAAAAGTGCCCCAGCGCCTGCCACTAAAGGCACCATGCAGATCGGCAACACATATTTGAGCTCGTTTGAAGAAATGTACCTCGCGGCCCCGGTAGCCGGCAACATCGCGGAATGAAGAAAAATCCTGTACCAGCAGCAATGTCAACTTGACCGCGCTGCCTTCCGCCTGGTTAACTGCGTGCGCAAACTGGCCATCATAGCGTTCCAGCAGAACCCGCCCTACTTCATGCACATGTTCCAGGCGTTGCTCGAAAAGTGGGATCACCTCTCCAGCAACGCCATCTGCTGACTGGACACCGCGAAAAATGTACGCCAGGTCCTCACGGCTCATAGTACTGAGGTACCCGGCATCCCATAGTGCAATACCCTCTTCCACAGCCCGTGTCAGTGCAGCAGCTTCTGCCCAATACCCGTCCAGGACCTCCCCATGGTAGTCAATGCGCCAGCGCGGCTGACCCTTTTCCGCCCAGAAGCAAAAATTCAATGCATCCAGTACCAGCAGCCAGTTGACGGTACGCTCGGTCCCATCATAAAAATGAAAGCGTTCATACCACGTGGCTTCTGTTGCAGGGCTGTATCTCTTCAGGAATGCAGCGCACGCATCCCTCACATGGTCTCTGTTGATCTGGACATGCTTTGCCTGTTCCACTACCCACCGTGTACTACCCAGCACTCCCAACTCATCAGGCTCAAGCAGCATATAGGGATTAGCTTTAACACAGTCGATCTGTATTGGACCATCTGTCATCTTCAGTTCTCTCCTCCGGTCTGGATGATGCCGACCGCCTTGATTGTAACGATATCTTGTGTTTTAGTGACACTCCGCTTCGGTTGAAACCGAGCGGCTTCTTCCACTCCTCCATAGTCGGCATTCTGAGTAGATGGAGCGTAGCTCCTACTCGCTGAACATCCGTAGTTGGGTAGGAATAGATGGGGGAGGCGTTCCCATCCGACGCCTCGCGCCCGGCGCGGTGCCATGCGCGTTGCCGTCTCCTTGCCTTGCTTGAGAAATAGATGGTTTCTCTTCGCGTTTGGCATCCTGGGAAAGGGCAACACCTGTGGATTTCTCCACCCCCTCCGCACGTCGCGCTAGGGCATGAGGCTTTTCCTTGGAAGGCGATCTCTCGTAGCGCTCAATGAGGCGGCTTCCGATCACGAGACTGGCATTGCGATCTGAGTTGCCGCGCATTTGGCACTCTGGGCAGAGGCAGAGCGGCGTGCCTGGGGTGTAGCCGCTCATGGGTTGTCCTTCGGCATAACGCACGATGAGGCCATGACAGCGATGGCATTCTCTGGACGTGTTGCGCGGGTTGACCCGGCTGGTGACGATCCCGCGGTTCCATGCTTTATATTTGGTGAAGTTGAAGATCCTCCCCTTCATCCAGAAAGCTCGCTTCGTGTTCCCCCTGCGGCTATACTTCCCCTTTTCAGGCTTGAGGTTTCCCAGGTGTTCAAACACCAGCATGGAAGCCCCCTGCTCTGCGGCGAACAGGACAATGCGAGCGCTCACCAGATGCGCAATGTGCTCATCGGCGTTGCGGATCTTGCGCCAGAGGTCGGCATTGTCCTGTTCGTTCTCTGCAATGATGCCAGTCTGTGCTCGGTTGCGTGCAATCCGTCCTAACAGCTGCTTCCTAAAGCCCGCTATCTCTCTGCCTCCTCCGATAAATCGCGTGGCGAGGATGGTGCCTTCAACGGTTTGGACGGTACACACGGCTAACTGCTCGTTGAGATTGAGATCGATAGCACAGATCTTCGTCTCAGCACTGGTGATTTGTTCTGCGATTTTGGGTGGACTGGTGAACGTCTTTTCAATGGGCGTATGCAGCCACCACTGCTTCCCCCGGCGAACCAGAGCGGGACTCCCCATCTCAAAGCCATCGGGAAGGTCACGCCCGAACGTGCGAACCTTGACCCAGGACCAGCAGGCGCCGGTCCACACTTTGAGCAGGATACTCGTTTCCGTGCGATCCTTCCACTGGCCTGCGTAGAACGGGACGGACTTGTTCCAGGAGCGCGGAGGGACTGGTGGGTGCTCTCTGAACGGCTTCTTCTTTTTGCCGGGTTTCTTGGCCTCTGCCCTTTCCTTGCGGATACGCCATTGCTTGAGAGAGGAGGAAAAGGAGCGGGCAGATCCAAGAGCTGCATTGATGGCGGCTCGCCGAAACATCGCCGGGACATCCTGCGCAATCGTAGTGAGCGGCATGATGGGAGAAGCATTCTTGACCGTGGCATGAGTGAGCTTCTCCAGGGCCGTGAGGGCCTCTTTGTTTGTGAGAGCCAGGATGCCTTCATGCGCCTGAATGACCGCAAAGTAGAAGGCTACGACACGGTTGAACAACGCTTGATGAGCGGCAAAACAGTCGGATTGCCGCGGCTGATAGTTCAAGCTTTGTCTGATCGTCGTCGTGGCCTTTGCCATGCTAGACCCCCTTCTGCGCTTGGATATACGCCTTGATGCCATCTTCACTCACTGATCCGACAGTAGCGGCAAAATACGAGCGTGTCCACAAGGAGGGCAACTTGCTCAAGAGAGGCTTAAACTCTTGTCTGAGAGAGAAAGAGGTCGCCCCTTTCAACTCCTTCACCACATCGGCAGCGCTCTCAGTGGGCCACACCCTCACACAGAGATGGACGTGATCGGGCTGAATCGCCAAAGAGATCACATGCCATCCCTTTACCTCGCACTTCTGTTCCAACAATTGCTGGCAGCGTTCTTTCACGTTGCCAACAAGAATGGGTTTACGCCTCTTGGGGCACCAGACGAGATGATACAAGATCAAATGGACACGGTGTTCATCTCGCTGGTATTCTAACTGGTATGCGTCTGTCGTATTCATACTATCAGTATACACGATAATCGACAGAAATACCAGGGCTAAAGCCCAAACAGGCCTTACCACGGGTTCAAACCGCGTGGCTTGCGGCGGGCTTAAGCCCTCTTCGTCAAACATTAGCTCTTCAATACAAAAAATGAAACGCACCCTCTCTTACCCGATTACCAGCCAAATGGCTCACAGGGGCTTGACGAAAAGCTCAACTTACTGCAAAATAGGGATATTGCACACTATAGATACCCTCAAAATAGGAATATTGTACAGGAAATATATTCCGCTTTGTGGTATTCTCTTTGCATTGAAGTTCCTTGATGAAGTTACTACCCTGGTAAAGAAGGGAGGTTGAGCATCCTTTAGGTCAACTTAATCGTTCCGTGTAATGATGTTACTTCCGTATTTTTACCTCACACCATTTTATTCATTGGGAGGTGCTTCTTGAGTGCATCGAAACCTTCATCCAAAGAAGAACTCATCGCGCAAGATATGAAACGCCTGCACGGCCTGGGCTATGCGCAGGAACTCTTTCGAGCTATGGGTGGCTTCTCCAACTTCGCGATCTCTTTCACCATCATCTCGATCCTGAGTGGATGCGTTACCCTCTTTTACCTGATCCCGTCGACAGCAGGTTTTGCTGCCGCCTCGATTGGCTGGCCGCTCATCACCGTCTTCGTGGTCATCGTCGCGCTGGGCATGGCCGAACTGGCTTCTGCCTACCCGACCGCCGGCGGCCTCTATTACTGGTCTTCCAAGCTCGGCTTCCGTGGACGTGGTGGGCCTGCCTGGGGCTGGTATACCGGCTGGTTTAACCTGATCGGTCAAATCGGTATTACTGCAGGTATCGCCTATGGCGCTGCCGTTACCCTTGACGTGTTGCTGCATGCCTGGTTCCCTGGTGTTGCCGCAACTCCCGGCAGTGTCGCTGGCATTGACCCTGCAACCCAATGGACGACCCTGTTGCTCTACGCCATCATCCTGGCTTTGGTTGCCATGCTCAATATATTTGGTGTGCGCCTTGTGGCTCTCCTGAATGATATCAGTGTCTGGTGGCACATTGTTGGCGTGATTCTGATTGTCGTTGGTGTGGTAGGGGCGACGATTGCCGCGCAGCAGTTCAATCCTGGCGCTGGAGGAGTGTCACCTGCTGTGCAGGTGACGGGCTCTGCTGTGCACGGGCTTAATAGTGCTGGCACACTATTCTCGATTAATTCAGTTTTCAACCTGACCGGCTTCCCGATCTGGTATGCCTTTCTCTTGAGTCTGCTGCTGGCGCAGTACACCTACACAGGCTATGATGCTTCAGCCCATATGACCGAAGAGACGATTGGTGCAGCGACGCGCGCGCCCTGGGGTGTGGTGATGTCGGTGGTGGTGTCCGCTGTTGCCGGCTATGCTTTGCTGATGGGCCTGTTAGCGGCTGCTCCCGACCTGGCTGCATCTTATAGCTTTGTCAATCCAGTGCTGTACATCCTGGAAAGCCGTCTCAGTTTTGTCCTGGGAACCCTCTTGTTCGCCGTGATATTTGTTGCGCAGTTTTTCTGCAGTATGTCCTCGGTCACGTCGAACTCACGTATGATCTATGCCTTCTCTCGTGACGGTGCTGTGCCAGGACACAATCTATGGCATAGCCTGAACAGGGGTCGCACACCGCGTAACGCCATCCTCCTGGCTGTAGTGTGTTCTTTTATTCTGGCTGTCCCTACGGTAGTAGACTTTGTGGCTTACGTGGCGGTCACTTCTATTGCCGTCATCGGCCTGTATATCGCGTACGCGATACCCATTCTCCTGCGCCAGTTTGCATCTGACTTCAAGACTGGACCATGGCAACTGGGAGCCTGGAGCGCGCCGATTGGCTGGATCGCTGTGATATGGGTTGCCTTCATCTCAGTGCTGTTTATGCTGCCTACGGCCACACCCATTACTGCAAATAACTTCAACTACACACCTGTGGTAGTGCTGGGCGTGCTCCTGATCGTCACGGTCTGGTGGCTAGCCAGCGCGCGCTTCTGGTTCAAAGGGCCGATCATTCAAGGCTCAGAGGCTGAACTCGAAGCTATTGAGAAAAGCGTCGGCGAAACCGTTAGCGTCGAAGGCGTCGCTGGCGGCGGAGGTGGTGGCGAGTAACTTTCGCCTGTAGTTTGCGAAGGACAGCCTGTCACAAGATACGGCTGTCCTTCTTTTTTTCTGTGGGGGCAAAAGTCACGTCGAAGCAGTGGCCCAAAGAACTGCAGAGACATTCTTTCGGAAAGAACACGAAGCGGAAATGGTATTCCTGAGGATCATTCAGCCAGAGCTCCTTCTGGACAGTGTGAGCAGTGAAGACAATGGTAAGTCTGTTGCTCTAACTGCTTCTTGGACCAGTCCGGAGAAAGCTCTGGCTCTTTGTAAGTAGCAGGGTACTTTTGATAGCTCACCATGTTTCTGAGCAGCTTCCCAATGACTGCTCCAATACCTGATACTTTCTTCACTTCTGGCTGGCCGTTATGCTGTTCAGCCATTCTCATTTGCATGTCCATGCGATAGCGAAGGTAATGGCCGAAGAGCTGATTCGATGGGTCCATGATTTCTCCTTCTGCTGGTGACGACTCCCGCGCCGGGGGCTTAGAGAACTATCTATCCATTCTTTTTGCGAACAGTGCAAGTGGAAAGGCAGGAGAGGCAAGTTCCGCCTGCGGGCGGCGTAGCTTATATCCATAGAGCTGAAGCCCAGGGCCTTTCGCCGCGCTTTGGTAAAGATCTCCTCAAGCTCCTCGACACGATCCATAGCTTGATTGCTGCCGCGACAACAACTTCACTTTCAACTGCCAGGCGTAAGCTCTTGTATTTTTCTCTACTCTTGTGTATAATAATGACAAGTGGTTGCCTGCTCGTAAGCTTGAAGCCTGTTTGATCGCGTGGTCGGACTTGTAGTGTTCCTCTTTTTTATCTTTTGGCCACGTTGTTATTCCATTTTTTGAGTAGTAGCAAGCATGATGCAGTTTCTTGTATAACAAGTAGTCTGGGTTCGTTGGTATTTACTCAACAACCCTGGAAAGAAAGGACCGTACCCGCATGGAAGAGCAGCAGATTCAGGACTTTGTCCATCGTATCTCCACGGAGGAGGAATTGCGTAAAGAACTGGCATGTGACCCTGACGGTGTAATTATGCGCGAAGGCTTCTCACCGAAGGTCGCTAAGATAGTGTCACGGCTGGTACCGCATTTGGCTATGGATGAACCTATAGGACCCTCATTCAGTTGGTGGCGTTAACTGCTATGCGTATCCTTGAGATTTCCTACATGGTTGGTAATGCGACCTCGAGAGATGCACACCGACTTCTGAAATGAGTAACGACGCTCGGCCTCCGATAAATCTGTTCGCCGCTCAACAGCAAATGCTTCGTGAGCGGCTGAACTTTCTTTTGAGAACAGTCCATCCTGCACTGTATGCTGATGTTGTCCGTGCTTTTCAGGAGGAGGGCAAGCTACTTTGTAAATCTCTTGTCGATGTTAATTCCCCTCAAACCTCTCATCCCGCAGGTATCTGGCCGCTACTCACCTTGCTGGTTGCACAGCATATTTCTCCCGATATTGATCCCGTGTATGCAAGCAGTGTGGCTGTTTCCGTTGAATGTTTTGTCGCTGCTCTTGATCTGCTTGATGATATCGAAGACGATGATCAGACACTGATTGTGCAAGAACTGGGATTAGCACGTGTCCTGAACGTCACAACAGCGCTCTTGACCCTGGCGCAGCAGGCTCTACTCTCCTTATCAGAACTAGGTATCGAACCTGCACATATCCTGCGCCTGCTCGATACGCTCCAGGAATCTGCCCTTGGTATTACTTCTGGCCAACATCGCGATTTGTTGGCAGAGCAGCGATCGGTTCTAGACCTCACTCGTGAGGAGTGCATAGACATCGCTGCAGTCAAGGCTGGAGGGCTGCTGCGCCTGGCCTGCAGATTAGGGGCGCAGTGCGCTGGGGCTGATACTGTATTGTGCGAGCAGTTTGCAGAATTTGGCCTGCTGCTTGGCATCGCGGCGCAACTTGACAATGACTCTCATGACTTGTATTATCTATTGCAAGATGTAATCCCTTCCATATTACCTGAAAATGCGGGAGCCACTTCCAGGAGTACGAAATCAGACCTGGTGCGCGGAAAAAAAACACTGCCTATCGTTCTTGCTGCTGCAGAGGTGGCAAAAACACGAGGCACAACGGGTGTAAATCTGGAAGAGGCTCTTCAGAACATATCGGAGCTTTCCGATGAAGAGAGAAATGAGTACCTGCGTGCGCTGAAGGAAGGTATCCTTACTACCTGGGGTATTTGTCTACTCTATCGTGAGCGTGCCCGCGACCGCTTAAATGAGTTTGCATTGCAAAGACCTGTTTCTTCAGCACTGCGTATTTTAACAGGGCTTGAGTGACAGACTTGAAAGTGTGTGGCGGGGAAGAGTTGAAGCTTCGCTTCAATTGCTCGGGAGGAAACTAAATGCAATATTTGTCCTGGGCGCGTATCAGAACCGGGCGTCTCCTTGTAATCCTGCCAGCAGTAATAATCTATTTCCTATTGTTGACGGTGGATGGACTGCGATTCTTCCCACACATTGTGACCAATTCTTCCTCTCTTTTTCTTTTTTGGTTGCGTTTTGGCTTCTCTGCTTTGGTAGCGTTGATGTTTCTCGCTGTCGGCATTCTGGTCTGGCTTTATGCACGCAGCCGTTTTGTGGCCTCACTCCTCTTTGGCTTCTCCTTCACGATGATGGTTACGTTCGCTGTACAAACGGGTGCTGTGTCGAATGATCCGCTGCTCTCCACTATTAGTACCGCTAGTGGCGCGCTATCTCTGTCTTTGTTTTCGGCCTTATTGTTGCTCTTTCCCAAAAACTATCTTTCATTGCCTTCGCAATTAAAGGCAGAGTCACTAGGTAGAGAAAATGTGTTTCCTTCTAGACAGCGATATCATTCTATTCTGCTGTTGCGTGGGTATCTGGTTGTACTGACTCTAATGAGCGTTATGGCAGCGCTGTACGCTATTCCTCTATATTTGCGCCCTTTGCCACTTCCGGATTGGTTGAATACCCTCGATTATGGCTATTACCTATTGGCACTGACTTGCATTTTGATTACTATCATTGTCTCGTATCGCCAGGCTTCCTCGTTACGTGAGCGTCAGCAGCTACGCCTTTTTGTGATTGGCGTCATTCTAGCGTTTGCACCTTTCTTATTCCTTACGTTGCTCCCTATTTTATTTAATCTACCACTGCAATTAATGGTTAACAGCCAGATAAGTACGCTCACAGCAGTTCTATTGCCCCTGGCGCTCGGCTACTCGATTCTGCGTTACCAGATCCTTGTTTTAGATAGTTATATTCGCCGTGCCGTAGCCTGGATAACCGGCGGTGTTGCCCTGGCTGTGCTCGGCTACCTGGTGGTGATGGTGGGTAATCTCATTTGGTCTGGCAACACGACAGCACGTACCATTTTCATTGCTATCGCCCTGTTGATACTGGGGCCATGTGCCTGGTGGTTAGCACACGTGATCACTGAACGCCTTTTCTTCAGTGAAATTGTGTACTATCGCCGTCTCATCGAGAAGCCTGAGCTGCTGACTCGTGAAACCTTCGACCTTGACAAAGCGTCAGAATTGCTCACCCTGGCTGCCGTCAATGCGTTCGAGACGCAGGAGGTTTGCCTGTTTGTCCTGGACGAGGATACTGGCTACTACCGCCTCTCCCCAGTCCTCAGAGAAGATAATCCGAACGATACGAACCGCAGGCGCCTGGTACAGCAACTTTTGTACATAGACAAATCTACTAGTGAAACCGCGCAGGCGCATCAGCAGGCTTCTCCTTTGCTGCATACTGACTGGCTAGGGGCGCAGGTACCTGTCATAGAGAATATTGCAAACGCGAAGCGCCCGCTCTTGCTCAGTGAAGCCTCTAAAGCCGGTACAGAGCAGCCTGCAGGCCTTTCCAGGTTTCTGGCAACGACATTCCCTACAGACCCTGATCCACTATTGGCTCCTGTTCGAACACAGGGCAAGATGATTGGTATACTGGTGTTGGGTCAACGTGGAGATCGCGAACCATACGCGGGTCCTGATTTCGAAGCCATAGATCTCATTACATCGCGTTTCTCCCCCGTGCTGGAGACTGCGCGCTTGTATGTACAGGCAAGTCGGCACGTGGCAACCCTCAATACCCTGTACAGCGCCAGTGCAACACTGGAGAAAGCATACCAGAGCATCGAAGAAGTCGCCGTTGCGTATGCGACGATTGCCGCTGGGGCCGTCATGGCTGGTGCAGAGGTGTGGCTGCATGATGAAGGTGATCAGATACTGCGGCATGTAATACACCTGGGCTCAGGCCCACGCTTGACCACTCTTGAGCGTTTAACATCGCTCCAGGCACGCGACTGGACGGCCTGGTTTTATGAAGGGAGCAGCTCTGGGTCGTGGAAAGGTCCATCAGCAGATGTTCCTCCCTGTCTGCTGCAAACACCTCGTTTCCCTTTCGCGTGGATTCCCTTGACTCAGGGACAGCGGCACCATGGTATGCTTGTGCTGACCTACCCACGCCCGCATCTCTTCTCTCAAGAAGAGAAGCGAGTTCTAGGTATGTTTGCAAACCAATGCGCCGCTGCTATGGAAAATGCACAGATTACTATCGCCCTGCGTGCGGCATATGAGCGTCAGAAAGAGCTAGACCGCCTAAAAGACCAGTTTATCATGACCGCATCGCATGAACTGCGCACCCCTCTCACGGCTGTACAAGGCTATATCGATCTGTTGGAGCAATATAATGCCAGCCTTTCAGCCGAGGAGCGTTTATCCTTTCTTGCAAAGGCCCAGCGCAGCAGCGACGAGTTGGTGCTGCTGGTAGGCAATATCATGGATGCCAGCCGCGTGGAGACTGATGTTGAGCAAGTTAGTCTCTGCACGGTATCACTTGCAAGCTCAGTCATGTATATTATGGAGATTCTGGAAGCAATAATGCAGCGTGAAAATCGGCATATCCAGGTGAATGTGCCCGCGCATATCATGGTCGTGGCCGATGAATTACGCTTGCGCCAGGTTTTGCTGAACCTGGTGGGCAATGCCATTAAATATTCGCCGGCAGGTACCAGCGTGGATATTTCCGCAGTGACATGCGGTGAGGATGTGACGCTGCGCGTGCGCGACTTTGGATTAGGCGTTCCAGCAGCCGATCAAGAGCGCCTTTTTGAACGCTTTGTACGGCTCGAACGTGACATGAACAGTCCAGCGCGAGGCACCGGTTTAGGGCTGTATATCAGTAAGCGTTTGATCGAGGCTATGGGAGGGCGTATCTGGGTGGAGAGTTCCGGCACGCCCGGGAAGGGAAGCATCTTTGCCTTTACCCTCAAGTGTCAAAAGACAAATCAGGCAATGAATGCGGTCGAGATACACTGATTTACCGTAGAGTCAAGCAGACCTGCTGGCGTTTTTGTTAGCAAAATTTGGCGATTTGCTCGCATATGTTACCCGACTTCCTCCTATGAAGGATCTTGTAAACTGAATCTTGCATCATTTACTCGCAGGATAAAGTGTTGTGCGAAGATTGTATTCTTGCAGGAGATGAAGTCCATGACCATAGCAAGCCGGGATACTACCACTATTACCCCACGTCAACTAGAGGTACTTACTATCTTGTCACGTCGCGAACATTGGTCTGTAGGAGAGTTGGCCTCTGCCCTAAGCGTGAGCTCAGCCGCGGCAACAAAGGCCATTGCTCGTTTGCAACGCAAGGGCTTAGTGAGGCGTTCTGAGAATGCTTTAGATCGGCGCAGTGTTGATGTGCGCATTACACGTAGTGGCAGCGAGACAATGCGTCTGATGGACGGGCACATCATCTAAGATTTTATGTCTCTTTCTCATCGGCTTGATCAGACGCCTGTATAGGAACGTACCCCTTATCTTTCGCATATTGCCAGAGTGATTTCTGTAATTGGCGGCGGGCGCGAGAGATACGGCTCATAACTGTTCCGATTGGAATTTGCAGTGCCTGGGCGATTTCTTTGTAGGACAACCCCTCAATGTCGGCCAGGATAATTGGCATGCGGAAGTTCAGAGGCAGGTCGTTTAAGGCCTTGTAGACATCGTCGTCCAGGTACTTACTCAGTACCTCTTCCTCGGCCCCTGCGCTCAGTTCCTGGCCACTCATATCTCGGATGCGATTATACAGATAAAAGTCCTCCCCCTCCGGCAGTGATGTCGTTGCAGGATGGGTAGCCTGCTTTCGATAGCGGTTGATCGCAGAAGTGTTCAAAATCCGGAAGAGCCATGCTCTCAGGTTCGTGCCGGGGTGGTAGCTGTTGGCGAAACGAAATGCCTTGAGCATGGTTTCCTGAACCAGATCCTCGGCTTCTTGCTGGTTGCGCGTCAGGCGCAGAGCTGTGCGGTAGAGGCTATCCAACTGAGCTAGTACTCCTGCCTCAAAATCTTCCGATATGGCATTCCCCCTGGCTTCCTCAGAAGAAGCCACATCTTCTGATACCGGATTCCCCGTTGCTTCTTCAATAGGTGCCGCTGAAACCTTCGGCTCTTCGGGCATTCAAAACTCCTTCATCATAATAAGACGTTGTTATGGTTCCCTTGACTGGCTGAGACCATATCGCCATACATAGAGCATAAGTCCTTCGCCAGGTTCTTGTCAATTTACCATTCTTGCGTGAATAGAGGAAGAATGGTATTCCCACTTTTTTTCTTCGTCCTAGGAAAGAAAGCCAATTACGACCTTTTCATATATCGCTATAAGATCATACGATCTTGTAGTATTTTCGTGCTGTTATCAGTTGACTATGACTTATTATAGTGCTATAATGTTGCAGGATGCATCACTTTGTATCCTCATCAATTGACTATGGTACGTTCTAACGTTATACTGTTACCAACATATTCTGTCTTAATTTGGGGTGACGTATGACATTACGAGAGTACCGGGAATTACTGACCTGGTCGCAGGCCGATTTAGCACGCCGCGCGGGCTTGAATAATCAAACTGTCAGTAAAGCCGAGGCGGGAGAAGTGATAGCGGCCAAGTCAGCACGAGCTATTTGTGAAGCGCTGAGCCAGGCGCTTCACAGAACCATAACGACGAAAGATATTGAAGGCTTGAATGTACGTTTGTAGCGTGTCTGCATAGTGAAACGTAACAGCAGAAAGGTAGGACGCGCCGAGTCTGAAAAACTTGCGCGCCCTACCGTCTTCCAAACAGTTCCTCTGGCAGTATGCTTGTTCGTTGAGAGGAACTGGCACGCGATGACAGGTGTCACCTTGCCTTCATTATAGCATGCTGATACCCGTCCGCACAAGTCTTCTACCAGGATGACAAGTGCAAGCAAGCAAGGTCTTTCTATGCGCCTATCGCGCAGACATGCTGACAAGAGGCCCCCAGGCTTGAAAGGAGAGCACAGCCGCATGAAAAGGAGCAAGACCCCCACCTTCCTGCTCGAATTGCCGCTGGCCGTGACAGAAGGTCAAGCCAGGTGCCAGCAGGCACACTTTGAGG
>Ga0070707_100001970_pt1 | contig 19647 bp, 20 predicted proteins | sample KBSK5502metaG_FD_65468 | JGI IMG/M metagenome (GOLD analysis project Ga0070707, IMG submission 65468) | Corn, switchgrass and miscanthus rhizosphere microbial communities from Kellogg Biological Station, Michigan, USA - KBS K5-50-2 metaG | ecosystem: Host-associated > Plants > Roots >...
GTCGCACCATCAACATCGCCGCGTCGCATAGCCTAAACGTAGCACTGAGTCGACTACCAGGATTTGCGGAAGCTAACCGACAAGTAGAGGCGCAATTCGATGCCAGTAACAGACACAGCCGCTACGTCCGACAGGGATCCTGAAACAAGCGCAAAGCCGTCTACGCTGGACCTTGGTCTGGATTCAATCGTTCTTTTGAAGAAACAACGAAAATTCTCAGTCAAGAACCTCGCTAGGGCTTCTAGTTTCCGGGGTTGGCTCGAGAGTTCACCAGTCGAGGGCGAGCGATGGCTTCGAAGCGCCGCTCAGGACGGCGACCTGTACGCGATGGAAAAGCTCGGACAGCGTTTGCTGGCTGGTGATGGTCTGCCCGAGTCAATCGAAGAGGGACTCGGATGGCTCAAGAAGTCAGCGGAATTGGGCAATCCCTTCGCCATGGAAAAGCTTGCAGAGTATCAGTTTGATCAAAATGAAACACCTGGATCTTCTGAGGAAGGTGAACGCTGGCTCTGCACTGCTGTTGAACGCGGGCACCGCCTTGCCATGGTCAGTCTTGGGACCAGACTCATAACAGGTAATGGCCTCGCACCTAATCCTGAACACGGTGCACAACTGCTGCGCGAAGCTGCTCGGCAGGGGAGCCAGATCGCAATGATAAAGCTAGGCTGTTATCTGCTTTCTGGTTGGGGTCTAGACCACGATCAGGAAGAAGGTCTTCGTTGGTTACGTCGCGCGGGAGCCACAACCGCAAATCAATTGTTAGAACTTGGACTTTGCTTGTACCAAGAGTCGCTCAGGACCAGGACAAGAGCAGCGCGTGGACTTGCGAAGGAGGCCAGCGTTCTGTTCCAAGAGGCACGTCGCCAAGGCAATTCTCTTGCTTCGTTGAACCTCGCCTATCTTCTTAGGCGCGGTGAGATCACGGATGCCTCGTGTCCGCCGCTTGATGAACTGCTCGCGGAGCATCTGAAACAAGAAGAGTCTTTCGCACTTGTGAACCAGGCCCTCCGTCTAGCTCGGGGGATTCAATGCAACACCGATTGGAAAGCTGCGGATGCCCTCTTTGGAAAACTGCAAGATAGTGGAAATGTTCTTGAATGGTGGTTCGCCCGGAGCCGGGAGGGCGATCCGGAAGGTCACCTGGTTACGGGCTGGCTTGGCCGCCATCGACTGTCAATCGATCCTGATGGGTTCCAGGTCGCGCAACGCATGGACTTGGCACGAAACGGTGGGTGGTTCGTGCCCGAGTGGATGAACGATTCCGCAACCGCCAGCTAGAACTCTTGACTCCAGGGGGAGGAGTACTCATGGAATTCTTTCAGACGCTCGGCTCGCTCGTTACTCGTCTTTGGAAAGAACGGAACTACAACGAAGGAGACTTCCCTGAAGTGGCAAGCCGAGCGCTCTCTGAACTGCCTCCGGACCAGCATGTTTCCTTTTGGGATATTGCGAAATGGGCTCTGACCTGTGAACGATTGCCCGGGCAGGCCGATCTTAGCGCCCATTTCGGACAGCCACCGCTAACCGTCTTTGGCGGCCGTGATTTTCGCATCGAGGTACTCTTCTGGGTTCAAGGCGTTCCAGCAATACACCAGCACTCCTTTTCAGGTGCGTTCCATGTCATGCATGGTTCCAGCCTGCAGAGCCTCTGGGAGTTTGAACCTACTGAACAAGTAGCGATGCGTTTGGCATTGGGCCGGGTTTCCCTGAAAAAGGCTGAACTTTTGCGGAAGGGAGACTCGCGCCCAATTATCGCCGGGAAAGAGCTGATTCATTCTACGTTTCATCTTGATCGACCGAGCCTGACCGTCGTTATTCGAACGCTAGGCGAACCAAATAAGCTGCCGCAATACGCGTATCTACCACCAACAATCGCCTATGCAGACCAGAGTGATGTGCCCGCTGTGAAGAGGCGCACCCAGCTTCTAAGAATGCTTCTGATCAGCGGCAAACGTGCGGAGTATAACGAAATTGTACGCCATATACTCGGAACGGAAGATGCCTACTCGGTGTTCCAGTTTCTCCTGTCAACCTTTGAGCTGATTGAAGATGAGGATGAACGGCACAATCTGTTCTTAGCAGCTGGATCGAAGCACCCGAAGCTAAGCGAAGCTCTGCAACCGGCTCTGCTTCAAGTAGAAAGAACGAACAAGATTGTGGGAATTCGCGAGACGATTTCCAACAGCGACTTGCAATTCTTCTTGGCACTATTACTCAACATTCCTGAGCGACCTGCGATTCTCGGCCTAGTCGAACAGCGTTATCCGTCACGAGATCCGATAACAGCAGTTGTGACTTGGGTCCGTGAACTCTCGGAAGCGGGGGTCCTTGGAGTTCGCTTCCCCGAGCCTTGGCTCTTGATGCTGCGCTGTTTGCTGATGAAGTGTTCAAATGACGAAATCTACCGAGCATTCAGCGATCAGTACCCAACGCAACGTATACCCAACCTGGAGTGCGGACTCGGCGAGCTTTCATCCTGCTTGCAAGGCTCATGGCTCTTGAAACCTGTGTTCCAGAACTAAGGGTATGCAATAGGAGGATTCTGTCATGTCGTTTCTCGTGCTGCAGGCGTACCTGAACTTGATTCATTTCGATTTGTACCTGGCGCGTGGCAACTTCGCAGCGCTCTACGACAGAGTAAGTAAATATCCTGTTCGAAAGCCGGTGTCGGCTCCAGACGCTGTTGAGCAAATTTGCTCTGCAGTGGACATGGCCTCTATCTGGTATTGGAAAGAGACACTCTGCCTGCAGCGATCAGCAGCTACGGCTTGTCTTCTGAAACGACACGGCGTACGCGCTCAGATGGTGATTGGCGCGCAACAGATTCCTTTCAAAGCCCATGCCTGGGTAGAAGTCGAAGGCCGCGTGGTCAACGACAAGCCATACGTGTCAGAGCTATATGCAGTTCTCGACAGGTGTTAAGGAATTAGCTGAGCGAGGAGCGCAAACGTGAGCGTTCAATTCGGAGTGCTACATTTCGACGGCAGCCCAGTGGATCAGCAATATATCGGGAAGGTGCAGTCAGTCATTGCACCATACGGACCTGACGGTGGACGGGCGTACATTAACAACAGTATCGGAGTGCTTTATGGCGCCTTTGAGACGACGAAGGAATCGCATAGAGAGACTCAACCATACGTGTCGGCGAGTCGGGTGGTCACCACATGGGATGGGCGACTGGATAATCGGGAGGAACTGATCGGACTGCTCGAAGGAAACGTTGGGGATGAACCAACGGACGTGGCGATCGTTGCAGCATCATATGAACGATGGGGGGCGCATTGCTTTCATAGATTGATTGGTGATTGGGCTGTTTCCATTTGGGATCCTCGGGATCAAACGCTCATTCTTGGAAAAGATTTTCTCGGCAGTCGCCAACTGTATTATTCACTTGAAACAAATCGAGTCACATGGTGCTCCGTCCTTGATCCCTTAGCGGTGTGTGTGAACCGCGCGCCAAGTTTGAACGAAGAATACATCGCTGGTTGGTTGTGGAGCTATCCGGCACTGCATTTGACACCGTACGTTGGTATCCAATCAGTTCCGGCTTCGACCTGCGTTCTAATACGGCACGGAGTTCCGAGGGTCCAGAACCATTGGGCGTTTGACCCGGAGAGCATAACGGTCTACCACGACGATCAGGCGTACGAGGAGCACTTTCGTACGGTTTTTTTTGAATCTGTGCGGCGGCGACTACGGTCCGACACGCCAGTTCTTGCTGAACTAAGTGGTGGCATGGACTCCTCGTCGATTGTCTGTGTCGGAGACCTCTTAATGGCGCAAGGTAGATCGCCAGCTCGCCGACTCGACACGATTTCGTACTATGACGACCAAGAGGCAAGCTGGAACGAGTTCCCTTTCTTCACGATCGTTGAACAACGACGCGAACGAGCAGGCTTTCATCTTGATGTAGGTAGGAATGGAGGCTTGGCGAGTTTGGATTGCAAGAACATGATCGCCGTGCCCGGTTATGACCAACGGGGCATTGAGGTCGAAAAAGAAAGAGTCGTCTGCTTCAAATCCAATGGAAATCGAATCCTGTTGTCCGGCGTAGGGGGCGACGAATTCATGGGAGGCGTCCCGTCGCCCGTACCGGAATTAGCAGACCTATTGACGGCAGGACGGCTAGGGCAATTTGGGTCCCAGTTAAAAAAATGGAGCCTTGTCAAGAAACGTTCGGCTGTCCACCTTCTGAAAGAGACCTTGGCAATGGCGAGCCCTTGGCAGGCATTGCCGGTTTCACACAACAACGAGATGCCGCGCTGGCTGCGGCGGGAGTTCATCAATCGAAATCGTGCCGCCTTCACTGCAGATCGGAGAAATTTTCGGCCTTGGCGCATGAGGCCGAGCTTTCAATCGGGATTGATGACACTCGATGTGTTGCGCGCACAAATCGGGACACCCTGCCTTCCATGGCTGGGAATTTACGACACAACTTACCCGTACCTCGATCGGGACCTGGTTGCGTTCAGTCTTTCTTCGCCATGCGACCAGCTCTTGCGGCCTGGACAGCGGCGGTCATTAATGCGGCGCGCGCTTAAATGTATTGTGCCCTCTGAGATCCTTAATCGAAAAAGAAAAGCGTTCGTTTCCCGGCGACCGTTGGTGTGTATCGCATCTGAATGGAAAGCAATAGAAGCACTCATAAAGAATTCCAGATTGGCTGATCTAGGGTTTGTGGACATTGCGTCCTACTACGAAGGATTCGCAGAAGCGTCGAAGGGAGTAAGTCGCGATCTTTTATTTCTGTTGCGTGCGCTCAAGCTCGAGGTCTGGCTTAACAATATCTTGGAGTGTGGGTTCGCGACGCCGAAGTCAGATGAAATGCTAATCCACCGAAGCCGCACTCTGTCGGACGCTGTGACTGGGGCTTCGCGGCTTAAAGAGATCCATCTCAGCTGAGAAGGGAAATCCGAGAACGAAGGGAGGTGAGACTCATGACCTATTCAAAGCCGGAAGTAAAGAGCTTGGGCGATGCCATCAAGGCGATTCAAAGTACGCCCAAGAGCACGATCACGGCGGTCGACAGCAACAAGGTCGAAGCCACAGCGGCCTATGAAGACGACGAGTAAAGGCAAGCCAGAGCGCCAGCACAGTCTGGCGCTCTGGCATTTCCATCACCAATTCTATTCGAACTCAGCCGGGCGAAACTTGGGTGGACTCATGGGTCAGGGTGGGCACGACTGCTGCTTCGCGTCACGAGCTTGGTGACCGACCGGGTCAAGGTGTAATGCATATTGTTTCCGAAGGGTGCGCCAACGATCGTACTGGTGGGAATCATATTCAGGCGGGGCGGACTCGCAGCCCTGCATCCAGAAGCGAAACCAATCGAGGTTTCTCCTGAGAGAGGCTACCCGCTCTAGCGGAGTATCCAGTGTATGCTCTCCGCTCGGATAATAGTAAAATTCGACCGTCTTACCCTGCTTGTTGAGCGCTGTGAAGAACTCGATTCCAGAGAACCAAGTCAGCGAACCTTCACCAATATATTCCATGAGGAGGGGCGAAGTGACTTTGTCTGCGTTGAAGGCGGGTGCGTACTTTAGCCAGTTAGCGAGAGTGGCACCGTACGGGGGTCCACCATACATGTTTTCGTCGACTTTGAATCGACCATCCGAGTTCTGGATCGAGTACACGCTGTAATTGTAGTTTCCACCGTCTGCCGACGAGGCCGCTGCGAAAGAAAGGTCAGCATGCGTTAGCATGAAGTCTAATTTCCAGCTAGTTCTGCTGAAGCCGATGATGCCTATAAGGTCCTTCTCTGCGAGGCCGGCCCCGACAAGAAGGTTGATTGCGCTCCGCACCATTTCCACCCAGTTGTAGGCCTCGCCGATTTGTCCTGGATGTGTCATCGGTTCCTGATCCCTGCTGGGGTCATTGGCCATAAGGACCAGGAACCCTGCACCAGCAAGCGGCTGAGGAGGAAATGCGGTGTGGAAACGAGTGTCGCTGATAAAAGTGCTGTCCCAATCCTTGGCCATGATAACGAGCGGGTATGTCTTCCCTGGGACATATCCCACAGGCTTAATCAAGTAGCCGCTGCACTCTGCCCCATACTTGTTCGTCCAATGCACTTTTTCGACGTGGCCGAAGGCGATCTTTTGAAATTCTGGATTCAAGTCTGTTAGTAAACTGCTTGAGCCAGAGCGGAAATCGAACATGGCTAGGTCTGGGGGATCCATGGTCGTTTCGAAAAGAGTGACGGCCTTTTCGCCATCACTGGCAGCTGTGACATCGTGAGCAGATTGCTTCAGAGGGCTTGTGAATTTAGCGACCACCCTCCAGGCAGGCCCGTCAGGCAATAGCCGAAAAAAGGTATTGCCATCGACGGTCAAGGTCAGCTCCCCGTGGGCTCGCTTCCACGCTAACGGGGCGCTACCCTGGTTCAGGGTAGATGGACCGGAATCAGTTGCTGCGACAAGTCGCGAAATGTGGCCGCTTTCAGTGTCCACAACAAATGGGTTCATGTCTTCCCAAAGTCCTACAGTGAATAGATACACTGGCTTTTCGCGCTCAAGCTCTTCCTCCCAAGGGCTCGGTATTGGAGGGCCGGCGACCACTGCAAACGACCTGCCGTCGTCCGACCAGCGGGCCGCACCCGAAAAGCAGGGCGATGGGAAAACGTGTTTGCGGAAAGTCTTCCCTCGCACATCGTAGAAACCGAGAGCCGTCGCAGGCGTGTGATTTTCGAGAAGATACTTCACAAACGGATTTGATTTCCAACCTTCCGGAATCTCTTTCACAAGATGAGTAAATGTAAGGAATCTGCCGTCCGGAGACACACTGAGAAACCGAACTCCTAATAGTGGCAATTGTTCTTCTGAGATGAGAGATTCGATGCGCGTAATTCTCGCTAGGGTCCGAGTTCTGTTTTCAATCCTGTGGACTACGAGGACCTCGTATTGTGATGTTGAAACGAAGAAGCTACTGAAGTGGGAGAATACGGGATCTCCGAAAGTCACAGGGAACCCGAGCGTCATTTCCTTATCAAATCTTTTTCGCTGGTCTTCGATCAGAGAACGTGAAAATGCAACGATTTCACCCTTAGCATCTGTCGCGTATCCCTCAATCGGTCTCGGACTCGTGACAACTACCTGGGATCCGTGGCCTTCAGAATTGACTCTTAGGATGACGCTCCTTCGGTTTTGCTGCTCCAGGATCATTAGAGATTTGCTATCGGCAGTCCATACCAACCCTGATAATCCTTGACCTTCGAGGAGCAGCCTGCCATTCCGGCGACGACTTGAAGCGTCTAGTCCTCTGACATACAACTGATATTTGTTCCTATTGGTCCGCCAATTAGCTATCTTGACGAGATAAGCTACTGTTCGCCCGTCTGGAGCAATTCTGACTTCGTGTCGAACAACATGACGAGTTTGCACGCAGTCTTCAACTGTAATCTGTCTCCCCTCGGCGCAGTTCATCCGGGCGCTGAAGACAATCATGCCTGTGAGGAAGAGTAGGAGTGGTCTAGATATGTGCATCTCAACGGACGTTGGTACAGCAATCTGAACGGACATCGGGTCCTAGAAGGCTAATTTGAGTGCGAGTTGTATTGACCGGGGACCGCCGAACTGATAGAGCGGGCTCAAGCCGAATCCTCCCCCGCTCAAACCTTGGTTAAGCATTTGATTCGCGACGCCAAAGGAGCCGCGCGAATCGATGCTGCTGCGTGGATTTGCGAAGTTCGGGTGATTGAAAATGTTGAAGAAATCAGCTTGGAATTTAAGATTAATAGCTTCTGTGAAGCGGATTCGCCGAGCGAGGGAGAAATCCACTTGCGAGGCACCAAAACCACGGATTGAATTGCGCCCCAAGTCTCCTTGACGTGGTTGTGTTTGTACTACGAAAGCATTGATGTTTAGCCGCTTTCCACCAGGTGCGTTTGAGTCAGCAATCCAAATAGGCTGTCCAGGGACAATGTCTGGACGTTCAGCGGCCAAGAAAACGGCGATCCCCAGTCCAGGAATGGGAGCTCTGCGAGTGGTAACATTGATCGGGAATCCAGTCCTTGTCTGAATGACGGAAGAGACGGACCAATCTCTTGACAGCTGTGACATGAATCCTTTCCTGGTGATGGAAGGCATGTTGTATGTCAGCGCTCCACTAAAATTATGGCGAACATCGAATGTGGAAGAGCCGCGGTCCTGGTTTTTGGGCAAAATACTATCTACCAAGACGAAACCTGAATCCGATGAGTTTGTGTCGATCGAATGTGACCAGGTGTAATTCAGTAGGGCTTGTAATCCCCTTAACAAGGGCCGACGATATTGGACCTGCAATGCGCTATAGTCCGAGGTATCCCCATTTACAGTGAGGTCGAAGACGCCCGTGAAGTTCGGATTTGGTTTCGGTATGACTTCCTGTCTCAACAGGGCTCTTCCTATCTGAGCCAAGTACGTAACTGAGACTGCTTGTTTCGCGCCGAAAGACTTCTCCAACGCAACGTTCCATTGGTAGGAACGGGGAAGTCGGAGGTCTTCAGAAAATCCATCTATGACATTACCTGTGTACGGAGGTTGAACAGAGAACGGAGGAATCAGGGGCTCTATATTGCTTAAAGGTAGACTCTGAGAAAACGTGAAGCTCGTCGCTGTATTCGGAAATTGGTTCATCAGGCTTGGCGCCAAGCCCGTGCCCAGATCGTAGAAAATTCCCCAACCACTGCGAAGAACTAGATCCCCATTTGCAGTGAGCTGATAGGCTAGTCCGATTCTTGGCGCGAAATTGCCATACCGCGTCCTCCACGGAGAAGATCCTGCTGGAGCAAGTGTAATTGCAGCGGGATCGTCAACATTCGTCCACGAGGTCAACACCGTCCCGTCCAGCCCGATTGGCGCCGGGTCAAGTTCCCATCGCACTCCATAAGTAATCGCTGCACGCCGTCCAATGTTCCATGTATCCTGGGCGTAAATGGACGAGGCTTGAAACAACGCCTTTGGTGCTCGATTCGCGATCACTTCCACGTCGGCCATTCCGTCGCTCGCAAAATCTTGAATCGTACCGGGAAGTGAATACAGAACATCTGCTTGCGGGTTCCGCTGCTGCAATCGGAGGGCGTTGTAATCAAAGCCAAACTTCAGGTGATGCGTTCCCAAAGTGAGCGCTACGTTTTCAATAACATTAAACTGAGTCACATGATTTTTCGAGATGTGGCCAAACCCGTAAGTATCTATGTCATTAGGGAAGAATGCCCCGCCACTCGTTGACGGAGAAAGGGGCGTTGGAAGAAGAGTGGGGGAAGGCGGTGGAGTTCCACCCCCGAAGGAATCCAAGACGCTGTTTTGTCCAGCCTCTTGCGTCGAGTAATTGAATCGGAAGGAATTTGATAAAGTGAATCTCGGAAACCAATCAGCCCCTACTGTCAGGGTCTTTGTGCTGAAATCCTCGATATCTCTCTCGGTTTGAAATGCTGACCGACTGACGACCGTCGATGGCGCATAGTTGTATCGTCCAAAGATGGAAAGTTTCTTGCTAATTTGATGGTCAAGTCTCAGGCTCGTGGTGTCGCCAGTTATTCTACTGGAGAAATTGCCAGTGAATTGCGCCGTACCATCTCCGAAATCAGTTCCATTTGGAATTGGATACGCATCAATAAACGGCGCCACAGCGGCGATGGTCCCGCTTCGTACTCCCAGAGACGGCACGGTATTCGTGACTGTTCGCGGCTGTCGAAGGCGGAGCCCCTCGTATGAGAAAAAGAAAAAAGTTCTATCGTGCGCGATTGGTCCACCTACAACGCCACCGAAATCGTTTTGGCGATCAGTAGCCCGAGCCAGCCCGGCCTTATTGGCGAACCAATCGTTTGCGTCTAACACATCATTACGGAAATAATCGAACACAGCGCCATGAAAGGCGTTTGTTCCAGAGCGCGTGCTTATTATCACTTGTCCCCCGGGTGTGCGCCCGAATTCTGGAGCGAATGTTGAAGTCTGAATGCGGAACTCCTGCATCGCATCGACCGACACCAGGCTGTTTGTGCCTCCGTAGGCGTTAACTGCTTGTGCCCCTCCCGCTCCTGCTTGCTGCAGGCCGTTGTTAGCGTTAATACCAAAATTTGCGCTGACTCCATCAATCGAAAAGTAATTAGCATTGGTACGTTGACCGCTGATGCTGAATTGGCCTGGCGAGTTCGCATTTGCCGGAGCGATAACGACGCCTGGCGTTAACTGCAAGAGAGTATTAAAGCTACGACCATTGAGCGGCAGGCTCTCCACAGAAGTGCGGTCAATCACTGTGCTGACTGCGGCGTTTTGCGTATTTATCGTGGTCGCGCTGCTCTCCACGACGATGGTTTCTTGTGCATCGCCGACCTGCATGTTGAAGTTCATCGAAATTGTGTCAGCAACATGAAGCGTGACTCCGGGCTTCACGATGACTTTGAAGCCCCGCTTCGAGACAGAAAACTCATAATTTCCGGGACCGAGATCCGCGAAGTGGTAGATTCCATCCTCGTTTGTCTGCGACGTTGTTTCAATTCCCGTATCCACATTCTTCGCGGCCACCGTCGCTTCGACAATGACTGCAGCATTCGGATCAAAGACTCGTCCCGTCACACTCGCCACGGTGCTCTGAGCAGTTACCGAACCACAGAGCGCCAGCATGTACAAAATTGCGCCGATCAAGAAACACCCTGCCCACTGCTTTTTCATGAAACTCATTACCTCGTTTTCGAGATTGTGAGATCCCTGTTACTTTCTCTTTATCTTCAGCGGGCACGGGTTGTATCAATCCTGAGGATTTCGTTCTGATCATATCTTCCGCTCGACGGCATCAACAAACACCGGTAGCAAATCATTTCAGACGCAAATGAATTTGGCGGATGACTTCACGGGAGAAGAAGCGAAGGTTCCGAATGTGTCGCGAAGGTTCACTTCATGGATGGTTCGCGGTGCTGGTGAGAAATGCCGAAAGGAGCGGTTTGCCTTTTGGTCTTGGGCCCTCTTTGCGAGAGCTATCAGTTACGAAAACGAAGTCGACATGAGACAGCAGTTTGCTGTCATCCACTTTTAGAATCCAGCGGTTTTGGGATGCGTCGTCCATGTAGAACGATCCAAGGTTTCGGGGGTCTTCTTTCCCTTCGCCCTTTTGCCCCCAGGCTTGAAAGACTACGCCACGTTTCAGTCCTTTCTGCTGGTCCAAGTCGAAGGCGTAAAAGATTAGCGATTTCCCTTCGGTATAGAAGATCCTCCCGAATGGACGCTCGAATTCGCCCTGGCTGCTCACGTCATATACATCGATAATATGCAGACTGCGAGCCCCGAGGATGTCGCGAATATCGTGATCGGTAGCGAGCAGCTTTTGTTGCCGCTCCGCAGATCGCACCCGCGCGAGCGATTCCTGGGAGAGTTCACCATTGCGTGCAGCCAGCCTTGCAATCTCGTCATGAGACTTCCGCAGATCGGCGGTCATGGTCGACACCTTTTCAGCCAGCCCAGATTTCTCATCATCCAGGCTGGAGTTCGACCTTTGCAGAACCTCAAGCGAACTCTGCAGCAATCTGAAGCGGTCCTGTAGTTCTGAGTGTTCGTCGCTTTCACGATGACGAGCCACTTCGTTGTCCGCCAAACGCCGGTTTAACGCATCGTTTTCTTGCTGAAGTCTTCGTGCTTCAGCGCTTCCCTCGTGCGGCTGAACTTTCGCTGTTGTTTCGTCGCGGTTTGGCTGTAGGCGAGATAGCTCGCCGCGGAGTTCTTCGAGTTTCTTCTGGAAACTAGCCGATTGCGCCTGAGCATCTCGCGTGTGTCTCTTAGATACCAAGTACTGGGTCACATCTGCAGACACGGCAACCAGAAGCGCAGTCGCGATGGTCCAGCTCGCCCATGTGGGCACGCGAGGAAGAGCAAATAATCGATTCGCAGTCTTCTCTCTCTCCACGGTAATCGGCTGGTCTTCAGGCAAAGGCGAGTCGATCGTTCTCCTGAGTGTCCTCAGCAATCTTTCCTTCGCTCTCGATTGTTCCGAAGCTGCGTCTGCAGCAACGTGGGCCGACTCGGGAGAAGTTTGGACGGCCAGAGTCTCCCCATATATCTGCCCCACAAGTTGCTTGTACTGCTCCAGGGCCTCCTTGCAGACAAGACACGATTGCACGTGCGCGGCCAGTCGCCGATCTTCTTCAGAAGACGTTTGATTAGCTGCCGTCATTGCGCAAAGGCGGTCAAAGTATTCGTGTGTGGAATCCACGAAGCCCAACATGCTACCTCTCTCTGTTTTCATCCTTGTCGAATTCTGTATAGCCTTTCAACAAGCCACTTTGCATCAGTTCGCCACGGAGCTTCGCAAGCCCTCGGTACAAGTGATTGCGTGTGTTGCCAAGCGTTTCGCCAAGCTGCACAGCAATTACATTCAGATCCAGCCCCTCAAAGAAATAGAGCAACATCGTTTGCCGCTGTCTCTCATCAAGACTGCAAAGGACAGCATTCAACACTTTCCGAAAGTCTAATGAACGTATCCAGCGGTCCGGTGTAACCTTTGAATCCAAGACAAAAGGTAGTTCGTCCGAATCACCCGACTGCCAGGCCCCTCTTTTCAGAACCCGTATCCTTTTCAAACTCCGATGATACGCCAAACAGGAAATCCAAGATTTCAAGGTACCTTTCGACTCATCGAAGGTGGCCGAATGTTGATAGGCGTCTAAAAAAGTCTCCTGAACAACATCAGCTACGTCTTCGGGATTCCTTAGTATCTTCCTGGCAACGCTTCGGACGGCGATATAGTAGCGAGCAAACAGCTGCTCGAAAGCCCCATGGTCCCCGTGCTTGATCAGAACCATTAGTTCGTCGTCGGAGGCAATTGGAGTGTCTTTTTCGGCTGCAGGATCAGCGACGCCGGCGGAATTCCGCAACAAGTGCCGTAGCGAGACGGAGAGCGAATGGGAGCTCATAGGCTGCGAGCCTCCGTCGCCAAGGCATCTTGTGGTGGACTGAATTCGGCCTCATATGGACGGGAGCGCAACCGAGAGAAGGATCCCGTTGCCTGCCCTACTAAATAAGGAAGGGCAGAATGGTGCGAACACGCGTGGTCGGAAAACCGACCATTTGCTCCAATCGAAACGTCGAGATATAGACCTTTAGTAACCGAGGTCAACGCCTGTTCCCTGACCTTTCCAGAGGGGATCCGGGGACAGCCCCATGTGCATTTCGCCGAGCCACCACTTCTCGACCATCTTAGGTGACCCTTTATCCCCAAAGAATGCATTTGTCAATTCCCTGCTGCACACATCACGTGACAAGTCAATACAGCCGAATAACTTACGGGGCGTGGTTACAAGGCCGCACGCGGTGGCAACCTTTCATAAAACTGAGCACCACGCGGCTCGCAGGACCAACGTCACGAACCTCAGACTGCCAGTCGGACTATAAAGATAAGAATGTTGGCCCGATAAAAGCGGCGCGAACTCTTCTCCAACCACGTACCTCTTTGAAGTCCTGGTCGGAAAACAAACCAAATCGACAGATTGGCAACGAGGTGATTTGTCTTCGCGACTCGCCCCAAGCGGCGAAAAAGGAAGCAGTTTATGCGGGACCCCGGGACTCACCTGGCGCTCCGAGCGCCAGGCCCTCGGACCACGGCAGCATCAAGCGCCTCGCGCAGTCTCCTCGCTTCGATATCGGCGGATTGGAGGAGCCACTGCCTCGTTTGCATTGTTTGTAGATTGCAAGTCCGTGCCTGCGAAGCCACAGCGACAAGAAGATTGAGGACGGCTTTGTTTGCCAGCTGGTTTTTGCCGAAGTGCCGGGCGGCAACCTTCTGAAGTTCTCGACCAAATGCTTCATAGAAGAGGATTAGCGCAATTGGGTCTGTGGGATTTGCCCTTAAGCGTCGCAGCGCATCCTTGCCCCGATCCATCATTTCTTGGGCTCCCGCCGACGAGAAGGAGCGCCAGGAATGCGAATTTTGCTCTTGCGTAAACCGTCCGTGGAACCAGCGGCCTTGAGTTGTTCGAAGGCCCATTCCAAAAGTAGGGATCCCATATTTCCGAGTGTTCGCTGCTCTCGGACAGCGAACTCCTCCATTTCAATTCGCAGAGCTGGCCGGATTCGCAAACTCACGCAAGCTTTCCATTCGCCCATGGGGACTGGCCTTCTTACTTACAGCCGGAGCAATCGATGCACAACGGAAAACAACAGAAACAATAGGTGCTCACATTGCTTGCCCTGCAAACACATCCGGTTTTCACTGATTCGTTGTTTTTAGTTCGCTGTCTGCGTTTCTCTCTTCCCAGGCGATTCGCTGTCTCCTAAGACGGTTTTCGTCGTCCCGTTCGAGTATGGCCATGGCTTCTGCGAAATCGGCATTGAGCCCGGCGCGAATTTCTTCCAACCGCACTTTGTATGCTTTCATCTCCTTCTTCGAAAGGATCGAGAAGCTCTCCAGGCGCTGGAGAACACGAACGAGCCGGTCAAAATTGCGATTCCACAAATACATTTCGGCACATGCATCCACTTTCATTTGCACGAGTTCCTTTCACTGACGCGGTGGTCGGGATTCACACCGTTTCCCTCTTGAAGAGCGCCTTGTGCATGCGATCGGGAAGTGTGCGAGCGGATTTGATGCGGACTCACAAGTTCGTCGAGGCACACTGATAGCTATATGGTTGAAAGATCGACCATATGGTCGGAAGTCCGACCAACAAGGAGACTCAGGGCATGTTTCAGTTATGGTGGTGACTCAGCGACCGGATCAGGTAGGAGTTGAGCCGGAAACATAGGGCGCGCAGCGAGTTGCGCCCAAGACGAGAAATAGATAACTTCTCTTGCAGCCATCGTTGCACCTTAACCGTGCGATTGTGGTTAGGGGCGCGCTCGGTGTTCTAGCACTGGCGCGTCCCGCAGTTTCACTCTGCTCTTTTCTTTCGCTTCTTACGCCCGCCCTTGCCCCAATAATGCTGGGCCTTATACTTTCTGACTTCTTCTATGTCCGTCTCTGCCCAAAGGCGAACCTTAATTTTCCCCAGCGTTTTTGCGGGAGGCGTCGGAATCTTCTTCTCACGCATCCAGCGGTGGAGAGTATCCCAACTAATTCCGACCAATTCTGTTACTTCGGCAGTCGAGTACGTCTTCGCTTTTATATTCGTATGACCCATACTATTTGTCAAGTAAAAGTTTACATGCTCGGAACGAGAGTCTGAAAGAGCGAGCGCACCTCCATGAAGAGTACCTCAGTTTTTGTGAAAATCGAATGGCTTGCAAGAAGATCCGTGCTTCTTAAGACTGCCAGAAGTCCAAGTTCTCGAACGGGACGGAGCTCAAGATCGTCGTCCCGATATTTTCGCCGTTCTGGGGCCGTAATCTTGCCCCGTAGAAGTCTAGGTTGGTGATTGTCAGTGCTCGGTCCAGTTTTCCAACGTCGCTCTACAGAGCAGCCGCCTTCAATTCCCGAACTTCGCGAAGTAGATCACGCAGAAGTATCTGGCGCAATTCGTTGACATCACCGAAACTTCCGGTGAGTGCCCTCTTGTAGATGGCCTCTTTGAAGTTTCTGAGTTTCCTGAGCTGCTTTAGATCAATCTTGTTGGGATCGATAGGACGACTAGAGAAGTACAGTAATGCCGGCCTGCCGCTAACGACGAAATGATCGATTTCCTCCATAGTGCCCGAGTCAAAGACGCCGGTATTGTTGCCCATCTTAGTCCAGAAGATGCCAACCACTATGTCAGACGTAGAGACGATTTGGCTATTGATAACCTCCTGCGGCCTGACGCCCGACCGCGGCGTGGCATGCGTTTCCCACGTTACAGGCAAGAGGACTACCCCCTCAGCGGCGGCGTGCTGGGCATTCCACTCGTTGATCGCTTCGACTGCCCCCTGTCGCTCTTCGGCCAGGTCGGAGGGTGAGGCGATCATGACGCGAAACACTTTCGACTTGAACGCCATCGAAGGGAGTCTCCAAAATTTAGCTAAGCTAGGGCATCTTCACGCACCGGTACCTAGATTTGTCAATTGCCTACTTCGGACGGCAATTAACAACCCAATACAATCGAACAGCTTACGGGGCGGTCTTCTACGCCATCGTAGGTTTATACTTGTGGTTAATCTAAGCACGGTGCGGTTGGCAAGGCCCTGGCGCAGTCTCCTCGCTTCGATATCGACGACTTTGACAAGCCGCTCCTTCGTCTGCATCGCGAAACCTGATGCGCAGCGTAGTTCCGGCGTAGTTCGCCCAGGCCGTGGTGTCTCTGAACGGCGCGGCAACGCCTTCTTTCGGGCGTCGCCAGCACGAAAAACTCACGCCTAAAATGCTCGAAAGCTCTCGAATGACTCAAATCGACCAAGAAATTGCTGGCTCAGCATTTTTTTCCGCAGCCTGCTAGGACTATGGCGAATACAGAGCGAATATGATATTTTGCTGCCATGACAGCTCGCTCATGCGGGTAACAATACAAGACATAGACCGCGTATCCCCTACGGTCGAAGTCATGGTCGCAACATTAATATGAGGACGGGCGGCTCTCCACGCGAGGTGAGCGATCGTCCTCGCATTCGGTCGATCCTAGGCATGCCGGTTTCCCGATAGAATCAAATTGTTTTGCACCAAATTGGAGCTTGGATAAGAGGGCCTCGGCGGCAAAAGTCAATATGGAATTCGAGCGCAGGAGAATGCAGATGTTCCGAGGGAATGTGGTCTCTCTATACGTCGCATCAAATGCGGCAGTGCCGATGGAATCGACCCAGGAAGTAAAAGCGGTCGCGGGGCAGGGCCTTGAGGGGGATCGATACTTTGATGGGACAGGGCACTTGGTCCAAAACTCCTGGCGTGGGGCGCGAAATAACGCTGATTGAGCTTGAGACCATCGAAGCGCTGGAACGCGAAAAGAACATTGCGATTCTGCCCGGAGCAGCGCGGCGGAACGTAGTAAGACGAGGCGTGCCGCTAAATCATCTTGTGGGTCGCGAATTCCAGGTCGGAGCCGTGCGCCTACGCGGAACGCGGCTTTGCGAACCCTGTGCCTACCTTGAAGGTCTGACGCAACAAGGCATCCTAGCTGGATTGATCCATCGAGGCGGATTGCGGGCAGAGATCGTGACCGGCGGAACGATTCGCGTGGAAGATGCAATTACTGAGTGAAAGATCGCACACACAGCAATGGATGCGTAGAAACCTCCATTGCCGACGCACACCGGATTCCTTCATCGTGGATAGGCCCCCTTCTTCTTTCTTCTGTTCTCTCGTTTCCATTCCCAACTCGCAGGACCTGAGACGCGAAACGTGGCTCGAAGGTCCCTTCAGTCCCTTTCTCCCCACTCCTTATTTTCGTCTTCGCAACGAGGCCCCTCATTCAAAAGCCGCAGAGGTCGTTTCGAATAAGACCGAGCCAGACACCATCGCCGACGGCGCCCCCAATCTTCGGCTGGGCTGTTGCGCTTGGCCGATCCTCTATCGGTCCCTGTTCGACATCCTCGAAGTCTTCCGAAGACAAGATCGCTTAGGCCATGCGGCTACTCTTTGCTCGCTAACTTGAAGGCCGAACCGACCGGCGCTCTCGCCGCCGTGCTCGGCGAGCTTCAACTCTTCAAGGATCGTTCCGACTGTTGCGTCGTGAGCGGTGGAAATGTGTGCACGAGCTTTTACCGGACGATTCTCGACGCAAGTTAGTGGCCCTTCCTTCTGCAGTGTCGCCTCTATTGTTTCGCCGTCTGTGTTGTCTTGGCGAAGCCTTTTCCGCGATTCTCGCTCGCTCTTTCCCCTCAACGCTTCGAGAGGGTCGCGTCCCGGCGTGAAAGAGCATCACACCTTCGGCCTCCTCTAGCACGGCTCACGCCACGAAAACCGCTGTGTCACTCGTCCGTGCCGCCCGCTCCGGCCTGGACACGAACCTCTCTTCGGTCGCGTTCTCTGTTTCGGCTCTTGCCCCCTCTGGCGCGGGTGAAGGGGGCAAGAAGCCCTCGCACAGGAGAACAGTTATGAAAATCGAGCAAGCTAAAGAAATCGCGGAAAAGGCCATTGGTCAGTTAGCCGAAAGCCTCGAACGGGGCAAGAGCGACGAGCTGAAGAAGTATCTCGCGGCGATGGCGAGGTTCCCGCGCTATTCGCTGCACAACCTTCTGCTCATTCTGGCGCAACGACCGGACACCACTCGCGTCGCCGGATTCCGTACTTGGCGTCGACTCGACCGGCAGGTCAATCGCGGCGCGAAAGGGATCTTGATCTTCGCGCCTATGGTTCGCCGCAAAGCAGAAAACCAGGAACCGGAAGAAGCCTCGGACGCTAGTGGGCGCTCCGTGAAGCTGGTAGGCTTCCGCGGAGTACACGTTTTTGCCGAGGAAGACACGTCGGGACAGCCGATACCCGAGCTCTCTCGATGCAGTGGCGACGCTTCCCCATTCGCCGACCGACTGCGGCAGTTCGTGATCTCACGCGGTATTCAGCTCGAATACTCGGAAAACATCCGGCCTGCGTTAGGTCAGTGTTCTGCGGAGAAAATCGCGCTGCTGCCGGGCATGGATCCCGCCGTAGAATTTTCCGTCTTGGCCCACGAGGCTGGACATCATCTCCTGCACTTCGGCGAGCGCCGCCGCGAAACCACCAAGCGCGTGCGCGAAACTGAGGCCGAGGCGGTCGCCTTCGTTGTATCCGAAGCGATCGGCCTTGAGTCCATGCGTTCGTCGAGCGAATATATTTCTCTCTACTCGGGCGACAGGGATCTTCTCACCGCGTCACTTGAGCACATTCAGCGCGCCAGCGCGGAAATCATCACTGCAATCGCGGTGCCAGAGTGATTGTTTTTTCAGGAAGCCCGCTGATGCGGCTTCCTGAACTCTCTTCCTTAACTGTGATTGTTCCCGGCGAAGTACCTGAGCTTCCTCTCGTCTCTTCATCTTGCGACCGATGATCTCTCTGCGCCATTCTTTCCATTTGCCTACATTAACTGCTAAACATCCAAGTCGTTTATTTCGGGCCGGTAGCTAACGAGTGGTTACCATGAAGAAAGCAATCCAGGGCAGCGCTGTCGCGTCATTTAGAAAGTGCGCAACGATCGTCGGAAGCAAACTGCGGCGTCCCAAGAGGTATGCAATGCCCCACATCATCCCGAGAAAAGCAGTGGGCAGCACGATTCCGAGCCAGACAAGAAAGCCTTGGTTTAAGTAGCCGGCATGGGCCAGTCCGAAGGCAACGCCCGGCATGAGGACCTGCATGGACTTTCCATAGCCCGCCTTAGCGAATTGCGTCATTAGAAATGCGCGAAACAGCACTTCTTCACAGAATCCAGCGGTGATTCCAAGAGTGAGAGCGGCAAAGAGATGGAATCCATGTGGCAAGAACGCAGATGAGATCGGAACGTGCATTCGGGGCAGTATCCGCAGATTGCTCCCGATAGAAAGAGCTGCAAGCAAGAGCGCGACGACCCATGCTGGCCAGGTGCCTAAACGCCAAACGCCCAGATCTGTGAAAGAAACTCTGCGCTGCCGGATCTGTTGCACATCGCGAAGGGCAAGATTAACGACACGCGGCTCTATCGTTGTCTGGACCGCCTGCTGCCGCTTAAGAGCGAGATCGAAAAACATCTGAAGCAGCGCTTCGGCGAGTTATTCCAGGCCGAGTTCGATGTGCTGCTCTATGACCTGACCAGCACGTATGTGGAAGGAGCCGCGGAAGAGAACGCCATGATGCGGCGGGGCTACTCGCGCGATCATCGTCCGGACTGCGAGC